>Ga0209416_1000924_pt1 | contig 24410 bp, 16 predicted proteins | sample RifGroF1_FD_184001 | JGI IMG/M metagenome (GOLD analysis project Ga0209416, IMG submission 184001) | Groundwater microbial communities from Rifle, Colorado, USA - Groundwater F1 (SPAdes) (version 2) | ecosystem: Environmental > Aquatic > Deep subsurface > Groundwater | place: Rifle, Colorado...
TCTTACTAACGCTTTCACTATCTGCCCTGGTTCAGAATCCATCTCATGCCTTGGAACTCCCCTTAATGTTCTTACATCTCCAATAGCTCCTAAAGATACTCTTGCAAATTTCCTACCCATAGAGTCCGCAATAGATTTCGCTATAGAAGTCTTACCTACACCCTGTAATCCTACAAAAAGTAATACAGGTGATTTTGCTACACCATCCATTTGCATAGGAACATCCTCCCTATACCCTCTTAATTTCCTTAGTTGCATAACAGAGAGATAGTCTAGTATGAGATTTTTTACAGTATCCATACCAAAGTGACTCCTATCCATTATCTGTTTAGCATTTTGGATATTCAAATTATCCTGTGTCACACTACCCCAAGGTATTCTTGTAATCCAATCTACATACTTATCTACACTCTCAAACTCTGAGCTATAGTTTCCCCATTTAGCCATCCTTTCTAACCTCTGAATAGACCTCATGGTCTCTTCTTTTAATTCAATAGGGGTTTGAGATGATGTAAGCTTGTTTTGTAACTGTAATATCTCAGAGAGAATTCCATCCGCAACTTGATTGTTGTTCATCTGGGCAGCATTTACATCCATATCAGAATATATCACATTGAGGCCTTGCCTGCCTGACCTATAACATAGATAAAAAGATAGGAAGGATAATAAGAGAGGTTAAGCTAAACCTCCCAGTACTGCCTCTTTGAGTGAGTTACAAGCATATTTAATATCATCTGCATTAGTATATATCCCTAAACTAAATCTTAGTGTAGGACCTACACAGAATTTATCATGTAAGGGCTCTGCACAATGATACCCTTCTCTAAACGCTATACCTTTTTCATTCAAAAAGTCCCTAATACTATCACCTGTTCTACTAGTTTCAATATTTAAGATATTTTTACATCCTCTAAAGGAGAACCCTTCTATATTAAAAGCTACTGCTCCATATTTTTGTGTAAAGTCATTAGGTCCAAAATGTTTAAACCACTCTATCCCCCTAAACTGATCTAGAAGATATGCTATTAATCTCTGTTCATGTTTAGTAATTTCATCCCATCCTCCAACATCTTCAACCCTTTGCATTAACCATTCAACAGTTGTACCCAATGTAATACCACCTCCAATATCAGGAGTACCTGCTTCAAATTTCCATGGTAATTCATTGTATTCAAAACCCTTCTTAGTAACAGAAGATATCATCTCTCCACCACCCATCCAAGGTACAGCTCTCTCTAAATGTTCTAATTTACAATATACAGCACCACTACCAGTAGGTCCGTATACCTTATGTCCTGAAAATACTAAAGCATCACACCCTATTTCTTTTACATCCACCTTAGTCCTAGCAATACTCTGTGCTGCATCTAAGATTGTAAAAGCATTTACCTCTTTAGCAATCTTAAATATCTCCTCTACATTATTTTTAACACCCAATACATTAGAGATATGTACAACAGAAACAATCTTTACTTTTTTACCATTCTTTTTAAGAAAGTTCTTAAACCAATCTAAATCAAGAGTAAAATCATCCTTAACAGGAATATATTCTAGTTTAAACTTAATACTCTTTTGCAGTATCATCCAAGGTACAATATTACTATGATGCTCCATCTCCGTTATAACTACGATGTCTCCATCTTTGAGTAATTCTTTACCAAAGGTATTTACTAACATATTTAATCCCTCTGTAGTATTCCTCACAAATACAATCTCTTTGTAAGAGTTCGCATTAAGAAGCTTAGCTACACTCTCATGTGCCTGCTCCCAATACTTTGTTGCATCTTTTGAAAGCTCATATGGACCTCTATGAATATTTGCATTCTCTTTACTGTAATACTCACTTAATCTATCTATCACTACCTGAGGTTTTTGAGTAGTTGCAGAGCTATCAAGATATATTAATTTCCTTTTTAAAGGTGATGATTTTAATATTGGAAATTCTTTCCTAATATCATTAAACATATTTTAAAGTAAAATAAATTAGAAGTTCTTCCACATCTTACTAGCCTGTACAGTCATATCTCCTTTATACTTACTATTCAATCCACTACTACCGTAAGGTCTTTCACAGTGTTGATCTAACTGTTCAAAAGCTAACTGTGCAATCTTCATACCAGCATATATACGTATGGGTAGAGGAGAAAGATTTGCTATCTCTAATGTTAATCTTAGTTTATTACCAGGATCTAGAAAACCTGCAGTAGCATGAATTATTAAACCCATTCTAGCTAATGAACTTTTACCCTCTAATCTGCCAACATGCCTAGAATCTACACCTGTAATCTCTGTAACATTAGCTAATATGAACTGTCCAGGTTTAATTACATAACCACTCTTATCATCTATCTCTATTTTTAACATTAAATCTTCCATAGGTTCCTTTACATCAATGATATCGTGCTTCTCTGTATTAAATACAAGGATATTTATATCTAAATGTAAATCATATGATGCTGGTTGTACAAACTCTTCTGAAAAAGGCTCTATACTTATCTCACCTGTTTGTAATTTCTCTTTAATACTCTTATCTGAAAGTATCATATTAAAAATATTTAAATATTAACTCCTATCTACAAACTGCTCCTTAGATTTAGGATTAGGTTTTTCAATACTTCTTTGTAAAGAATACCATATACCATCAGTAATATTTAGTAGCTCTAACCATCTATACGTTAATACCCTGTACGCAATATGCCCTCCCCTTCTTGTTCTTAGGTTAATCGTATATTGTAAATCATCAAAAGAACCATAGAAAGAATATTTTGTACTATGAGCATGAGGTAGTAAATACTTAACATACTCTTTTATTACTTCCTCTGACATACACCCTTGCGCTTCCTTCTTCCATTTCTTAATCATATCGTATGTTTCAGTTAGAGATTTTTCATAATCTTTTTTTAATTTTTCTAATTCTTTAATCTCAAGGTAGTTACAAAGGAAGAAACAATCTTTACTACTTCTATTCAATTCATTATCTATATCTACTTCGTCATGAAAAAGAGGCATATATCTCTCCATACTCCTATGCCTATTTAAATCTTTTAATGTTCCCAATGTAGCCATACCCTCTATCTTAATGGAACCTGATTGTCCAAGATTACCCATCAGGTTATGATGATTATGATTTTCAAATATCATTTCCCCCAATGCTTTCTCATCTTCATAATCGAATTCTAATTCTTTCTTACTTCCTAAAGGATTAAGGAGTAGTTCATAGTGAGTAAGTAAATCCTCTATTGCATTTGTATTGTAAGTAAGTTTACAGAAATCACTCTCACAACCCTTGTTAATATATTTTTTCTGATTAGAGATATTACCTCGTATATATTTTAAAATATTCCTAGTAGAATTCCTTCTACAACAGTTAGCATCAGTATGTCTAATTAGACCATCTGCTTCTCTAATATATTTAGGAATCTCTATCTTAGACTCTCCTAAAAGATTTAGTAAAAGTTTACCTACTTCATTTTCTACTATAGAGTCACTAGCATTAAGATATGATATTAATTCTGACCAATTTCTAGCAGACATTACTGCTGCCATACTTGTATTTAAACCGTATGGTAGTAAATATCTAGCTGTATCAAAACTCCTCGCCTGTAACGCAGATTTCTCATCTTTGTTCTCATCATTAATCTTGAAATACTCTTTAAGAGATATCTTAGTTTTCTTTAATAATTTTCTGTAATCATTCATCTCCTTTAACATTATCTTTTCATATCCTTTTCGTATATTTAAATCTGTACATACATCTTTAGGTATTTTTATAAACTCAGGGCTCTCAAAATTTTGATATCTAGTAGATCTCTCTTGTCCAGCAATAACGGAATTAAGATAGAAGATTTTCATTGCTGTAAACATAGGGATATTCTCAATACATACAAAAAGATCTGCCATATCACCTACAGATTTATGACCATATCCATGAAATATATTCTCTAATCTTTGGGCAGCATCTGTATTGTTTTCAATTATCTCTTTAGCAATATCTATAATTGAATCTGAAGACCTACTATACCTTGCACCAAGATATGCATTTATGGATGGTTGTTTTTGAGTAGGGTTTTGTAAAAGAGTATGAACCTTAAACTTGTTCCAAAGTGATTGAGACCTTATACTCGCTATCTGTAAATCCTTTCTAAAGGTTCCTTTCATAGTCGTTTTCTTACAATTTAATCTATTCCTGGAATATCGAAATCTTTAGTAAACTCTTTTACTTCCTTTTTAATTAAATTAATATTTTTTTCAGAACTATCCTTAAGTACTCTATCCATATATTCAGCTATCTTAATCATATCTTTCTCTTTCATACCACGAGTCGTGATAGCCGGGGTACCAATTCTAATACCTGAGGGATCCCAAGGTTTTCTTTGATCATGAGGTATACTATTCTTGTTTACAGTAATATTTACACTTTCTAAGATATCAGAGACCTCTTTACCACTCATATTTAGACTTTGAATAGTATCTACCAAAAAAAGATGGTTATCTGTACCACCTGATACAATATTAAAACCTTTTTCAATTAAGGAATTAGCTAATGCTTTAGAATTAAGTATTACCTGTTTAGCATACTCTTTAAAATCATTACTCTTAGCCTCCTCTAATGCTACCGCTATACCAGCTGTTGTATGGTTATGTGGGCCTCCCTGAAGTCCAGGAAACACTGCTTTATCTATTACCTCCCTATATTCCTCATTACACAGAATGATGGCTCCTCTTGGCCCTCTTAATGTCTTATGTGTTGTAGTAGTAACTACATCTGCAATACCTACAGGAGATGGATATTCCCCTGCAACAATCAATCCTGCTACATGGGCAATATCTGCTACTAGTATAGCTCCTACTTCATCAGCTATCTTTCTAAACTCTTTCCAATCAATTACTCTTGAATATGCACTAAACCCACTCCATATTAATTTAGGTTTATGCTCAACAGCTAATTTCCTTACATCATCGTAATTAATATATCCATTCTCATCTACACCGTAGCTTACTGAATTAAAATATTTACCACTAATTGATACCTTAAAACCATGTGTTAAATGTCCCCCAGCAGAGAGATCCATACCCATTGTTCTATCCCCTGGATTTAAAAATGCTAAATGTACAGCTAAGTTAGCAGGAGAACCAGAGTATGGTTGTACATTAGCATGCTCTGCTTTAAATACTTCCTTTGCTCTAGATATACACTCCTTCTCAATCTCATCTATATATTCATTACCACCGTAATATCTTTTGTCTGGATATCCTTCTGAATATTTATTAGTTAATATACTACCCATTGCTTTAAGTACAGGTGGGGATACATAGTTTTCAGAAGCTATTAACTCTATACCCTCTCTCTGCCTCTTACTCTCATCTTCAATATATTTAAATATGATATCTTTAGACATTCTTTTTGTAAGCATCAAGTAAGTTAGAAAGTAAGCATGATATTGTCATTGGACCAACTCCTCCAGGTACAGGAGTAATATATTCAACAATATTTTTTACACTTTCAAAATCGACATCACCTACTAATTTCCCCTCTTCGTTTTTGTTAGTACCCACATCTATTACTACACTACCCTCTTTTACATATTCCATATCTATGAATTCTGCTTTTCCAATACCAACAACCAAGATATCTGCCCTTTTACATACCTCTTTTAAATCTTTAGTATGTGAATGACATACTGTAACAGTAGCATTCTCATTTTGAAGTAGAGCAACTGTAGGTAATCCAACAATATCACTTCTTCCAATTACTACAGCACTCTTACCATCAATCTCTATCTCATACTCTTTAAGTAGTTCTAATATACCTTTAGCTGTGGCAGGAGCAATAGCGGTGGGATCATTTTTAAAAAGTTTTCCTAAATTAACAGAGGTTAAACCATCTACATCCTTACTAGGCAAAATCTTTTCTAAAATATTCTTTTCGTTGATATGACTAGGGAGAGGTAATTGAACCATTACACCATCTATCTCATCATTCCTATTTAATTCCTCTATGAGCCTAACAATTTCTTTCTCTTGGATATCTTCTTCAAACCTATGTACCTCACACTGTATACCAAGCTCTTGTGCTTTTTTAGATTTCATTTCTACATATTTCTGACTACCAAAGTCATCACCCACCAGTAAGATATCTAGTTTAGAAGCTCTCTTTTCAGAATCAATATATTCTTGTATTTCTTTTTGTATCTTTTCTGATATTTTTAAACTTGTTTGTTTACCATCAAGGATTTTCATATTTGTATATATGTCAAAATATATTCCTATGTATTTTACAGGATATTTAAATATATATCAGTCATTAATATTTACTCAGTACTCCTTACTGCTGTAACTACTGTTCTTTTTACATTAGCTCCCGCAGGCCAACATGTCATTAGAGTAAGGGTATCTTGTGATAGATATTGTCCTAAATATTTTACTTCACTTGGATCCACTATCTTTACCTCCAATACCGAGTATTCATATATCTCTCCTTGATAGCTAACATATATTTCATCTTCTTTTTCTAATTCATTTAGTAAGTAAAAATATACATTGTATTTTCTTCTTTCATAGAAGTTTACAGCAGAGTGAGCGAAGAGAAATACATTTCCTTCCTCGTTGGGTAGAGCTGTTCCTTTAGCATGAGCTACTCCATAGATTAAAGCATTTGTATATTCTTCTTTGTCATATGGATCTACATCTCTAATTACTTTCGCATTGGCCTTTATTTTAGGAATATACAATCCAAAATTTTTATCTACAAATACAACCTCTGTATCCTTTTTAATCTCTGTTGTAATCTCTTCCTTAGTAGATATTTCTACTTTTATTTCTTCAACCTGTTTAGGTGCAAAGTAATACCCTATATACGCCTTTATTACAGGCATATATGTAAGGAGTATTACAACAAATCCTATGAGAAGTAGTAGGATACCTAAATATTTTAGATATCCTACTTTAAATTTACTTTCTTCTTTTAACATATATATATCCTACACTAGAGAGTAGTACTACTCCAAGGAATATGATTACATACTTGTATTCATCCCAGAAGGATTGTTCCTCTTCACCTTCACCTTCATTTTCATCATCCGTAGTTTCTCCGTCTTCATCATCAATATCCTCTCCTGCAACCTCACCATCATCATCTGTTACTTCTTCATCTTCTCCATTTCCTCCTATACCATCTGATTCATCATCTACAACTTCTTCACCTGCTACTTCTCCATTCTCATCTGTATCAGTATCTGTATCAGTTTCCGTTGGTGAAGCTGGTACTATTACTACAGTAACTATATCGTCTGTAACGAAGGTAGAAGTATTATTAAATGAATCTAAAGATCTAATTGCATAGTAGTATTCGGTGGAACAATTTGGAAGCGGAGTATCTGTATATGTAACAGTAACATTTGGTCCTACTGTCATTTCCTTAATCAAGGTTGTTGCATTTGCAGTAAATGGTTGAGTACTAGATCTAAAAATTTGTATTTTAGATGTTCGTCCATCATTTGCTGTCTTAAATGTAAGAGTATTTGAACACACCCCCTCATCCTTTTCATAGTTGGTTACAGGAAGAGGTTTTCCTAAATCAACTACCATTGTGACTGTTTGGGATGTAACACTCTCTGCTTCTCCTTGTACTTTAGCCACAACATAGAAGGTATATGTACCGCTTCCTGTTACAATTGTACTGTCTACTACACAATTTCCACTACTGGTTGTATATGTAGGTCCAAAAGCAGTTCCTCCTTCATAGCATTTAATTTCTAATGTTCTCCCTTGTATATCTAGTGCTACAAATCCAATTTTGAAATTGTCTACATTAGTTGGGCTTGTTGGTTCTTCAATCCTTACATTAAGGTCACTAAGGGCATATGCAGGTAGAGGTTTTACAAATGTAAATATACCTAAAAGTAATACTCCAGCTATTACAAGATTTTTAATCTTTCTTTTAGGATTAAAGAGTAGAAGGATTAAGCCTAATACCATGGATATTAATGCACCTAAGGTTAGATATGTTTCTGCTCCTGTTTGAGGTAACTCTATGGATGCTCCCAATACTTCTCCTTCTTCTAGTTCTACTGGCTCTATTACTAAGACTTCTGTTCCTACAAAGTTTGTACTACTATCTGTTGCTGATACACCAAGAACATCTCCCATACCTTCTCCAAGTATTGAGTCTCCATATGTATATGCAATATCTTTGTAAATACCGGTATCTTGAAGTAAGGAAATCCTTACTGAGTAAGTAATTGAAATACTATCTCCCTCTGTCATATCTCCTAAATACCACACTCCTGGAGTGTTTGCTCCATATGGTTGTTCTAGTGCTGTGTTTGTAGAAGAGGATGACCAAGTTCCATTGTATGTAAATCCTGCAGGGATAATGTCTCTTACTCTAACATCTTTAACTATATATGTACCTCCATCGTCTTCTACTTCTGGAGCTGTAACTATGATTGTATATTCAAAAGTATCTCCAGCATATACACCTGCTGTTGGGTAAAGAGATTCACTATTGTTTGTCTTAGTTATTTCTAATTGTGGTTGTATTACTTGATTCTCACATACAAAGGTGACTGTTTTTCCATTACCTACGTAGGTTCCAATATAGTTATTTACTACCATACTTGGAGAATCATCGAAAATTGGTTCTTCAATGGTACAGCCATTAAATCCATATCCATCAGGAATATTAATTTCTGTTGGTGTATAGTAACCTGCATCTAAATTCTCAAATTTTGCAATACTCGGAGATTCCTCTGAGTCACTAATCTCCTGAAAAGGAATATCTTCATCTGTAAGAACTACCTTAAATATTTGGTCAGAATATACCTCAGATTCACCATTCCAATCTATTACATCCTTATACACTTCTATAGTTGCAGGTAAATCTTCATTAAATATTGTACATGTAATATCTTCTCCCTCATTAAGAACAACTGTTCCTTTAAGTACATCAGGACACTTTTCGTTTCCTTCAATTTTAACAAAGTCGTATCCATGTAATCCTTCCTCATCAATTGCATATTCTGTATTTGCTAAAACTGCTAATTCCTCACCTGAATATACCTCTTCTGTTCCAATTGTTAAACCAAAATCATCTTCACCAGCCTCTCCTCCGTAGTTTGTAATTACATGTTTAATTAAGGTTATTGTTGGTGCAATATCGTCATTAGTTATTGTACATGTAACATCTTGGTTGGTACCTAATACCACTGGAATTAAGACAGTCATCTCTCCTTTAGGAAGATTGTTATCTACACAGTGCCAACTACCAGCTTCATATCCAGGATATACATCCTCTGTAGGAGTATATGTCCCTGGGTTTAAGGAATGGGTTCCCCATGTTGATAGTTCACCGTTAATATATACATTGAAATCTTCGGCTATTTCATTACCTCCATCATCTTGAGTTATATGTTTTACTAAGGTAAGAGAACCTTGAATCTGCCTGTTTAAACAGACTACATTGTATGTTTCTCCACTCTCTACCTCAAAATCTGTTGCTAATACTCCTTCTGAAATGAAACAACCTAGTTCTTCATAGTTAGGGTCATTTAATTCTGAAACTGTATATGTTCCTGGATTTTCAATTGTATATGAAGCAGATATTACTTCAGAGATGGTTTTACTGTTTGCTCCGTTTAATTGGACTGTAAAGGAATGGGTATCTACAATATCAAAATCATCAGGATCTAATACATCCTTTATAACATTGATAGTGACATGCTCAAAGTTAGAGAATGTATATGGACCATATTTTCCACCTGATTCTGCTGTAAAATTGAAGAAAGTATCTGATACAGGTGTCCATCCTTTTGGAGTATCCTCTGTAACTACATATGGTCCTGGCAGTACAATTGTAAAGATTGTACAACCATCCTCTCCTGTGATTTGCTCTTCTTGATTCAAATATACCTTCCAACCGGATATTGGATCTCCTTCAGAATCTACTTTACATACCTTAGCTGTACCATGTTCAAAATTACCAAAATTTAAACCTGTTCCTGTATATTCTGTGTGTAAATCTATATCATGATATCCAATACTTGGTGAGGTTTGTGTCCATCCACCTTGTAAAACCTCTCTTACTCTATATGAATCCGAAGCTAAATTGGAGAATTCATAGTATCCAGTACTATCAGTAACCCGACTTAGTTCATCTATATCAAAAATTCCATCACCATCTGTATCTAAGAATATTGTCCAACCAGAAAGTCCAAAATCCTCTGCATCTTTAATACCATTACCATTCATATCCTCAAATTTCATCCCAGAGATAGTTCTGTATTTTGCATTTAAGAAGTCGAAACTGATTTCATTACCAGCAATTTCGAAATCTTTGTAAGTAGTACTATTTGAAGAGTAATAATCTTCTAGTACAGGACTAGTATAATCCTCTACAACCCTATATGTACCTGGATATAGATTCTCGAAAGTGTAACAACCATCTTTCAAAGTTTCTCCTGTATTCTTTTGTACCCATTCGTCTTTAATATAGCTATACAATATGAAAGGAATACCTTCTAATGGGAAGTCTGCAGTATCTTTCTGCCCATTACCATTTACATCTTCATATTTACAGACCTCTATCTCTCCTAGTTGAACATTGATAAAATCATTATCGGTATCTTCTTCTCCCGCTTCAAGAGATACATCAAGAGTTTTAACTGAGAGTTCAATCCAACCTACCTCTACAACTTCCCGTAATTGGTAGTCACCTGGTTTTAAATCTTCAAAGAGATACTTTCCCAAAGAATCGGTAAGTCTAAAGCCTACATATTGATATTCTGTATCAGAAATTTCCTTGTAAAGATCTATTCTCCATCCTACAACCTCTTCTCTATCATCAGTTGTACTTGCTAAACCATCTAAATCATTATACTTATGCCCAGAAATAGAACCATATTTAATGTTGGTAATAGTACATGATTTCTCTTCTCCTGGTCCTACCTCAATATTTTTACATGTATTACTATCCATATACCATCCTTCTGGTACTGTTTCAGTTACGGAATATGTACCTACACCTACTGTATATGTGTAATCATCTACATCTGTTATTACTCCAGATGTACTTCCCCATACATGTCCATCTGTAGTAGATATATCGATTGGGAATTCTGTAATATCTCCTGAAGGATTTGTGATTTTCTGAACTATTAATTTACCAGGTATAGCAGCATTACAAAGAGTAATTTCTGCAACTGGGTCAGCTTGTACATTTACAGATATTGGTAACTGCTTATACATATCTCCCTGAGGAAGACTTTCACAACTAAATCCTGCTGCTGCAGTATTAGGATACCAACCTTTAAACTCAAATCCTGTAGGAGGAGTACTTTCATTTACAGAGTGTGTACCTGTAGCTAATCCATCTACTTTATCACCCATTGTGTAAGTACCACTACCATCGATACTCCATGTGTAGTCTGTTGGGTTTGCTTCTTCAAAAGAGCCATCACCATCTCTATCTAAATATTTATTTACCTGTATAGAGCCTGATAATCTACTATTTGTAATAGTACATAGGATATCCTCTCCTTCACCAATAGGTACATCTAGTGACGTACCTTCTCCTTGAGCTACTGTGGCTCCGGCAGCATCTTTACAACTTATTGAGCTAGTGTACAAGGAAAGGTTTGTGTCTGTACCTGCTGTTTCTGAGATTGCATGGGTACCAGCACTCAGTGAAATCTCTCCAGTACTCCCTCCATCTCCTACATTGCTAGCAAAAATCTCTCCCTCTATTAATAAATTAAAAAGTCCAGAATCATTTGCAGGATACAAATCCTTTACAACTTCCAAAGTCCCCATCTTAGGAGCATATACAATACAATCAGAAGGATCTGAATTTGGTTGATTAGAAGGATATGAACAAACATCTATTAATTTAGCATCTAATACTCCACCAACATCATCAAGATTGATATTACATGAAGCTACTGTATCATTTGGATAGTAATCTCCCGTATCCTTAGCAGCTGGCCCAGAAAATGGATCCGTACTTTGTACTGCTGCACTACAACTAGTCCCCCCTAACATACTTATTGATAATATTGGATTTGTACATTTACTAGCACTAGCATCTCCGCAGGAGTACAAAATTGTATCTTGATATGTCGCAGGACTACCAGCAACAACAACACACAGGGAGTAATTAGCATAACCATCATTATCTGTATCAAACAAACTACATGCATTCCCTGTATTTGTTCCTGTCCATTTAATATCATCCCAATTCCATGTAACATAGAGATCTCCCTCACTCTCCATCGTTTCATCTATACACATTTGATTTAAATCTTTTTGACCGGGCTCATCATTTGCACCCTGTAAATCAATTACACATTTACCTGTGAAATCCGGTTCATATATACTCTCGACTTGGAATGTCTTAATTTCCATAGGAACCAACCCTTCTTCCTGCTTCTCTTCCTCTTGAGGTTCTTCTAATACAACCTCTTCTACTACTTCTGTTTCCTCAATAATTACTTCCTCTTCTCCTGTAGTTTCTTCTGTCCCTCCCTCATTAACTTCCTCCACAGATGCAGCATAATCCTCCTGAAGTGTTTCTATAACTCCTTCCATAGCAATAACTTGAGGAACAAATGAATAAAAAATAACGAAAAAAGAAACAAAAATCTTATACAAAGATTTCTTATAGAATCTCTTCATGTATATAAATATATAAATAAATTTACATAAATCAGAGATTAATGTTGTTTAGATGGGCAGACCTAGAGATCAACACAATCTCTATCAATTAGTTACAACTAAGGTCTTCTAGCTTACTTACATTAGGAAGCTAGGGCTATAGTAATATTATATATATCTTCGATATTACAAGTCAATGAAATTTATTACTGATTGTACTTCACCTCTTTATAGAATTTACCCCTCTTTTTTAGTAACTCTTTCCAATCACCCCTTTCAGTTATATGACCTCTCTCTAGAACATATATATGGTCAAACATATCTAACAAATCCGTATCTCTACTAATTAGTATTACTGTTCTATCACGACCTGCAAATTTTAAAATACCTTTCATAATTCTCTCTCTTGAAGGACCATCTATGAATGTAAAAGGCTCATCTAATATAAATATATCTCTATTCCTGTATAGCATCCTCGCTATAGCTAACCTTTGCCAATATCCTGGAGAAAGCTCTTTTCCATCTAAATATTTACCTAATTTAAGAGTATCAGAAATATTCTCTCTTCTCATAAACTTATCTATCTCACATATCTTTATTACCTTGTTGTATAACTCTCTATCTACATTCTTCTTCTCTCCTGTTAATGTAATATTTTCCCTAATACTAAAACTGTAATTAACAAAATTTTGGAATGTAACAGAAATCTTCTTTTTTAACTGTTCTCTACCTAATTCTCTAATTGAATATCCACCTATAAAATAATCTCCAGAGGTTACCTCATACAAACCAGCAAATAATTTTATTAAACTACTCTTACCAGAGCCATCTCCTCCAAAGAAAGCAACCTTTTGACCAGCCCCTATCTTAAAAGATATATTTTCTAATATCTTGTTCTCTGGTTCATCAGGGTATGCAAAATCTAATTTAAGAAATTCCAAATCTGGAGTCTTTCTTGGCAGTTTAATACTTCCAGGGTTTTCATCCCCAAATCCTTGGTGGTTTACAAAGTCAAAAAACTTTGATGCATATGAAAGATAATTGTCTAATAATGCTAAAGTATTGAATACATGAAAAGATGAAGTATATACAACTTCAACATAGTTAAAGAGTGCACTGAAAGAACCAATTGATATCTTATTCTTGATTGTATATGCAAGTAAGTAAATTAGATAAGCATATTTAAAAAGTTGTCCCGTTACAGAACCAAATATCTCATCAATTGTAAAATGTTTTCTCTTAAAGAATAAGCCATTTAGATATCCTTCCTTAGCGGATGTAAACTTCTTTTTCAGAAAATCATATGTGTTATCTACCCTTAATTCGTTAAAGTTACCAATATCCATACCTAATGTATAGTAAATATAATTAGTAAGCTTTAAGACTCCCATTTGTTTATCATTGTATATTTGTATTAACTTCCTATTAAAATGACAAAGAAGTACCTCTGGTAGAACAAGTAAAATCAGTATTAATACACTCCAACCTAAATGAGAGTACAGAATTATCAAAGCAGTAATACCCCTTGCTAACTGATATACAATTGTTGAAAAAGATTCATAGGAAGAAATGAGGTTAGGTATAGAGTAATTAGGAATATACTCTATTAAATTTTGTAATATCGGTTTTTCAATATCTTGTAAATTAGAGGTTGATATTTTACCCATAACTTCAAGATTTGCATCCTTCCAAACCCTATCTGCAATATTATTACTAAAATAGATTCTTATCTTATTCCCAATAGCAACAAATATCCAAAGTAGTAATGATATGCAAAGAAAGAAGAAAGAATCAGTAGTTATATATACATATATATCAAAACCCTCGGACTCTTGAATTACTTTTATAGTTGCATCTAGAAATTTACCAGCTACAGTAATACCTATCATTTCCGATATAGTAACTACAACAAAGAGAATATCTCTTATCAATACGTCTTTAGTATATCTACCATAAAAGAATTTTATAACTTGCCACAAAGTGTTCCCTTTATTATGTATAATACTGTTCATCTTAAATCTATAATATCATGTACCAGTGGATAGAGATAACAAGTTTTTAGAAAATTTACTATATGACATTTGGGAAAATCATTTCTGTGATGTAGCAAGATTAAACCTCGTTACTATTAAATATGGAAAACATTCTAAAAGGCAATTAGGAAGTATAAAGTTAATAAAAGATATGAATACATTTGAAAAATACATCAATAAATACAACATGTCTAAAGATCTTTTTGAAGATCCCTCTGTATCACTTATTACAATAACTAGGTACTTTTCATACGATTATGTTCCCGAATATGTCATCAAATCAACAATTGTACATGAATTATGTCACTACACACATGGATTTAGTTCACCATTAGAAAAACTTTATAAAAATCCTCATAAAGGAGGAATTATTAAGAAAGAATTCCAGAAAAGAGAGCTACTAGATTTGTATATTGATTCTAAGAAGTGGATAAAAGATAATTGGACCTCCGTTATTTCATAAAAAAGCATTCCCATTCTATATTTTTATTTTTTACTGTCTATTAAAATGCTTAACTATGAAACAAAATTATATAGGAGAAAATATCCGTCTATACAGAGAAAGAGCTCATTTAACACAACAAGAGTTAGCAGATAAAATAGGTGTTACTTGGGAGATGATCTCAAGATATGAAAGATCAGAGAGCTCTCCTCTTAAAAAGATTGATAATCTTTCTACTGCTTTAAATATCTCTAAATACAATTTACTAGAGAAACATATTCCAGAAAGGATATATACCATGGAGTATAAGGTGCCTCTTTTTACAAGATTACCTTTACAAGAGTATGCTAATAACTACTACAGCTGTCCAGAGTGGATTTTAAAAAGAGATTTAAAAGCCATTGCTTTGGAATCTAATATAGTGAGTAGTAATCTTTTAGAGTACAAGAACAATGGAATACTATACATCTCAACAAACTTTTCACCTAAAAGAAATGATTTAATAGTCTTAAAAGATGGTACAAGTTTAGTTCTAACGAAATCTAATGGGAGTATACAGAAAAACATATTAGGAAAAGTATTAGCACAAGAGATACGTTTTTAAAGAGAGGGGGACACCTAAGTCCCCCTTTTATGAATGTAATAGACGAATTACATCATCCCATCCATACCACCACCCATAGGATTATGACTATCTTTTTCATCTTGTATTTCTGCTACTACTGCTTCAGTTGTAATCAACATAGTTGCTACAGATGCAGCATTAACTAATGCAAGTCTTGTTACCTTAACAGGGTCAATTATTCCATCCTTAAGCATATCTACATATTTATCTGTTTTAGCATTATATCCCATATTACCCTTACATTGAGATGCTACAACAGCACCATCTTTACCAGCATTTTGAGCTATCTGTTTAAGAGGTTCACTTAAAATACCTTTTAGTATTTCTAAACCTAGCTGCTCATCAGGATCTTCAAATGTAATACCCTCTAATACTGCTTTTGCATTGTGATATGCTAAACCACCTCCGGCAACAACACCCTCTTCAATAGCAGCACGAGTTGCATTAATAGCGTCCTCTACCCTTGCCTTTTTCTCTTTAGCTTCTACTTCAGATGCAGCTCCAACCTTAATTACAGCCACTCCACCTGCTAACTTAGCAAGCCTTTCTTGTAGTTTCTCTATATCGTAATCAGAAGAAGTCTTCTTAATCTGAGTCTTAATCTCTGCAACTCTGTCTTTTATTGATGATTTCTTACCCTGTCCCTCTACTATTACAGTCTCTTCTTTACTTACGATTACCTTCTTGGCACTACCTAAATCTGTAAGACTCACAGATTCCAATGTTTTACCAACTTCCTCTGATATAAACTCTGCTCCTGTAACCACTGCTATATCTTTTAATATCTCTTTCTTCCTATCTCCAAACCCAGGAGCTTTAATAGCTACTACATTGAGAGTACCTCTTAATTTGTTTACAACGAGGGTTGCCAATGCTTGATTCTCAATATCATCTGCAATTATTACTAATGGTCTATCTGCTGCAGATAGAACTTTCTCTGCAATGGCTTGTATATCTTGTAAATTAGAAAGTTTCTTGTCTGTAACAAATATATATGGATTATCCATAACCGATTCTAAACTTTCTGAATCAGTAACGAAGTATGCACTTACATATCCTTGATCAAACTGCATACCTTCTGTGTATTCTACCTCATCATCGAAACCCTTAGCTTCTTCTACAGTAATAACTCCGTCTTTACCTACTTTCTCAAATACCTTACCAATCATATCTCCTAACTCTTTGTCATTGTTAGATGATATTGTAGCTACTTGAGATATCTCTTCCTGATTCTTAATCTTTTTAGAAGACTTTATTAATTCCTCTACAACAATATCTACCGCTTTGTCTAACCCTCTTTTAAGTGCAATTGGATTAGAACCTGCAGTAACATTTCTAAAACCAGCATGTGCTATAGCCTGTGCAAGTACAGTAACAGTAGTTGTTCCATCTCCTGCAAGGTCGTTAACCTTTCTTGCAGCTTCTTTAATCATTTCAACTCCTACATTTTTAAATGGATCCTTATCCTCTATTTCTTTTGCTACAGTAACACCATCTTTAGTCACTACCTGTGAACCAAAAGATTTAGCAATGGCTACATTCCTACCTTTAGGTCCTAATGTAGTTTTAACAGCATCTGCAATGGTATCTACCCCTGCTTTTAATGCTTTTCTAGCCTCTTCATCATATATTATTGATTTTGACATAGTAGTAAGTAAGTAAAAATTTATCTAGTTATTTAGCAACAGCTAATATATCATCAGTATCTAGGATATAAAGGTCCTCACCATTAATCTCTATTTCTTCTGGAGAGTATTTCTTAAAGTAAACCATATCTCCAATCTTTACTTCAAACTTAAGGGATTTACCATCCTTTCCCTTACCTTTTCCTAACATTACTACTTTCCCAAAAGAAGGTCTTTTCTCATCAGTTGCATTTGGGGGGATAACTAAACCTCCTGGAGTTTTCTCCTGAACCTCTTCAGGTTTAATAAGTACTCTACTACCTAATGGTTGAACCTTAATATCTTTCGACATTTTAAATTTATTAAACAATTTAATTAGCAATTCTTAAAAACGACTGCTAATGATTTTAAATATAGATTGAAAATATGTCAATATCTAGAACCTTTTATAACCATAGCATCTTCTAGCAATTCTATATTCTCTATATATCTTCCAACAAAACCATTTTCATTAAGGGTAACTATGGCCTCCCCTATACCTTTGTTTATCATAGCTACTAAATTTGTATATTCACTTACTTCAAAAGGTCCTACTTTTACAGATGTTGTGTAAAGTTGTGCTGTTTGCATACTATCCTTGTTAAGATCGAAGGATATCCATAGAGATATATTTTCATATCCTACTTTTAAATATATATCCCATTTTTTATCAGAGGGAGATATATACATGTTTTCAAGATACAATCCTTCTGCTAGATATGAATCTATTGTTGTAAAAAGTACAGAACCTACCTCTTTGACCTCCAATCTCAAAGAGTCGGTATCAGAAAGGGAGAGAGTAAATTTTGCCAATCTCTCATCTAAATCTACCTCTTTTATACTTTCTTCATCAATCAAATACTCTGAATTCATATTACTAACAAACTCCTTTTCCCAACTTCTGTATCTAAAAAAAACATATACAAGCAAAAGAACAAAAATGAGTATTACGAATGTTAAGAAGAGGAGTAATGAATGAAAAAATTTTTTCATTTTCTAAGGTTTTAAGTTAGAACCATTTCTAAATTTTCTACCCATATGTTTTAGAAAATTCTCAGCTACTTCAAATTCCCTAGGAGAGAAAATCTTTGAACCAACAAGGTATGAAATACAACCGTAAAGAGAAGTAACAATAGTTAGGATGATTACATATATAGTTCTGGTAGTATCTAATTGGAAATCAAAGAGTCTAAATACAAAGTACATTCCTAAAATCATAATCATCATATTTACTATCTTTAACAGTGCAGGATATATTGTATCCTTCCATGAAAGAACCTTCTTTATCCTGTTTAATAAAATTGCAGCAATAAACATCTGTACAAAGTAGGCAAGGCTTAGACTCAATGCTAGACCACCTACAGCTAAATCAGAATTCCCTCTGGTTGTAGTCCAATGTGCTGTATCAGCTAGAAAAGATTTCAAAACTGAGAGTACTCCATCTCCATTTGCAGTTGCTACCTGAACCCATACCTGTTCTAGAATTGGTCTCCAGTCATAGTAATGACTAAAGAAATTAGTAAGGTAGTAAGCTCCAAGGAGATTAACAACAATCCCTACAGATATAGCAATCAATGGTTTCCATGTATCTTTAAGGGCATAGAAGGCTCTTAGAAGTATCTGTACAACTGTCTGACCTACTACAGAAAAAGAAAGCAATGCTAAACACCAAGCTGTAAGCAAAGTATCCTGCCAGTCAAATGCTCCTGTTCCATATATTAAACGAACAATAGGGAGTCTTAATACCAACATTATTCCAATAATTGGAAATATTAAATACAAAGAAAGCTGTATGGATTCATTTAATACTCTTTTAAAATTATCCCCTTGTCCTTTACAACAGTATTTTGCTAAATCAGGAAGAGCAACCTGTGCTACTGCACTTCCAATTATATTAACTGGAAAGAGATGTAAACTGTATGCAAATCTATAAGCACTAAGAGTACCTGCAGTAAGAGTAAAACTAATAAAGGTATTAACAATGGTATTAAGTTGTTCACCCAATACACCTAGCATCCTGGGATATGCTAATTTAAATGCTTTAACAACATTTGTATTCCCTACAACATCTTTAATATCTATTAGCTCAGTTTCATTTTCTTTGTAATACTTTCTTAATAACGGAATTTGAACAAGAAGGTGAATTATTGATCCAATTACAGCAGAAATTGCTATAGCTGAAACATCAAATTTGAAATATACAACCAATATGTATGTTCCAAATACAATTGCTAAATTGTAAAAGAGTGGTGCAAGGGATGTAACAAAAAACTGTTTTCTAACTTGCAAAAATGCTGTAACAAAAGCACTCAGGCTTAAGAAGAGAGGAGAAAGTAAACCTATTCTAAAGAGATTCAAAAACATTGTGTAATCTGACTCACCTATCCTATACCCAATATTAAAAACTTTTTGGGAATAATCATTACTTACAACCCAATTGGTAATTTGAGGGGAAAAGAGAAAAGCCAATAATATTAATACTGTAGTTAAAAAGAAGAAAGAGATTGTTAGATGTTTAAACAGTTTGTTAAAATTCCTCTTACCCTTGTCATATAGTTCATCCGTAAGTATTGGAATAATGGCTGCATTAATTGAGCCAGCTACTACTACCATAAATATAATGTCGGGAATAGTAAAAGCTGCCCAAAAGATATCTAGTTCATGGGATGCACCAAATAATTGGGCAAATATTCTTAACTTCCAGAATCCTAAAATCTTAGTCAGCAGAAGCAAAAACATTACTGTAAATACACTGTTTTTCTTTATCACGGTCTAGTAAAAATTTCTATATATAGTTAGCGAGTAATATCATAGTAGAAAGAGGAAGAATTATCAAATATTTTTAATAAAAGATATATACAATATCTATATATGAATATATTTGATTATATTTTCCCCAAATACTGTTTAATCTGTTCCAGAATAGGGAAAGATATATGTGATAACTGTTTAAAGGGAATTCCACATACTCTCCCTTCCTGTTGTATATGTAAGAAACTCAGTAATGGGTATTTTACACATAAAAGTTGCTTTGAAATACCATTTCAGTGCTTCACAGGATTATATATCTCTAATAGCTTAAAACTTGAATTGGAGAGAAAGAGTAATCTTGGAATATACTCTACTCATACATATATATTAGATAGAATTATTGAACATTTTTCTCTAAACAGTACTCTCAATCGTTCTAATATTTATCCCATTGAGAGTGACAAAAAAGAAGTAAGGGTACTCAATAATATATTGGCAACAAGATTAAAAGTTTCTTTCAAAAACAAAAGAGATATTCTTTTAATTGGAGCAAGCATAGAGAACAAAGAGCTTCTTTTACAACAAGTAAAAGGGCTCTATACAGAGCCCTTTAATTTGAGAATCTTAGTACTTTTTGAAGAACCTATTCCTCCTCAGTCGGAGTAGTTTCAACTTCTTCCGTTTCATCTACATCAGTATCGGTTGTAGTTTCTGCTGTTCCCAGTTCCTCTAGCCCCTTAACAATACTGTCGTACATATCTCCACTATCTTGCTCATTGATCTCCAAAATCTGTTTTGCTGCAGTTAGGTACTTAATAGCTCCCTCTTTATCTCCCTTCTCGCTAAGAATATTTGCCGCTAATACTAATGATGGGACATGACTTTGATTTATATTTAATACTTTGTTAAAGGAATTTAATGCTTGATCATAGTCTTCCTGTAACATAAAGATTTGTCCTGCCTTGTAGTAAGAATCATAATCTAAAGGATTAAGGTTTACACAAACTTGTAAGGTAGATAGTGCATCTTCACTATAATCAGAGAAACCTAAGCTAACTAAACCTAAATATACACTTGCTCTAGTATTCCAGTTTGCATAGGTAAGTTGAGATGTTGACGTTGCTTCTTTAGAAAGGTCTATAGCTGCATTCTTCCAAACAGAAACTTCTGTCATAATAGCCTTTTTATCCTCTTCAGTAGCCTCTGTGTGTTGTTCACTGAGAAGATTTATAATCTCCAAAGAGATTAAGGCTGCTTTTCTATTTACAAATGGGTCTGTAGAGTCATATCTTAATGCATTATTGTAGTAAGCAGCCATTTGTACGAGATACTTATCTCTTTCTTCGAATGGTACTTCCTCTTCATATTCTTGGAATTTAAGACTTTGTTCAGTATTGTAAGATTCTGCCCTAACAACATATGCCACACTAGCCATTTTAATTGTTAGAAGAACTAATCCAGCAGTAACTAGTAAGGTGAAAAACATAGTTAGAAACCAATTAACATTTTCTAATGTCTTATTAATATCTTTTGATACTGTCCCTATATTTACAGCCCAGAATTTTAGTAAAAATTCTTCATTTATACCTTCCTTGTTACTATAAACTAGGAGAAGTAGTGCAAGAGCAAACATTATGAAGTATGTTAGGAAAGAGAATGGTAAGAATATTGATCCTAAGTAGATTAACAGTAAGTTCAAACCTAAAATTGTAGTCAAAATACTCCTTTCTCCTTTCCCTGTTGTAATTTCATTGATTAAGAACCTTGCCAATACAAAACCTAATACAATCCATATAGTAACACCTATAAATCCTCTATTTGCCAATATTGTGAACACTTCATTTGAACCAGTAATAAAACTTGTATTACCCAATGCAATTGTTGCATCTGTTGCAGGTCTAAAAGCATTGTACGCTATTGCAAAAGAATCATTTCCCATACCTACTAACCCTCTAAAGAAATCGTTAACAACTGAAGAGCTTGCTACTACCCATGAAATATCTGAACCTAAACGAATAGGGTTTAGAGTTGTAAAACTCTCTCCAAGTATAGAAGTTCTGAAAGATTCAAATTGAAAACCAACACTAAATCCAGCAACTAGAGCTGAGAATATAAAGATTAGGGCTGGTATTGCTTTTAGTGATTTCTCTAACTTTAATATTAGTAATAAACATACTAATAATGTTATTACAAAAAAGAGGATAGGTACTAAAGCTCCCTGATTTATAGAAAATATAGGGATAGATCCTAAAGAAATAATAAATATTAAAGCAGGAAATATTGTTACTTGATACTTTTTCTCTTGTACGTAGTGAACTAAAAGAAATATAGCCAATAGAGCCGTTCCTCCAGCTAGTAACATAATTTCCTGGAAAGAAAAGGTTAATGGTAAACCTACTACAAAGAAATCCCTTATATATGGAATCCAGGCAAATATGTTTACTTTTAAGACTGATAGAACACTAAGTATAATTAGAATTAACAATCCTAGTGAAAAAATCTCAATTGCCCTAATAATTTCCTCTCTTTTCTGAAGTATCCCTCTTGAAAGATAAAAGAAGAGGAATAGGAATGTAATAGCAAAGAATCCTCTTCCTATTCTACCATCATATCCCCAGAATGAAATCCATGAATCCTGTGCAAATACAAAAGATAGAAGGAAGGAACTAAATAAAAGCAAGAATATTTTATCAAAAGAAGATTTGATTATAGAAATTTTTCCATCCCAAATCCACTTTATAATTTCTAAAAGTATTAATAAGGATGTAAGAGAAATAAACAGAACACTCTTTATTTTTTCTGAAGAATCATATGGAAGAGGTATTACAAACCACGGTATTATAAAAAGAGTTAGATATAACAATCCTCTCTGAATACTAGATACTAGGTTAAATACTGAAGAAATAGGGGCTTTAATTTCTTTTGACATTTTAGGACAGTATATATTAATTAATCTTGAATTATATCTTAGCAGAAATTAAAGGGGGCTCCAAGCCCCCTTTAATAATTTCTAGTCCTCTACTACTTCCCCTTCTTTAACATCTTCCTTATCATCATCGTCTTCCTCTTTCTTCTCCTCCTTCTTATCTTTCTCTTCATCATCATCTTTCTTTTCTGTAGATTCTTTAGAAGCTTTTTCATACATCTTTTTACTTACCTCCTGCATCTTTTCAGTTAGGGTATCCTGCTTCTTCTCTAAATCCTCTTCATCAAAATCATCTTTTTCAATGATCTTTTTGACTTCTTCTACTCCTTCTTCAAGAGCTTTCTTATCATCATCATCTATCTTGTCACCACTTTCCTTAAGAAGTTTCTCTATGTTGAAGCATAGTGAATCAGCATTGTTTCTTTTCTCTATTCTTTCCTTTTTCTTTTTATCTTCCTCTGCATGCTTTTGGGCATCTGCAACCATTTGTTCTATTTCCTCATCTTTAAGACCAGTAGATGCTGTTATTGTAATTCTTTGCTCCTTGTTTGTAGCTAAATCTCTAGCATTAACATTCAAGATACCATTAGCATCTATTGTAAATGTAACCTCTATCTGAGGAATACCTCTTGGAGCAGGGGGGATACCATCTAAGATAAATCGACCTAATGTTTTGTTATTCTCTGCCATTTCTCTCTCTCCCTGGAGTATATGTATCTCTACACCAGGTTGATTATCTGCAGCTGTACTAAACACCTGTTTCTTTTCTACAGGTATAGTTGTATTTCTATCAATTAATTTTGTCATAACACCTCCCAAAGTTTCTAATCCAAGTGACAATGGTGTTACATCTAAGAGTGTAATATCTTTTACATCTCCACCAAGTACTCCTCCTTGAACTGCAGCCCCTATTGCTACTACTTCATCTGGATTTACACTTTTATTAGGTTCTTTACTAAAGATTTCTTTAACTTTCTTTGCAACAGCTGGCATTCTTGTCATTCCTCCAACTAGTAATACTTGGTCTATCTCTTCTTTAGTTATCTTTGCATCTTTAATAGCTTTCTCACATGGTTTAACAGTACTATCTATTAAGTCTGCTGTAAGTTTCTCTAAATCCACCCTACTCATCTTTACTTTTAGATGCTTTGGACCACTAGAAGTAGCAGTAATATATGGAATATTTATTTCTGTTTCTTCAGATGTAGATAATTCTATCTTAGCTTTCTCCGCAGCTTCTTTTAATCTTTGTAATGCCGTTCTATCCTCCTTAAGATCTACACCATCACTCTCCTTAAAATCTTTAGCAAGCTTATCTATA
>Ga0209416_1000927_pt1 | contig 24236 bp, 35 predicted proteins | sample RifGroF1_FD_184001 | JGI IMG/M metagenome (GOLD analysis project Ga0209416, IMG submission 184001) | Groundwater microbial communities from Rifle, Colorado, USA - Groundwater F1 (SPAdes) (version 2) | ecosystem: Environmental > Aquatic > Deep subsurface > Groundwater | place: Rifle, Colorado...
TTTTATGGCGGGCCTGGGGCGCGGCAGCGGCAGAGCACCCCTGGCGGGCGCAGGCCGCACAACACATGCTGCTGTGCAGGAGTCGGCGTCAGATGGAGACGGCGATGCGGGACATGAAAAGATTCCAATCTAAAGTCGCGGTTGGCAATTTTACAATTTTACCAGAACCGAGACGTATAGGCAAGGGGGTTTCGACTCGAATCGCGGGCCCATTGCCGGAGGGAGCTTTTCGCCTTGTGTGCCTACACTGGGCAGAACCCACCAATCAACACAAAGGCATCTCATGCACCAAAAAGATATCGTGACCGCGGAACTGAGCGGCTACCTGACAAGCTTCCCCGAAGAGCGCCCGGCTCTCGCCGCCTTGAGCGAGCAGCTGAGCGAAGAACCGTTCGACCAGTTGGTTTCCCGCGGCAACATGCGAGGCCACCTGACGAGCAGTGCGCTGGTGCTGGACCCTGCCAAGGGCCGCGTCCTGATGATTTTCCACATCATGGCGAATCGTTGGCTGCAACCGGGTGGACACTTTGAGCTGGCCGCCGGGACGCTTTCTGCGTCTCAACTGGCGACTTCTGCCCTGCGTGAAGTGGCGGAAGAAACGGGGCTGCTGTGCGCCGAGTTGGCACCACTTGACGGGGGTAATTCGAGCCCGCTCGACATCGACACCCACGCCATCAAAGCCAACCCGAAGAAGAATGAGGGGGCACATGTGCACCACGACTTCCTCTACCTGGCAACCGCCAGCTCGGAGGCACCCCTGAAGGCGCAAGAGTCCGAAGTCAGCTGCGCACGGTGGGCACCCTTGAGCACGCTCAAGGACATCCCCGATGCTCGGTTTGCGCGGGTGTACCAAAAACTGGTGCAACTGGGCTACACCATGTGATTCCGACTGGCAGCATCTCGCTGTCAGTCTTTTTTCGGCCTCCTGGGTTTTACTACGCTGTTGGCCCATGCCTTGTAACAGGCGGCCTTAAGTGGGAAGCTCAATTGAAAAGACGGGGCATCGGCCGTCTGCGAACTTGCTCTTGCGCCCGCCCCGCATAGGGGTGGCGAACGCACGGGACGAAAAAGAAGCCCTCATTGCTTGCGCAAAAGAGGGCTTCGAACAATCAAGCAAACCTGGTCTCAAGTTGCTGTCATCTCAGCATGGAACTTGGTGGCGAACGCACGCGCTTCACCTTTCAAGTCCTTGCTCAGGCCCCAAGCAAACGCGAAGTGGAACCAGCCCTGCGGGTCGTTCCCCACGTCAGCAGTGAACTCGGGGTTTTCTGCAATGCACTGTCGTAGCCGCTCACGAAGCTCGGGATAGTTTGCGGGCAAATGCGGGTCGGTCATGGCGATAAGCCTCATGTTGTGGTCCTATGGGGGTGTAGCCACGCCTGGCCCACTCCTTGACCGAACGGCGGCCCCTTCACCGTTCGGCAAGCCGACCATCCAGCCCAGATGCAATGAACGGCATTGGGACGATTTTCGGCGCGGGCGGCCCGCCCTACCGCGGACTAACCCCAAGCTCGTGCGCGGCCCCCACAAAGAATGAGCCCGCACCAGAAGTGGGGCGGGCTCATCAGAATCAGCTGTACTCGGTAGCGGCGCCTCCGCGCAGCAAGTAGTCTTCGCTCACGGACTTCAGCAGCACCCGCCCGAGCTCAGCGTCGCGCCGTTCCACCAGGGGACGAACGACAACGCCTTCTCGCAGGTGCAGACCTTTTCCGCTGAAGGTCTCTGTCCCAGCAGTGTGGTGAGTGAGAGCCTCGCGTGAGAACGGTCCCTCGTAGACGACGGGTGCTGTGCGCAGGCCCAGCCCGGCGGCCAGCTTCTCCACCTCGGCAGGAGCAAAGAACTGAAGCGAGGACCGCCATCCCAGACCGATGTCGAACACGGCCAGGGCCAACTTCTCCCCGTACTTCAAGTCTTGCTGCGAGGCCGAACCCAGGACTTCTCCCAGCAGGACCACCGGCACCGAGACGTCGTGGCCCGCCGCAGCCAGAGAGGCTCGCAGCAAAACCATCTTCGAGTAGACCTGAAGGGTTGCGGCCGCGCGAATGTAGGCGTTGCCCTGGTTGTCCGCGCAGTTCTGAAAGGCCAGACCTTGTTCGCTGAGCCCTTTGGAGCTCACGACGAAGTCACCGTGCACGGGGTGCGCATGCTCCGGGGGGAGCAGCAGAAACACCGAAAAGGTTCCGTGCAGCTTTTCAGTCATGCGAACCAGTTCGCCGTCCCGCAGCACGTCCGGGAATTTCTTGATGTCCTCGACGTCGAAGCGCGGCATGATTTCAATGCCGGCGTCGAACACGAGCCCGTCCAGGTCTTCCGGAATCTCTGGTTTGTACTTGCGCACACCGAGGAGGTCCGCGACGTCTTGGCCTTCCTCGACCCGGTGAATCGAGTTGTGCTCGTCCTCCAGGTACCAGCCCGGCACGGTGTGGCCGGGGCAGTGCTGCAGCGGGTAGACCAGTCCTTGAGACAGGCTGCCGCGCAGGCGCAGTGCTTTGATGCGCATGCCGCCGTTTCCTGCGCACTTGCCTTCCTGCCGTTCGTTGTCCCAGAGACCGACCGTCTGCAGGATGAAGGGCGTGGTGACCGCGGCCTCAGGCAGGTAGACGACCAGGTCTCCGAGCTTGTACTGGCCCTTGCGAACCAGTGCCCGGTAGCCGTCGATGGCCACGAATTCGAGCCGGTCGGCTTTGCTGTGGGGCTCAATGGCGTTGACACGTCGTACTTTGACTTCAAATTTGCTCATGCATGTTCCTTGCTATGGCCATAAAAAATGGGGGCCTTCCCTGTGTAGGAAGACCCCCTTCTGGCAGGTCCGGCCATGCCGGAACAGTCGCTCAAGCTGTCTGGTTTTGCTCTTCGACGGGGGCTTCCGCATCAGCGGGGTCCTCGGAACTGTCCAGCGGGGCCAGCACTTCCGGGGCCTTGGCCGTGGCCCAAGCCTGGAGCACGGCCAGAAAGGCGGGCCAGGTGGGTTCCGTGCCTGCGAGCAGCGTGGGGCCGGACTCCCAGTGCGGCGCGCGCAGCTCATAGGGGACACCGGCGTCCTTGAGCGCCTGCAGCAGGTCCAAGGGGAAGGTGTGGTTCTCGGCCAATTCCACATAGGGGGTCAGGCCGCCCGGGTGCCCGGCGCAGCAACCGGTCGTCTTGCAACGCAGGGCGTTGAGCACCACCACGGGCTCCAGCACCCCCACGTCTACCGGCCAGGCCGCCACTTCTCCGGGGAACATGACACCAACTTGCACGGGGTCGACGCAGCCCTCGTCCTGGAACATCGTGACGGTGTGAAACACGGTTTGCTGCAACCAGCCCGAGACTCCCGATGTGCGCAGCGGCCACCGAAAATGCAGCAGGGAAAGTGCGCCGATGCCCAACAGGAGGACGGGCATCAGCCCCAGCAGCGCGAAGGCGCGCCAGGCATTGCGGGAATGGGGCCAGCGGCCGGGGCGGGCAACACCCAGCATGGGGTGGAGGTACGGCACTTCTGTTACCTGGTCCTGGGCGAGCATGGGGTGCGTCGCAACAGGGATGGTCCAGGCAGGGAAGTCAAACGAGGGCGCGAAGGTCAGGCCGGGGAACAGTTTTCGGAGCATTTTGCGGTTGAGTAGAAGGCAGTACCCTGTGTAGGGCGGGAACTTATCCGTGGGGAGGCCGGCCCCGTACGGAAACTCCCGGGCGCCCGCTTCAGGCCATTGGCCCGGCCCGGCCTGCCCGAGCAGTCCGGGCTACCAGGTCCATTTGTTGAAGAAACACAGTGGGGTTGCCGAACTGCAGACCCTGCAGACCCGCGAAGAATCCGAGCAGCGCCGGTTGAGTGCACAGCACTTTCCGGGGCAGGTGGTAGGTGTACTGCTGCGTGTAGTCAGGGGCAATGGCCGCGTTGTGAAGATAGTGCCCCAAAAGGGCAGCCACCGCCCAATGCGCCTTGTCCACACTGCACGGGCCCCCTTCGTAGGTGCTGTAGACGTGCGCAAGATGGTTCAGCACGAACTGATGGTGCTCGTACAGGAAGCGCACCTCCGCACTGTCGCCCAGTACCTGGGTCAGCAAGGCCTGCGTGGTCAGCTCCCTCGGGTACGTCCAATTGAAGAAGAAGCGCTCCGGGTCGGCTTCCTGAAGGGCCTCGAGGGCCGGTGCGAGCGCCGCGGGGTCGCAATGTCCCAGCAATTCGGCGCCTTGCCGAGCCGACGCGGCGGCCAGCCCTGACACCACTTTGGCGAGCACGGCGGGCAGGTTTTCTTCGAACGGAGGGGGTGAGGATTGGGCGGTCATACGGATTGGGCGTACTCGAGGGGTTGCAGGCAGGTCGCTCCCTATAGGGGGCAGTACTTATCTGCGGCATCAACCTGGAGCTCCTGTGGTCACTCGAATCCCCTTCACCCGCACCCGCCCGGTCGGTCCTATCGGCCAAAGCCGGCCCGAACCTCTACGACTGTCCCTCGTCGGCAGTTCGGCCCTGTTCCACGCCATGCGGCGGGAACGGCTTGAGCACGCGCAAAGAAGCCCGCGCAGCACGGACTTCCCGAGCCTCGAATTGCGCGCGCCCGAGGCCCCTGCCTAAAGCATTCGACCCGCTTCATTCAGAGCCCTCTTTCTGAGGGCTCTTTTCATTGGACATCACTTTAGAGCGGACCGGTCGCTACACGCGGCAGGACCAATTTACAAGGAGTGCTCCATGACCCCCTCTGCCCCTCTCATGTTCCACAAGGACGTGTTCATCCCCGATTTCGCCAAAAAACCCCTTTTCGAAGGGAAAGTGACGTACGCGCGCCATGCGCAGAACGTCTCCTCTGGTGCCAACGGCATCGCTGCGCTCAACCTTCCGGAAGAGTTCCATGCGGCCAACGCCACCCTGGTGGAAGCCGAAGTCAACCCGGCCACGGGTGAAGTCGAAAAACAGGTTTGGCGCGTGCCATTCGATGAGCAAAACGACCTTTGCTTTCCGATGATGGCCAACGGTTTCATCAAGACCGTCTGGCTCAACAGCCGCACCGACAGCCACGCCACCCTGCGCCGCACCCGTTACCTCGGTGGCTACGAATGGCGAAAGATGAAGAACAAGATTGGCCCCAACGCCACTCACTGAGCAACCTTCTTCTGGGGTCCTTCGCTTTTGCGCGGGACCCTTTCCTTTGTCCGGTCGACGCGGCGTGGCGTGGCTACACGCTGCAGGACCCCAATCTTTCTCAAAGGAACTTCTCATGAACACCTCCCCCTCTCTCAAAGACACCCTGACGGCTCAATTCGGCACGGACGAGGCGCTCGGCGTCTGGTTCCGAACCGATGATGGCGAAGCGCTTTCCCTTGCGGAATACGACGCCATGTTCGCCCGCCTGGGCGACGACGACATGCCGGGCACGGAGTCCTTGCTCCCCGACGGCAGCTCGGCGGTGTGCTGCACCGACTACGCGGCTCACGTGTTCAAGGCGCTGCCTGGCCGTGTGCGCATCGTGGGCTTCGCCAACGAGGAAAACCCGGACTGCCAAGTGGTGCTGGATGAGCTGCACCCCGGCGGCCACGATTTCGCCATTGTGGACAACCGCTACCTGGTTGACCCTTGGTGCAAGCTCGTGCGTTGCTGTGACTGGCAGCCGGTGTATGACAGGCAACTGCCTGAAGACAATGACCTGGTGCTGAAGCGCTATGGCCCGGACGTTTGCTGGACCCCTCTGGTTGCGGCCGAAGCCAGGGCTCGCAAGCAAATGGCCGAAAGCGCTCGCGAAACAGTGACGGCGTGATTCCTCGGGGCGACTTCTGTCGCCCCTTCTTTTCGAGCTCGAAACTTGCCGGGTGTCGTTGGTGGCTAGACTTGGGCAGAACCCCAACCCAAGGAACACGCCCATGGCCAACCCGCCCTCCTCCTTGCATCCGCACAGCGTGCCGATGCCTTCCTCCGCAGCCCCCACTTCGCCCCCGCCGCTTGTCCCCGACTGGCATCAACCAGGCATCTGGGCGGCGTTTGACGCCTCAGGCAATGTGCTCCCCGACACCGTTGCGGACACGCCCTATTCCACCCGAAGCAGCCTGGTGCTCGCGCACAACTTGCTCTGGTCGAAAGCGGTCGCAAAGGGCTACGTCATCCGCGAACTCACCCCGGGCGCCCAGATGGACCCCGGTCCCCTTCGCCAATTCTGACCTTCTTCGCAGAGCCAGACCTTCGGGTCTGGCTTTTTGTTCGGCCTAGTTGGAAGTCGAGGGATTCGCGAAGAGGTCGGCGCCCGGCAGAGCCACGTCGTGCTTGCGCAGCAAAGCCAGGAGCGCCTCCGCATTGCCGCGCGCGTCGTCCACCGGGTGGTGCGAGTGGCGGGTTTTGCGCAAGCTCTTCCACTGGCTGGTGGCAAAGAACTTCTTCTTCAGGCCAGCGGCCAAGTCCCCGATGCGCCGAGCCGAGGACCCGAAAGGGTTCGAACCCGTGAACGCATGGAAGTAGTAGTTGATGAACTGCCAGTCGAACGCGGGGTTGTCCGACATGAACACTGCTGGACGCCCCTGCGCCTGGTCCGTCACCCATTGCGCGAAGCGAGGCATCACGAGGCCCGGTGCTTCGAACGACAGGTGCGCTTCCCGGGAGTGTCCGCTGATTGCCAGAGCCTCGGGCAGGTAGCGGTCGGTGATGGGCGCGGTCTGCCCGTAGAAGGAAGTCGCCAACCGTGAGGGGTCCAGGGGCACCGCGCCAAAGCTCACCATGGAATACAGCCCGGGGCAAGGGCCGTCCGCCTCCACGTCGACAATGAAGACCATCGGGGGCAGGCCGGGGGTCATGCGGGGCTCCGCAGGAGCGCCAAGGCCTTGAACGCCTCTTGGTTGTACAGCGCGAACGGTCCGTGTCGCAGCTCGGTCAGCATGGCGGGCGAAACCCAGTCCACAAGAAGGCCGGCCTCGGGGGTTAGCGGCGGCAGCAGGCATCCGTCCCCGGTGTAGAAGTAGGTGGTGACCCAATAGGGGGTGTCGCCGTCGCACGGGCCCGCGTAGACAGGCACCAGAAGGTGGGCGGGCAGCGTGAGTCCAACTTCCTCATGGAATTCGCGAACGGCTGCCGCTTCGAAAGATTCGTCCGGGTCCACTTTGCCGCCAGGCAAACCCCATTGCGTCACCGAGTGGCGACGAGAGACCGCCAACAGCTTGCCGTCCTCTCGCGGGACCACCACGCATACCGCGGCCTTCAGGGTGTTCGGGTTCTTCATTTGAGGTGCGCTTCAGGCTCGGGTGCCATGCTTTCCCGGCGTGACACCCGGGGAATAGCGGGGAAACCGGCGGGTCTCCGGAAATTCGGCCTTGTCGCACCAGACCTGCGAGTCCTTTGGGGCGTTATGCAACAACAACAGCACCTCTTGGATGGACGTCAGCGGAGGACAGCTTGGCCAAAACTCGGTCGGTCAAGTGCGCCAGCGCTTCCTCGACCTGCAGCTCGACCAGGCTGGGGGAGTGCTCCCGCACAAAGTCCGTGATGGCGCCGTGCATCTCAATCGATTCCTCGGGGGTCTGGGCACGCCCGGCTGCTTCGTAGTCTTTCGTGATGTCGCGGTGGAGCAGCACATCCATGTTGTACCAGCCGGCGCTACCCTGGGCTTGCAGGGCGAAGAGCTCTTTCAGCTCGTCCGGAGGTACGCCAAGGCGCAGAGCGTAAACCAGCGACATGGGTGTTGGGGCGTCGGTCACCACGACGGTGGCTTTGCCTTGCAGCAGGCCCTGGCGGCGCAGTTGCTCCTGCATGATTTCTGCCTGGCTCACGCCGTGCAGCGCATCCAGGTAGACCAGCTCCTTGGCGTATTCGCTCACAAGCTCCGCATGAATACCGCGCAGCTTGAGCGCTGCGTAAAGCGAGGCTGCCGTGACAGACTTTCCGAAACCAGGCCCCGCGTACAGGTTGACGTTGAGGGTGCGGCCTTTGGTGAAGTGGGGCATGGATTCCGCCTGAAGTCAGACGTGTTTTGTGGTGGTGCCAGATATAGACAACCGTCATTATACGCTAAACAAGAGATTCAAAATCTTCACCCTAAACTTCAAATGGCAACTGAAATCGAACGCAAATTCCTCGTTGCGGCTCCCGCTGACGTCCCGGCGGTCCCAGGCAGGCCCCTCACCCAAGGATACCTGGCGCAAGGCGCGGCTACGGTGAGGGTGCGGCTTGGCGCTCGGGGCAAAGGCTGGCTGACCGTCAAAGGGCCGTCTTCAGGGATGTCCTGTCCGGAGTTCGAGTACCAGATTCCGCGCCAGGACGCCCTCGAGTTGCTGGAACTGCCCGATGTGCCCCACCTGCGGAAAACCCGGTACCTGGTGGGCCACGAGGGCCATGTCTGGGAAGTGGACGTGTACCACGGTGCCCTGGAAGGGCTCGTGACCGCCGAAATCGAGCTCCAAAGCGAGCAGGAAGCTGTGCTGCTCCCCTCCTGGCTGGGCGAAGAACTCACCGGCCGTCGGGAATGGAGCAACGAAGCGCTCGCCCGACACGGCTTTCCTCCCTCCTACTCCGCGAGTGCCTGACTGTGCCCCATCCCCGCAACCCTCACCAAGCCCCCATGCGCAGCCTGCTTTTTGCGCAAGACCATGTCGTGAGCCGTCAAAAGCACATGCGCCAAGCAGTCTGGACAGGCGTGGGCCTCGCTGTGCTGGGAGCCGGCATAGTGCTGCTGCCGCTGGAGCCCGGGACTTCCGAGCACCTGCTGCTGGTTGCCGGGCAGATTGGGCTGTTGTCCGCCGCGACCGCTTGGCTGTTGCGGGGATGGCTCGTCTGGCGCCAGTTCGCGCCGGTGAAGAACAAGGCCGTGCTGGCCGCCCTCATCCTGGGCCGTCGCCAAAACGCCGAGCTTGACGCCACCCTGTACGCGGTGGAGCAGCACCACCGGCCGCTGACCCGCATCGAGGCGGGCCTGCTGCTGGCGCGGTACTACAAAGAGTTCTGAGTCGAACGGTTTTCGACGCGGGTCGGGAGCCTCAGGCCGGGACGACCAGCTCGGCTTGTGCCGCGATGGGCTGGCGGGGAAACAAGTCGTCCAACGGTGCCGTCATCCGCTCGAAGATGAGCTCGGTGGGGGTCAGCAGCGAGCTCAGCACGTCCCGCTCGAGTTGCATCGCGCGAGCCTGCAGCTCAGTGGGCTCTCGCAGCTGGGCGCCCAGCTCACGCTCCAGCGTCCCCAGGGGCCGACGGCTGCCTTGCTCGCGGGCTTCCCGCACCAGACGTTCCAACACGCGTGAAAGTGCCCAGGCCTCCACGCGGGCGCTCGTCTCCGGCAAATAGGGCAGCACGGAACCTGGCTCGACGGCGCCCGGCGTCCATGCCATACGAAAGTTGAAGGTGGCCGCGGGCTCGCGAGCCTGCTGCCAGCGGCTGGCACGCTTGAGCACCTCCTCGGCCGTTTCGCCCGCTGCAGGACCGCGGGGGCACGAAAAGTTGACCGCCCCGGGAATTTGGACCAACAGGGCATGCGCTGGAACCAGGGCTTGGCTGACTTCAATCAGCGCCTCCCGCTCCCGCGTGATGACTCGGCTCAGCAGCTCGACATCGCAGTCCACGTCCGTGGCCTTAACCATCGATGCGCGAGAGCAGAGCTGGTCTTGGTCTGTGCGCGCGCAAACAGCGCCCCAGACGCTGTCGGCCGCACCTATCCCGGGCTCTGGCACGGCAGGGAGCATTCCCGCATGGGCCAACGTCAGCTGGTCCAACAGCTGGGTGGCACGGCGCGCGCGCAGGCGCTGGTTGCTTTCGTCCACTGCAGCTTGCACCGCGCGGGACTTGCCGCCCAGCAAAAGGACCACGCGGTCAAGCGGCACGCCTGGAAAGGCAATTCCGTGGGAAACGTATTGGGTCATAGACGTGCCAGTACCGAGGTCAGGGGCTTGTCCATGCGGGCAGCCAAAGAAGAAGGGGGAAGCAGCACCGCGGCCAAGCGGGAGCACTCATCGGCGCAGCTCTGGCTGAGCCCTGAGGTACTTTGTGTCAACAGCTGAAGAGCTTTCATGGCCCGGAGCGGCTCCGGGACGCGCTCCACCACGGGGGTTCGCAACGGGTCACAGAACCGAGCAACCGCCCGCTCGCGGGCCAGTCGCCGGGCTCGGGAGGCCACTTTGTCGAAGTGCGCCGCAACTTGTTCAGGGGAAGGCCAGACGGGCTCCCAGCCCATTTCAAGCCGGCAGCTGGGGCCGCCCTCTTTGGTCATTTCCCACCAGGCAAGGCGCTCCCGCAACTGGCCCGCGGAAAGGCCTGGCGCCACCGCGCCGGCGGACGGAAGACATGCCGACTCGACCCCGGAGACGTCCAGAAACTGGTCGAACAGGGTCACCCTCCCCGGTGTCGGGCGACCAAGCACTATGCCGAGTTTGGGCAGCAGCCACAGCTTGAGGCGGAAGTCGCAATTGACCTCAGGGTGCGACTCCACCCCCTTGCGGTGCAACAGCTGAGCCCGCTCGATGCGGGTGGACGCCAGCGTCCACAGCGTAGAGCCCATGACCGGAGTGAGGCTCGCTGGTTCCGGCTCTTTGAATACGTACGCCGCGACCAGCGCGTCGGCCAAGGCGGCGATTCGCTCTGCGAACAACCGTACGTTGGAGGTGTTGACGGCAGGCTGGACCCAGCGCGCCTGCGCGCCAAGCAATGCCAGGGCGTCTCCGAAAGACTTGCCTCTCACGCAGAGGCCGGGGATAAGTGAAGATTGCATGTGTTTCCCTGATTTTTTCATTTTACATCACTTTAGACAGGAGACAAATGCCGGCCGTCGATTCTCGACTTAACTACACTGTCAGTATCTTATGAGGTACAATTAGAATATCAAATCAACGATACAAGGGACGCCGGCTGCCGCGTTCCACGCCCATGCTCGTACCAAATCCTCAAGACGAATACCTCGGCCAGACCACTGTTCTCAGCGCCGACCAGGCCGAAGTGCTCGAACGCGAGGCCCGCTCGGATGCTTTCGGCGTCGCGCATCTGGTGACTCTGGCCAAGCAGGGAGAGCCCATTGCCAAGGGGTTGGCCTATGCGGTGCTCAGCGTGCGCGAGTCCCGCCTGGCTGAGTTCACCAAAATCTTCGGTATCGAGCTCGACAGCGCCACCGCGCGCGCCGACCGTTTCGCTGCATTGCGTGCCGCCAACATCAGGGTTGCCCAACTGGAGCACCAACTCGGCGCGGCCGTCCCCGTCGATGCCCTGCAGCTTGCGTTGCGTTCGATGGAGGAGCAGCTCCGTGGATGGTGGCGCGCCCTTGGGCTCGGGCACGTGGCCGAAGTCTCCTTTGGAGGCTACGGCGCGCGCATGAAGCTCTCTTGCGGGCTGAGCAGCCGTCGGCCTTGGGCAGGGTCGGACACCCCGGCCACCGACAGGCAGGCTCACGCCGAGTGGGTGGCCGCCCTGCGGGAGAAAGGCTTTCACCTTGTGCCGGCTCCGGTCAACAAGTGTGCCGTGGTGCTGGCGGACTGCGAAATCAATCAGCAGCTGCTGTGCAGCCTGGTGCGTTCCGCGCTCCCTTCCGCCCAGTTTGAAGGCAGCCGAAGCGTGTATTTCGGCACCGAGACCACGGGCCGCGCCCCGGTTTTGCGCGACGTGACGTTCTTTGTGCCTGAGCTACAGGACATCGCCGCCCTCCCCGCTCCCTCCACCTATTGACGCCCGGCCATGCCTGACACTTCCCCCTCCCCTGAGCCCATTTCGCTCGCTCCTTCGCAACGCGCGGCGCTGGCCCGTGAAGCCCGGTCGGCCGGCTTGGCCCTGCTTCAACTGGCCAGCGAATCGGAACGGCTGGGCCCGGCCCTCCCCCGCGACTACGCCCAGGCCTTGCACCAGGCGGCCCGCCGCGGGCTGGCTGAGTGCGAAAAAATGCTGGACCTGCCCCCGGCAGAGCGGCCGCTCACCGAACAGCTCATGCAGCTTGAAGCGGCTGCGCGGAGCTGGTGGCCTCGGCGCGGGCTGGGCTCCCTGAAGACCATCCGCTTCCGCCCGAACGGCGCCAGCTTGACGTTGGGGTGCCTGCTGGACGACTGGTGGGACGATGGCGCGGACACTCCGGGCGGGCGTGCCGCCCTCATTGAAGGCTTGAAGGCTCAAGGCTTTCTGTTCGATGCAGACCCCGACGGCGAGACCCACCGCTTGGTGGACTCAGATGAAAACCGTGCGCGGGTAGAAGCCCTTGTCACTCGCGAGCTGCCCTCGGCGCGCATGTTGGAGCTGTACACCAAGGGGCATGGGCAGCCCGTGGCGCATCGCTACCTCGATGAGCTGCATGTGTACGTGAGGGACCTGAACGACCTGGCTCGCCTGGAGCAGTTGGACGCCCAGTCCTGAGCGGGAGACGCGTGTCTCTACACCTGGAAGGACAACTTCCAGGAGATTTCGCATGCCCGACATGTATTCAGATTGCGGAGCTGCGCTCGCCCTGGCCGGGCTGGACGCGGCGAAAGCATTGGCACCCGCTCTCGTGCAAGCGGCCCAGGCGCAGTACGACCGGTGGGACGAATCAGACATCGACACCTACGCGGGCGGGGGCATCTGCCACTTCATCGCGGACGACATGGCCAGCTTGCTTGCCAATGCCGGCTTCGAGGCTGCCAGCGTGAGCTCATCCCATGAACAGCACGTTTACGTGGTGTTTCAAGCATCCCAAGGCGTCTACATGCTGGACCTGCCCTGGCACTGCTACGAGCGAGGCGGCGGCTTTTCGTGGACCAAACTGCCCGACATCGTGTTCTCTGAACGCGACTTGGTCTGGTACCGGCTGGACCCTGACCCAGAAACCTTCGCCATTCACGTCGAGTGATTCCACGCCCTCGCCCCGGTTCATCCGTGGCGAGGGTTTCTTGCGTCTTGGCCCTATCCCTTTCTGTAAATTGTTTAGGTTGCAGCCCAGCAGCCCGTCGCTTTATGCTAAACTGTGGTAAAATGCGGGTACCACTCCTCGATTCGGAACCACCCGTGATTCATAGTTTTACCCTGTCTCAGCGCGGCCGCATGTTCGAGTTTGAGTTGGAGCAATCGGGGCGGACGTTCAAAGTGCTCCGCGCTAAAGACTCAGCCGCGCCGCACCTGTGTTTAGGATACTCCCCAACCAAAGGTGTGGACGAAGTGCTGGACAAGAGTTCTGACGCCCTCCAAGTGTTCAACATCGCTACCCGGGTCCGAGTTGGCGATTGCACGCTGGGGGCCCTGGAAATGCGAGCACCCGACATCGAGACCCTAAAACTGGCGCTTGCTCGGGTTCAGGTGCTGTTTTGGGACTCAGAGTCAATTTGAGGGGCGGGAACTGCGTCGGGGGCCCATCGGGGGCCAGGCCAAAAATCCTGCACGGCAACCGACGAGGTCGTCGCGCGCCTACCGGCTGCGATGCGGCCAAAGACCGAATTTTCGGTGATACCAAATAAGGACTTCCATGGGCGGCAACGCACTTTCCTACCTCACGTCGCGGCTGGACAAGCCGACAGCCGACCGTATTGCGGCCGCCTGTGTTGCCAAGCTGCAGGCTCTGTATCCGGGCCGCCGCTTGGCCTACCTGTCCAGCTATCGCACAAAGGCCGATGCCGGTGACGCGGACATCCTGGTGGAGGCCGACGAACGCTACGACCCCCTGACCGCCGCAGAAGCCCTGGGCGCAGTCGAAGTGGTGCGCAACGGCCCCGTCACGTCCCTCGGTGTCGTGGTGCAGCCCGAGCTGGGTGCTGTTGACGGCAACGTGTTTCAAGTTGACCTCATCCGGTCGGCCCCCGCCGAGTTCGACTACTCCTGCGGGTACTTCATGTGGTCCGACCTGGGCAACCTCGTTGGCCGAATCGCCCACGCGGGATTCACGGCGCATCGTCACGACGGTCTGCATTTTTACGTCCGGGACGACGATTACCTTTTCAGAACCATTCTGCTCACGCAGGACCACGACAAGGCCCTGGCCTACCTGGGCTACGACCCTGCTCGCTTCAACGAAGGCTTTGACACCCTGGACGACATCTTCCAGTACGCGGCCTCGTCGTCCTTTTTCAACGCGGGCATCTACCTGCTGGAGAACCGGAACGCAAAATCCCGGATTCGGGACAAAAAGCGGTTGGCGTACATGGAGTTCCTGAAGTTCTGCGAAGCGCACCCGGAGCTGCCCGCGTACCAGTACCCGGAGAGCAAGACGGCCTGGCTGCCCCGTATCGCGGAACACTTCCCGCACTTCCAGCCGGAGTTCGACCAGGCCCTTGCAGACCTGGCCGAGCAGCGCGCGGTCAAGGCGAAGTTCAACGGTGAATGGGTGTCCCAGCTCACCGGCTTGCAAGGGAAGGAGTTGGGCTTCCTGATGAAAGCCTTCAAGGAGTCCTTCGAATCGCCGGAAGCGCAGCGGGCGTTTGTGCTCGCGCGCAGTCCGACGGAACTCGAACAGCGTGTCCGGCAAGTGCTGGCCGAAGGCGGTCAGCCCTCCCGCGTTTAAAGCCGGCGCGCTACACCTCCAACTGAACACCTTTTGATACCCGGAGCTTGTATGACTGCCGCCGCTGAAACCACCATTCTTTCCGTCACCCTGTCCCGCGCCCACAAAATTGCGGACCGCATCAAGGCTGGCATGACCGAGCGCACCACCAAGGCAAAGAGCGGCACCGTTGGCCGCAACGTTGTTTCCAGCCAAGTTGCCTACCAAGCCCCTCTGATGGTGCAAGCGGGCAAGAAGGCGCTGGCCGACCTCGAGGACGCCCAGCGGTGGGCCGCTGCGCTGGTGGCTGTGCGCCAAAGCATCTCCGAAGCCAACGCGCCCCGCGTCTCGAGCCGCCTGGCGTTGCTGGACTCCGCCAATCGCATGCTCGCGGTGCACCAGGAAATCCTGGACAACCAAAGCGACACCGCCCGCCCGGCCGCCACGGCCGCCGAGACCCCGGTGCCCGCGTTCGCCAGCCACGACCCGTACGTGGAGCTGCGCCCTCTCTCCGAAGAAGACCTCATCGGGTTGCGCGCCAAAGTCGCCGAGCTGCAGCGCAAAGTGTTCACCCTCTCGGATGAGCTGGCCGAGGCCAACGCCGTACGCGTGAGCCTGGAGCTGCCCTCAGACATCGCCGCCCACGTCGGCGGCTGAGTTTTCCGGCACGGCGGATTCCGCCGGGGGTGCAGGGCACCGTACCCCGTCATGCCAACGCCGCCTATGGCGGCCAGGTGCTGCTGACCAACGGGAGACATTGGCTCTCAGAGCCTAACAATGGTCTGGTCCCTCGAACCGGGGCGGGAAAACTCACTTTGTCGGTTGTCCTCCCGCCACGTGTCTTCATCGGCCAAAACCTAAGGTTGTCGGTTGCAGATTGCTGGTTGCACTTCTCCCGGTCAGCGAAAAAGCCCTTGCCTCACCGCAAGGGCTTTTTCTTTGTGCGCGCCTCGCCAGGCTAAACCGGCCCGCTAAACGATGGATGCAAATCCAAGAACAATTCGTCTGTGGCAAAACGAACGACCCCTCCTTGTGCGAGGACGGCATCGTGGTCACGAAACACCTCATTGCCGTCGTGGACGGGGCTACCGCCAAAAGCCCCCGCCTTTTTTCGGGCAAGCGCTCCGGCCGGTTCGCTCGGGACGTGCTGATGGCGGCGCTGGAAGACGTGCAATCGGTGCAAACGCCTTGGCAACTGGTTCGCGAGCTGACCCAAGCTTTGAATGCCGCGGTGGAAGCCGAGGTCGGCGTTTCGTGCGCTCAACTGCCCCTCGCTGACCGCCCGACGGCTTCGGCCGTGCTGTTTCTGCGGGAGCGCCGGATGCTGGCCTTCGTCGGGGACTGCCAGGCGCTGGTGAACCGGCAGCACCTCATCTGCTACGAAAACCCCACCGACATGGTTGTGGCCAATGTCCGGCGCATGCGCGCCTACGCACTCATGGGCCAGGGGGTCGGGGATGTGTCGGCGCGCCTCATCACCCGGGACAGCGTGGACCCGCTGCTTGCCGAGGGCCTGCTGTTTCGCAATCGGCCAGGCCTGCCTTTGAGCTTCGCGGCCCTGGATGGAACGGACATTCCCAACACCCTGGTTCAGGTGCACGCGGTTTGGGCCGGCTCCGAGGTGGTGCTCGCGTCTGACGGCTACCCCAAGGTTTTGCCGACCTTGGACGAGAGCGAAGCCGAGTTGGCACGCCTGCTGGCCCTGGACCCGAACGGGCTGGAGCAACTTCGGGGTATCGGCTCGCTGCTGCCCGGGCAAGTCTCGTTCGACGACAGAGCCTACATCCGTTTCAAGGCCTGAACGAGCTCAAGCCTTGGCCACGTACCGCCCGGCCGGCGCGGTAGCGTCCGAGTCCGCGGCCCCGATGAGAGCGGGTTGCAGAAAAATGAGTTTTTGAAGGCTGTTTCCGATACCGTGGCGCTGCAACCGGTAGTGCCCTCGCCGCCAATGCATGCGCAGGGACTTTCCGGTGCCGCTCCCTCGCACATCTGACTGGGGCGGAGGTGCGCTCACCAGGATGTAGTCGGACAGGCGGCGCAGCTCTTTCTCCGCCTTGGCCCGCTTGGCGGGGTTCTTCTTGGCGGCTACCTGGAGCTTGGCTTCGGTCAGCTCCTTGCGCAGGGTCTTTCGGGCTTGGGGCAGGTTCAGATACAGCAAGGCTTTGGCCAGCAGCTTGAGCGCGTCCATCTCGTGCTCAAAGTACTCCTCGGGTGCGGCCCGAAGTCCCAGGTCCAGCGCTAGAGCCCCGGACGCACGGCGGGCGTCCAGCAGTGCGTCGCGCAGCGGGCGCTCCGGGTCCGTGGTCGGGATGAACAAGCTGCAGGTGGCGTCGTCCATCGCATCGTGGTGGCCCAGCGGCGAGCCGGTGAGCATGACAAAGATGCCCTTGCCCCGGGCTTCGCTGACACCCGTCTCGATGTAGGCCCCCTCCAAGGTATGCAAGCCTGTCAACGGATTGGGCACCCGGGGGAGCAGCTCGCGCCGCCGGCCGAACTCGACGTAGCAGCGGGGGAACGGCAGCGCCAGCATGGACACAGGGATGTCGTCTGCGATATCGGTGTGCTCCAGCATCTCGGTGAGCGCGTCTTCGATGAGAAAGTGGGGCTGAGGGGACTGCAACTGCCGGAGGTACAGCATCACCGAAAAGGCACTTCCCATCTCGGTGTTGCCCTCGGAATGGGACAGGGTCTCGGTCAGCATCGACAGCCTGGCGTGCTCGGGAGACGCCGTCAGGCGCAGCAACGCGTCCCCGGTGAGGCCATCCTGCGCCTGGAACTCTTGGGTCAGGGCACCCCAGGTTCGAGCCCCAAGGAATCCGCGCCAGGCCGCGATGTCGCGCTCAGTCAGGCACACCGCGCAGCGAAGGGGGTGCGGCAACCGCATGGTCTGGTCGTCCTGCGGCAGGCTCAGGTCGGGAATGTTCACAGGGTAAATCTCCTCATGCGATACTTTAGCACGTGGCGGTGCTTCAGACCTGTAAACCAAGAGCGGTCGGCCCTCCCGCCACCCTAAATTGCACCTTGCTGCTGGGGGCTGCCCGCCCCCTGGGCCTTGGCGCTACACAATACAGAACCCACACCCTGAAAGACACCATGCCCACACCCCTGACCCCCGAGTACGTTGAGAAGCGTTTTGGCGACTTTGTGGCCAAGTACCAGCAAGTGCTGACCGCCTATGGCCACGACAAGGCTGAAGTCGAGAAGAATACGGCCATGTTGCGCGACCGGCTGACCCGCCACGACTATGTGCTCAAAGCCGAGCGCCCTGTCTGTCACTACCACAGCGGCAAGCGCGTGACGTGGTTCCTGGTCAAGCAGGCCATTCTGTACTGCCCTGCCGAGAAGGCCCGGATTGCCCGGCTGCGAGCGCGCTACAGCACGCAGTGCAGCGAGGCCCGCGCACGCAACCCGTTCGCGACTTTCTTCAGCTTTGAAGCCGCCTGCGCGAAGGACATTCGCGTAGACCTTCGACGACACCGAGACGCCTTTCGACTTTAAAGAAAGAAGTCTTCATTCCAAAAGCCGCGCTCGTCGCGGCTTTTTACATGCACTGGCAGTGCATTCTGTGCTATGATTCAGAATACATCGAGCGGCCTCCCGCTTGAGACTTCTCACCCTCATCGCCTATCCATGCCGCCCATCGAGCCAGCCCCCGTTTCGCACGAGTTTCAGGACTTGGCCCAAGACTGCACAGTCGCGGGAGCCACTGCTCTGCTCCGCGCAGCAGCTCGCCTGGCCAAAGCCCTTGCCGAGGCCCTGCGCGCGACCGGGCTGTGCCGGGCAGGGCAAGCCTCCAAAGAGGCCCAGTTGTTCGTGGGCAGCACCTATGAAGAGGTGTTCACCAAAGCGTTGGACGGCAGCCTGGACGCCTTGGCGCCCTGGGCGGCTGGCGTGGAGTCGGCCCGGGACACCGGCAAGCCCGACCTCTCTCCGAGTGCGCCGGCGGCCCAGGCGCTGTTGTCGACGTTTTGTGCGTTTCCCGGTCCCAAGCGTTTGCGAGTTGTCGTGGCGGGAAAGCCCGAGACGTTCGACCTGCCGGACGACCCTCTGACGGGGATGCAGCTGGATGGCGTGTGCCTTTCGCGACTGCAGCTGGCCATGGCCACCATCGGCTCCGCCGTTCTGCAACTGCGCCAGCCCCCAGCCCCGGTCAGCGCGCCCTCCATCTTTGCGGTGCTCCTGACCCGCGACACGGCGTATCCCTTGCCCGCCCCGCTTGCTGCGGCCCTGCTGCAAAGCCCCTCGGTCAGCCCGCTGCTCTTCGGTGAGCTCGACCTGGCCCCCGTCTGCGCATGAAGTCGATACGCGAGCTGCCCACCCCGCTGCCCCCGCACGCCTTCGAGAAGGCTAGCGAGTTGGAGGCACGCACCCAGCGCGCGGTCGTGTGGGCAGGGCTGGTCTCGACCCTGGCCCTGTTCGGGGCCCATGTGGGCCTGCTGTATCTGGTTTCCGACTTCGAGCACAGCCCCGCCAGCAGTGCGTTGTTTGCAGTGCAGCTGATAGTTCCCTTGCTTTGCTACAGCGTGCTGTCCTCCTGGCAAAACGCCGAGCTGGAGCCGGAGACCGACAGCGGTCGCCTGGTTCGCATCGCCAAGGCCAGCGCCTACCTGCCGCGGGTTGCCTGGCTGATGAATTCAATTCGCGAGCGGGCACACCCCCTCACACGAGCCGAAGCTCGGTGGCTGGACGAATCCTCCTTTGAAGAGAGCCAGCAGTTCGAGCAAAAGACCCTGGGCGTGCCCGCCCAAGACCCCTTACTCGACCCCCCTTCTCGAACCCGCTAAGTCCGTGGGTTGCCCTCGGGCAACTCTTTTTCAATCACCCCCCCTTCACCCACTCACAGGATTCCTTATGTCACTGTTCAAGAACATCGTCCTCTACCGCATCGGCGAGACCAGCCAGTTTCCCGACCTGAAAATCTTTGAAGAACTGGCGCAAAAAGCCGTTTTCGTTCCGTGCGAGCCCACGCAGCAACTCTCGGTCGGCTTCGTGCCGCCGCGCGGCTTAGAGAACGGCGCCCTGGTCGAGAATGTCGGCGAGCAGCTCATCATGCAACTGAAGGTGGAGCGCAAGGCCGTTCCGGGTGGCGCGGTGAAGGCCGAGCTGGAAGCGCGTTGCAAAAAAATCGAAGCCGATACCGGCCGCAAACCCGGCCGCAAGGCCAAGGCCGAACTCAAGGAAGAAATCATCCTGACCTTGCTGCCCCGCGCGTTCAGCAAGTTCTCGGGCAACACCCTGTGGATTGACCGCAAGTCCCGTCTGCTGGTGGTCGGCGCGGGCAGCGTGCGCGGCGCCGAAGCCGCCGTGGGCGCCATCGTCGACCTGCTGGCCGAGGCCAACATGCCCATCATCCTGGCCCCGCTGAACACGCAGCGCTCCCCCGCGCAGGTGATGGCCGACTGGCTGCTGGCCAAAGAAGCTCCGGACACCTTCGTGCTGGAACGCGATGTTGAGCTCAAGAGCAGCGATGAGAGCAAGGCTTCGGTGCGCTACTCCCGTCACAACCTCGAACTCGACGAAATCACCAACCACATCGCGGAGGGCAAGCTGCCAACCCGCCTGGCGCTGAGCTGGGAAGGTCGCGTGAGCTTCACCCTGAGCGATGACCTGACGCTCAAGAAGTTTGACTGCATCCTGGAAAGCGAAAACGCCGACCCGTCCTCCGACGCGTTTGACGCCGACGTGGCGCTGACAACGGGCTCGCTGGTCGTGATGCTGCCCGCGTTGCTGAACGCCATGGGCGGCGAAGCGGTGGCCGAAGAAAACACGCAAGAGGGCGTGGCCGCCGACACGGCCGCTTGACCTCCCGCCCGCGCGCGAAACGCGCTATACGGGGCATGGCTGAACTTCCCCCTCCCCTGCCCCGCGTTGTGCTGGTCCATGGACTCTTCATGAGCCGGCACTCTATGCGCTTCCTCGCGCGCCACCTGCGCCACGCGGGCTATGAGACGCGGCTCTTTGGGTACAACACCATCAGCGCGTCCATGGACGCTTGCGCGCAAAGGCTGGCGGCGGTCGCGGGGGAGCACGAGACCCCCGTGGTGCTGGTCGGCCACAGCCTGGGCGGGCTGGTCAGCCTGGCCGCCTCCCGTCACATTCCGGCGGCCCAGCTGGCTGGCGTTGTCATGCTCGGCAGCCCCTACCGCGGAGCGAAAGCCGGGCGCATTCTGCGCAGCATCACCGGGGGCCCGTTTTCGCGAGTGGGCCGTCCGATGCACGACTGGAACGCACTCCCTCGCAAACTCACAACCCGCGCGCCGGTGTTCACCTTGGCGGGTACGCACTCGTTGGGGCTGGGTCGCATGCTGTGCCGGTTCCGTGAACCCTCGGACGGCACCGTGACGGTGGCCGAGACCCACTACCCGGGGGCAACGTCGAGCACTCTGCCGGTTTCACACACGGGCATGTTGCTCAACCGAGCAGTCGCGAAACAAGTCACGAGCTGGGTGCAGTCGCTCGACACGCCCGCCCGGCCGCCCGGCTGAACTCCTGGAGAACCTGAGATGGACATGACAGCTCTTTTGTGCTTTGGCCTGGGTGCCTTGGCGATACTCCTGTTGACCGGAGTGCCCGGCATCGTCGCGGTGCTGTCCGGCGCGGGCATCGGTGCTCTGTGCGCGTACCTTTGGGCCCAAGACAGCCCCTGGCTTGCCGCGGGGGCGTTCGTGGTCTGCGTGCTGCTGGTAGCGGCGATAGCCGCTGGAGGCGGCCGAGGCGGCCGAGGTGGCGGAGGCGGCGACCTGGCTGACGCCTTGGGCGATGTGGTGGGTGCAGCCTTGGACTGACCTGCTTGCCGGGACACGCCCCCTAGGGCCTCGCCTGGATGAAGACGGGCCACATTTGCAGACAGTGCAGACGGGCTTGTGCCAGCTGAAAGTCGCCCAGGGGTTCGCCTGTCTTGGTTTGGCGCAAGTCCAGAGCCGCCTGCCAGGCGCCGATGTAGCCCAGCCGCTGGACGCTGAATCGTTTGCGGAGTTGCCCTTGCCCTGGCGGGGACCAGTAGGCAACCCAATAGAAGTGGGGCCGCGCGCGGCCTTTTCTGTCGGTACAGAACGAGATGCCCACGGTGCCCGAGGTGTTGCGCGAGTTGCTCACGCGGGTGCTTGGCAGTAAAGGCCTGCCCTGCTGGGCAAAGACTGCATCGCGGCGGGCCCTGGCCGCGACCAACGCGGCCGATTCGGAGCCGTATACCCCGTCCGCGAAGTACTCACTGGCGGGCCCCAGGAAGTGCCAAGCCGGGATGCGCAGCTGCCACCCACTGGTTTTGGCGCTGTCGAGGCGGACCAGGTGCGTCAGATTCTGCTCTCGGCGGGCCTTCAAGTTTTTGGACATGGCGGGACGAGTGTCGCAGAGTCGGAGAGGGTCTCTTGCGCAAGCGCCAAGGTGACCGCACCGGTGCGCGGACAGAGGAAGCCTGGGCTACCTTCGGGAAACAGGGAAACTCCACCGGGCACCCGGATAACGGGGATACCTGCTTCGCGGCACACGACCACCAGGTGCGCCAGGCGGGAGCCCGTCTCCACGACCACGGCTGAGCTGCGCAAGGCCGCGTCCGTGAACTCTGGCGCGGCGCGGTCGAGCACCAGGATACCGGCTGGATGCGCCGCTTGCGGCTCGTGCACGAACACCCCCGCAACAGTCGCGCCATGCCCCTTCGTCAGGACAGCGCATCCGGGCAAAGAAAGGGGGTGAGTTGTCGAGCTCTGTTCGCGCATGGGGGAGGGCCGCGGCCCCGAGTTTAAAGTATCATTTTAGCATAAACAGCTCGTTTGAATCTCGGCTCACCCCCACGCTGCATCCGCTCAACGCGTTCTTTGCACCCATCGCGTCCGAAAGGCCCGTGAAGCGCCGCGCATTTTCGGTACCATCACGGGGTTACAACTTAACGAGGGACTTTCTCATGAACAAAGCAGAACTCATCGCCGCCCTGGTGGACGCTTCCGGCGAATCCAAAGCAGCCGTGACCCGGGTGCTCACCGGCTTCACGGACACGGTCGGCCAGCAGCTCAAGAAGGGCAACAGCGTCGCCCTCCTGGGCTTCGGAACGTTCAAACCGACCAAACGCACGGCTCGCACGGGCCGCAACCCAGCGACTGGCGCGGCCATCAAGATTCCGGCCTCCAACAGCGTGAAGTTTTCGGTCGGAGCGGGGCTCAAGACCGCACTGAACTCGAAATCGAAGAAGAAATAAGCCCGCTACGCGGAGCGGACAAAAGAAAGGCCGCACTCAGCGAGTGCGGCCACAGAAGCAGGGAATCAGCAGGGTTCAACGCTGCAGGTGACCTGCAGCAGCACCTCGCCGCAGAGCTCCTCGTCGAAACGGCCAAGCACCGCACCGGTGGGGCGGAACTCGCAGCTCTCGAGCCGGACGGGGAACGCAAAGGCATGCGCCTCGCAGTGCGTCACGATGGCCGCGATGCCGTTGGCAATGACCGCCAGCGGCACTTTGGCCGTGAAAGTCACCGGGCCCTTGTCGCTGGAGAGGAACCCTTCGCAGTCCTCACGGGTCAGCGGCGCCTTCATGACGTAGGGCACATGGTCTTCCCCCTCGTAGAAACAGATGGGCTGGCGGCTGCCCATCAGGGGTTGCACGATGAGTGGGGCAGGGCCTTCGGGTTTGCGGATGATGCTCAGATTGACTCGGGGTGTGGGCATGGGGGGTCCTCTGTTGTGACGATGATAGATGGTGTCTCTCTCCTGTAGCGAACGGGTTTGCAGACGGGTTGTCCCCCGGTTGCTTTACTGGTTAGACCCTCTTCCATCCAAAGGACACTCCATGAGCCAAAACACCGTCTCCCTCGTCGTCAATACCGTGCCTCTCCTGGTCATCGTTGGCTGGGACCGCCCTCTCCAACAGCTGTTCTGCTCGGTCGACCCGCAAACAGACGATGACGCTGAGCTCGACAAGCTGCCCGACGACTTTTTCGCCCTGAGCTTGCAGCAGTTCGGGTCTGCCGCAGACATCCAGGAAGCCCTGCTGCCCCTGGGCGTGCAGCTGCCGGCCGCGCTGCTCGCATCGGTCGATGGCGACATGCGGGACAACAAAGGCAACGTCATTCGCCGCTACTCTCCGGAAGGCGCCCTGCTCTCCAGTTTTGGCGAATAAGCCTCATTCCCCCGCCCGCGAACCTCGCGGGCTTTTCTTCGTCCACAAGGGCCTGCAGGCGGGATACGGTGAATAGATTAAGTTGTTGATTTATAACGAATACGTGCTTTTTGTGAATGGATACTCTGGGGCATGGCCGCGCTGGCAGTCACCGCCTTGGAAATCACTGCAAGCGCATCGATTTCTCACTCAAGACTTACCAACAAACAAAAAAAACGCTGCGAGCGCAGCGTTTTTGAAGCAGGACGAGACTGGTTTTCAGTCGTTGGAGACCAGCGTGAAGTCGCTGGCGAAAGTGTCCGCCAGGCGGGACATCGCTTCGGAGATGCTGGACACGTTGCGAAGAACGACGGTGGCATGGCTGCCTTGTTCGTCCCGCAAAGTGGCCACTTCGAGCCAACCCGCCAGCCAGTCGTTGCGCACCGACTCGACGGTGTAAAGCTTTCCGTTGGCTTTGCGAAAAATCGCGCCGGTCAACGGATGGTCCGCGACAAGACCACGGCTGGGGTGCCGTGTGGGAATGCCTTGCCGTTCCCGCTCTTGGCGAACGAGCAGCCAGTGGCCGATGTTCACCTCGGAGAAGAATCCATTGCGTTGCTGTGTGATGACCATAAGGCCTCCTGAAAAAGTTGTTGAACCTTTCTCGTGTAGGGAGCGGGGTTTAGCCGGGGGCCGCTGCGGGCGAAAAAAAGCGCCTCAGGGAGGCGCGAAGAAGGTAAAGGGCTATCGCCGTGGGCGGAGCTTGTTGCGGGCCTGGGCTTGGGGCAGCT
>Ga0209416_1000928_pt1 | contig 24235 bp, 29 predicted proteins | sample RifGroF1_FD_184001 | JGI IMG/M metagenome (GOLD analysis project Ga0209416, IMG submission 184001) | Groundwater microbial communities from Rifle, Colorado, USA - Groundwater F1 (SPAdes) (version 2) | ecosystem: Environmental > Aquatic > Deep subsurface > Groundwater | place: Rifle, Colorado...
ATGGGCGGGGCGGGGGTTTGGTCTGGTATTGTCTTGTTGATTTTACTGATTGACCTCGTTCTCGTTGGCGTCTGGCTCTGGAAGCAGATAAATAAATAAATATCCTCCGTTTACTTTCTGATTTCAAAAACCTTTCTTTTCGACGTGGCGCCGGAGATAAGCCGGACTTGGGAACGAGAGACTTTGAAATGTTCTGCTAATAATTTTGTAATAGCTTCGTTTGCCCGACTTTCAATTGGCGGCTCTTTGACCGAGACGGTATACCATTCCTCATTTTCTGGTACGAGTCTTAATGGTGGTGGAATGATTTTATTCTCTTTCGCATTTGGTTTCGCTTTAACAAAAACTTTCATTTTTATTTATTATTTCAGTTCCAAGCCCTGTAAGGTTATTTTTGACTACTCCATCATATCAAAATCGATGTACCTCGGGTGCTTAAAAAGACGAGGCCAGCCTTATAAATCAAGGCTGGCCTCAACTATCAGCGCATCTTTGGGCTTCATGGTGAGAGGATTAATCCTCACGACTTTGTCGAACCCATCGGAATCAATCGTCGAAGCAAGCTCGTGAAAAAGTTGGTAATCATGGCGAGGTGAATCTTCGCAGAAAAATACCAGACCTTTTTCTCGTCGAGTTCCCATGTCTGCAATTTTCGCGACGCCTGGCTTCTTCCAAAACCATTTATCCACAAACTCGATTGGAGTTATAAAATACCAAGCCACGATTTGATCCGCACCGAAACTTCTAAGTTTCCGATTGATGCGAGCTCGTTCTTGTGAAGATCCACTCCACGTGTCGAGGATTATCCGGACATCGGAGGATACTTTAAATCGCCCTTTTGTGATCTTCCACATCTGCTCAATAGCATACTCGTGTCCACCCGTATAGGGATCAAGCGAGGTCTTACCGAAAAGCTCGATGAGTATCTTGTCTCGGCTAATCAAAACTATCGAGGAATCAAGAGCAATCGCCCTTTCACAGAAATCTGATTTTCCAGATGCCCTTGGACCTACGGTTACAATTACTTCTTTCATTGGTCACCTCTAGAAAGAGAAAGTCTGGGCCAACCTTAGCGTAATGTATTTAATTTGTAAAGAAAGGCTTTTGATGCATCTCGAGCACGATAACTCAGTACGACCTGGCGGTGATAAAGCGATTCGAACTACTCGGGTCGTACCTTAATCATATGGCTTAAAATCTAGTTATCTTATAAGCCAATTTTAACATGAGTAAAATGTCTTGCAATACTTTATATAATCTAATATAATCTCCTATACTCATAGTATGAGATTAGTAAGAACATATGAACTATAAATTTAATAAAAGACTAAAGGATTTACCTCAATCAGCTTGGCTGTTGATTAATCAAATTGATGAGGTCAAAGGTAGGTGGGTTGGTGGTGCAGAACTAAACCCACAGGCTTTGGGGCGTCTAAAAAAATCTACACTCATCACATCAACGGGTGCTTCTACTCGTATTGAAGGTGCCAAACTTTCTGATGAAGATGTAGAAAAATTAATGAGAGGCCTTACGATGCAGAAATTTAGAGACAGAGATAAACAGGAAGTGAAGGGATATTATGAACTTCTCAACAATGTTTTTGAATCTTGGAAACACATCCAATTTTCTGAAAGTACTATCAAGAATTTTCACCAAGAACTTCTAAAATATGTTGAGAAAGACAAACTTCACCGTGGCGAATACAAGAAGATCGAGAACAAAGTTCACATGATAAATGAGGCTGGACAATCCATTGGCATTCTTTTTGACACTACTCCGGCATATCTTACTCCTAAAGAAATGCTTGAACTCACCGAGTGGACACAAGAAGCATTATCTATCAAGGAAATCCACCCACTCTTAATTATCGGCAACTTCCTAGTGGAGTTTCTCAATATTCACCCATTCCAAGATGGTAACGGTCGACTTTCGCGTATCCTCACAAATCTGCTGATGCTTGAATATGGATATCCTTATGTCCCGTATATCTCTCACGAGAAGTTAATTGAAGATAACAAAGCGGATTATTATTTAGCGCTAAGGAGAAGTCAGAAAACAATAAACAAAGAAAAAGAGGATATTGTGCCTTGGCTAGAATTCTTTTTGCAAATTTTACTTCTGCAGGCCAAACAAGCTGTTGACTTGTTATCCAAAGAAAATATTGAACTACTTCTCTCCCCAAAACAATTAATCGTATGGAAATATCTTGAAAATATTTCAGAAGCAAGTCCAGGAGAAATATCCAAGGCCACAAAAATATCCAGGTCAACCGTCTCTCAAGCACTGGATGTCTTAATGAGGCTCAAAAAAGTGAAAAGGATCGGACAAGGCAGAACCACTCGATATTCTAAGATTTGATATAAATTATTTAGTTCTTTCCCGATAACTCCAAAATTTATGGATTTTATTCTGGTCTTGAACCATGTCTTCTAATTTATCCCAATTCTGATTTCTATTTCCTTCATCAAACATTTTATTCACTTCTTCTCCACTTACACCTTTATATATTCCAGCTATTAGGTATCGAATTCCTTGATTATCATTAGGATTGAGCTTCAAAAGCAGTCTATATAACTCAATACCTTTTTCTATTTCACCTATGTCATATAGATAATCCGCCTTGTGAGCGATCACTCTTAAATACGCTCTATTATCCAGATCCGCCCATTCCATCCTTTTTGGCCATTTGGGGAATTGTTTTTTTATCTCTTCAAATCCCTTATCAATCCAATCGCATGCTTTCTCTTTACTTCCTTTGTAGTAGTAGACTTCCGCTATTCCTAAGATTGTTTGAATATTATGGCGATCTAAAATTAATGCCTTTTGTAATAGATTGGCGGCTGTTTTAGCATCATCAGCCTGCAAACAATCCATGGCGTCATAATAATATTTATTCACCAAGTTTTCTATATTTCTCATAATTCTATTTTAGCAGATAGGCATAAACTAGGGTCGCGCTACTCTCCCGAGTAATCAGATCATGTTGATAACAAGTTGTCAAGGCGGAGACGGACGGATTCGAACCGTCGAGGGCTTTTAAACCCTGCCTCGTTAGCAGTGAGGTGCTTTCGACCACTCAGCCACGTCTCCAAGAAACCTAAAACTAACATACCTAGGGCACTTTTTCTAATCCTTGCCTAAAAACGAAGCATTGATATAATACCCGGTATATGAATGATTTTAATCACGAGGGTCTTTTTAAAAAGAATGTTATTTGGTTGGTAGTGCTTGCCGCCATTGTCATTTTCGGCTTCCTCTTATTTAAGGGTTGGGATAAAGTCGTGAATGATGAAATTGACGGCATGATCACGATCACCGGCAACTTCAGTTGTTTGCCGTTTAGAGAAGGAATCAAGATGAGCGAAACATGTGCTTTGGGTGTTAGAGGTCGCGACGGTCTCCACTATGCTCTCGACATTAGTCGCATTCAGGATGCCAACTCCGATCTTAAGGCTGAAGACACCATTGCTGTGACAGGTACACTCAAACCGGAAGGTAATATGCCAGCGCCAGAATGGGCCGACTACAGTATAGCGGGTGTCATCATGGTCAATACTCTCCTGCGCACTCGTTAGGGTTAATGCGTTAGTGCGCGATAGCTATGCATAAAATTTTTCTGGCGCCGGCGGCGCGCAGAGCGCGCCGCGCTTCGGCAAATGTCGCGCCAGTGGTGGTCACATCATCTAAGACGATAACACATATTCCTGCCACAGATGATGGATTTAAAACCTTCATTGAATTAATGAGATTTTCCAAGCGCTCGCTTCTTGATGCGGTTTTTGTTTGGCTTTCGGTATGACGATATTTAACCAACTGTTTTGATAAATATTTAAACATTTTTTCTCGGTCATGGGCTACGATTTCCTTTGCTAAGAGTTCGGCCTGATTCCATCCTCGTTCAAATCTACGTTTATCTGAAATCGGTATTGGTATCAGTATCAGCTGACCCATCCGCCGGCTAGCGGACTCAAAAAGGGCGAGATCTAGAATTTCTTGCCGAATGTGATCATAAAGAATTTCCCCGAATTTTTTGATGATTTGAATGTTACCGCTGTACTTAATTTCCCAAACGATTTTCTTGACAAGAGGATGTTCATAATCAAAAAGAGCCATGGTGTTTTTGTCTTTTAAATTTTCTGCTGGCGGCAAGGCGCCAAGTAAGGTGTCGATGGAGAGCGCTTCGAGTTCCACAACTTTTCTGCTTTTAGGAAAAAGAAAGTCAGTAAATAGATCTCTAATCTGAGACAGGAGGTCCATAGAGAGATTATGATATTATAAAGCATATGGCCTTCTTTTCTAAATTCTTCAATCAAGACGAAGTTTCGGCTTTGGGTATCGATATCGGTTCCTCAGCCATTAAAATAGTTCAATTAAAAAAGAAAAACGGCCAAGCCGTGCTCGAGACTTATGGTGAATTAGCTTTGGGTCCATATACCGGTTTGAGTGTGGGACAGGCGGTGGTGCTTGCGCCGGATAAACTAGCCCAAGCGCTTACAGATTTGATGAAAGAGAAAGAGGTTAACATCACCACCAAGAAATGCGGTATTTCCATACCGTTCGCCTCCTCTCTGATGTCGGTGATTGAGATGCCGGATGTGAGCGCTAAACAATTGGCGGTTATGGTACCGCTCGAGGCGCGCAAATATATTCCGGTGCCCGTATCTGAAGTGATGCTGGATTGGTCTGTCATTCCGAAAAGCGAGATGCGGGGAGAAGATTCTTCAGAGTATGCCACTACGGCAGAACGCGCTACGACCGATCAAGGAACAGGGACTCGAACTGCTCTTCCCAAGGTCAATGTTTTGATTGTAGCCATACACAACGAGACTATTGTCCGTTATCAAGATATTGTGGTTAAGAGTGCATTGGAAGCTGGTTTTTTTGAAATTGAGATATTTAGCACCATGCGCGCGGTGCTTGATGAGACACTTCGCCCGGTGATGATTATGGATATGGGCGCCGCTTCAACTAAACTTTATGTGATTGAGCGCGGGGTTATTCGTTCTTCTCACACTATTAATCGCGGTTCACAAGATATCACTCTAACCATTTCCAAATCCCTCGGACTCTCTATGGAACGCGCGGAGGTGATAAAGCGGCAAATGGGAGTGACGGGGGAAAATAAAAATCTGACAGACGTCGTTATCCTGACTCTTGATTACATTTTCGCCGAGGTTAATAATGTCCTGCTCTCGTTTGAGAAGAAATATAACAAGACTATCTCGAAAGTAATCTTAGTTGGGGGCGGCGCCATTCTTAAGGGCCTGGCGGATCTTGCTAAAAATAATTTTAAAACAGATGTTGTTTTAGCCGACCCGTTCAGTAAGGTTAACGCGCCAGCTTTTCTCGAGAATATCCTCAAGGAAACCGGTCCGGAATTCGCTGTTGCCATCGGTCTTGCCCTGCGCAAACTGGCGGAAGAGGATTAAGAGTTCGCGTCGAAAAATTTGACAATACTATATTATCGTGATAATCTGTCAATCAGAAACGTAAAAATTTAACTGGCTGGCGTGGATAAGCCAATCTGCCACGCAAAGACTGTTTTGACGCAAGGCCGCGTTCGAAAGGACAAAGGCACTGCAAAGGAGAGAGATATGGAAAATATTGGCAGCTTTTTTGAGCTTCTTCGTGAGAAGAAATGGGTTCTCTACGTTCCAGAGCAAATCCATAGAGCTCATAATGATGGCTGGCTTTGTGGTTGGGGTGTCTATAAGCAAAGCTTCTATAAAGGGATAATTCCACAAGTAGACCGGCTTGAATCGATACTCGAATTATTAAAGTCACAAAACGTAAATCTCAAGATTCCATTTTCGACTGCAAAATGGCATGGGCCAATAGACTGGCTCAAAGAAGAGTTCGCGGATCACATCATGTTACATAGTGATGACAAGGACTGTCCACCATTTCCCGATACACTCATTGTTTCCGATTCATTCTGGGATGTGTTGGTGTCGCGGTTCAATCTTGCCGAGTCCTTTACGAGCCGGACTCTAGCTTGGGGCAATTGGGTGTATCAAGTCAGATTCTTTCCCGTTTGGACAAACACTGGCGAGAAAAGTCTCGGCTCATGGCCACCGCATGGCCTGAACCCTCTCGACATAAAGGAATGGCGTCAGAAAGCGAAGGAAGTTCGGCTGAGAAGGCGATATCTTCGCGAGGTCTACGGGCTCACTGGCGAGTATTTTGGTAAATATAATTCTCGCAAAGCAACCCTTGCAGTCCTCAAGAAGGCCTATCCGCCGGAACAAGTAAGGCGCGTCCGTCGACAGCTCGAGGATAAAATCCGCAAAGATCCGGCAGAGGTGATACGGTATGCGTTTGAACGAGGACTTTTAACTAAGTGAAAGGTATGTGAATTGCGAAAATGTTCTCGGGCCAGCTTGCTTCGCAGGCTGGCCCGTTTTGTATATATAACAGCCAAGGATTAAGAGTTATAAACACTTTTGTGTTTTAGTAAATTGCTTTCCATTGTATAATTTGGTCAAATGGAACCGAAATTTCAATCCTCTTTTATTCCCAAAGGACCTATTGTCTCTAATGTTCCGGGCGCTCCAATAGGGCGAAGGACACGACAAGAGAAGAGTTTGTTTTATATTCTGGCTTCGACTGTCTTTATCGTGTCTGTCCTGTCGGCCTTGGGTGTGTTCGGATATAAGTTTTATCTCAAATACAGTATTGATAAAATGGGCGCCGATTTAGAGGATGCCAGAATGACTCTTCAGCCGGAAGTGATTCGTGAACTGACTCGTTTGGATAACCGCATTCTCTCGTCTCAAAAATTACTTGCCCGACATCAAATTCTTTCTCCCTTGTTTGAATTTTTTGAAGTCTCCACACCCAAGACTGTGCGTTTCAAGGATTTCAGTTATATCAAAACTCCGCAAGGTCTCGAGCTTAAGATAATAGGCGAAGCGCGAGGATACGCGGCGCTTGCTCTTCAGGCGGATATTTTTGACAAGAGTCAGTATTTTAAAAATCCCATTTTTTCCGATCTCAGTCTCAATGAAAAGGGCGATGTGAATTTCTCCTTCAAGGCGATACTGGATCCGACTCTGGTGTCATATGAGAGGAAGGTGGAACGACTCGGCGCTTCTCCGATTGTGCCAACGGAGTCAACATCAACCAGTACGGCCACTTCCACTACAAACTAAAATGAAAACTAACACGTCCATTATCTTACTTCTCTTGTCTGTCGGACTTTTCTATACATTTACCAATGTTCAATATCAGGAGGTTCAACGGTTATCCGTTCTGGCCGGCGAATACAAAAAAGTATTGCAAAATGTTGCGGCCATCAGTGAATTAAGGGATCGTTTGCGCGTTACTTACGAGACGCTTCCCGTGGCGGAAATCGAGCGTATAAACAAAATGTTGCCGGATAATATCAATACCGTGCGATTGGCCCTTGACCTTGACTCAATGGCTTCACGCTACGGTATTTCCATTGACAGCATCAAGGTGGAAGTAGGCACGGCCGAAGACGCGAGTCTCGCGGTTTTGTCAGAATACGCCGAAGTGTACGATAAGGCCACAGTTTCTCTTGGTTTTATCTCAAGTTACGCGGACTTTATGCGTTTGCTGGCTGATATGGAAAAGAGTTTGCGGATTATGGATATCAAATCGGTTGCGTTGGAAACAAACGAGTCGGGCCTTTATGAGTACGAAATAGCGGTTGAAACATACTGGTTAAAATAATCGGATATATATGGACACGCTTAAAAATAACAAAGGAACATTGGCGGCGATTATAATCTTTATCGTGGCAATGTTTTTATACAATCTTTTCTTTAAGTCGGAAACGATCACTCTTCCCTCCGAAGCGCTGGCCGTCAGTATCGGAGACGATGTGATTAAGATGCGCGAAGAGCTTCAGGCCGTGACCTTAAGCCAAAACGTGTTTTCGTCCCCCAGCTTTCTGTTGTTGATTGATTTTAGCACTGAGGTGCCTCAACAACAGGTTGGAAGACCGAACCCATTCAATATTATCGGTCGAGACTAAAAATAATGGTTAATCCTGTCAAGAGTAAAGGATTGATTTCTGATATCCCAACGAGAAGTCTCAAGGATATAGAAATTTCAGGCAAAGTTCTCGAGTATATACCGCAAGAATCAGTTGAACATTATCGGGTGGTGCCTATAGGCGTAAGGGATGGCATACTCGAAGTAGGCGCGACAAATCCGAATGATCTTGAAGCTCGCGATGCGCTTAATTTTATCTCCTCGCGTATCGGTATGCCTTACAAACTCTTTCTGATTAGCGAGAATGATTTTACTCTGATATTAGAAAGATATAAAGGGCTATCCGGTGAAGTCACTAAGGCGCTTTCCGAACTGGAATCGGAGCTTTCGGCCGCTGTCCCGCCGGAAACAAAAGGCGGTAAAAAGGAGGACAAACAAGAATCACCGGACGCCAGGATTGTGGAAGACGCTCCCGTTACCAAGATTGTCGCCACTATTTTAAATTATGCTTCTGAGGGTCGGGCCTCTGATATTCATATTGAACCAACGCACGAAAATGTCCGGGTGCGTTTCCGCGTGGATGGAGTGCTGAACACTTCGCTCATCTTGCCGCTCAAGGTTCACTCGGCAGTGGTGGCTCGCATTAAAATTCTCTCGAACATGCGTTTGGATGAGAAGCGCAAGCCTCAAGATGGCCGTTTCTCCGCCAAGATTGAAGACAGAAAAATTGACTTTCGTGTTTCCACTTTTCCAACTTATTACGGCGAGAAAGTGGTGATGCGCATCCTCGACCAGTCTCAGGGTATAAGAACTCTTGATGACATGGATTTCTCGGACACAAATTTGAAATTAATAAGAAAGGCGCTTCAACGCCCCTACGGTCTGGTGCTTATTACGGGACCCACTGGTTCCGGTAAATCAACTACCCTTTATGCCATGCTTAAAGAGGTAGATAGAGATCATAAGAATGTGCTTTCACTTGAAGATCCTGTGGAGTACAGCATAGACGGTGTCTCGCAATCCCAGATTCACCCGGAAATAGATTACACCTTTGCCACCGGCTTACGAACGACTCTGCGTCAAGACCCCGATATTATCATGGTAGGTGAGATTCGAGACAAAGAGACGGCCCATTTGGCTATTCAGGCGTCGCTGACCGGACATCTTGTCTTTTCCACTCTTCATACCAACAATGCTTTAGGCGCCATCCCCCGATTGATAGATATGGGTGTGGATCCGTATCTCATCGCTCCGACACTCGTACTTTCTATGGCTCAACGCTTGGTACGCAAACTTTGTCCGGACGGTGGAAGACCGCTTGCCGTGAAAGATTCCATTAAACTGATGATTGATAAACAATTTGAAGATTTACCGTCCGAATTTAAACAACGGCTCTCTTTCGGTAAAGAAGTTTATGAAATTGAACAAACACCGACGTGTCTCAATGGCACTTCTGGGCGCGTGGCGGTCATTGAAGTTATGGAGATGGATAAAGATATTGAATCGGTCATACTCAAAAATCCGACAGAGATCGAACTCTACAAAGTGGCGCGCGCCAAAGGCATGCTTTCTATGAAAGAAGACGCCATTCTCAAGGCCTTTCAAAGAATTATTCCCTTTGAAGAGATTAATACGCTATAATATGGGTATGAGTAAAAAATACACGGTTCTCATAGTGGATGATGACAAATTTCTGCTCGGTATGTACCGGAAAAAATTTGAACATGAGGGCGCCACCGTTGATGTCGCTCTTGGCGCCGAAGAAGCGCTCGGCAAACTGCGCGGTGGCGCCAAGCCCGATATTCTTATCCTTGATATCATCATGCCGAATATTGATGGATTGGAACTTCTGACAACTATTCGTAAGGAAAAACTTGTTCCCGAAGCATCCGTGATCATGCTTACCAATGAGAGCAACCCGGAAAAAATAGCCGAAGCCAAGAAACTTGGTATTAAAGGTTATCTTGTAAAGGCCACCCTTATTCCTTCGGAGGTGGTTGAAGAAGCTCTTAAAATCGCTAATCTCAAAACATAAAAATTTTAAAATAATGTCATGTCCACTACACCGGATAAACTTATAAACGAATTAGTTGAAATTGTCAGCAAAGAAGGCGCCTCGGACCTCCATCTTTCGGAAGGCCGGTCGCCGGTCATTCGTGTTTCTGGTTCATTGATTCCTTTGATGAAGATACCGGCGCTCGCGCGCGCCGATATGGAAGGACTTCTTTCCATTTTTCTTTCTCACGAAACAAAAATAGAATTTGAAAATCATAAAGAGGTTAACTTCGCATATAGTAATACCGGCAATTCGTCTGCGGAACGGCTGAAAATGCGTTTCAGATGCAATGTTTTTCTGGCGCTCGGTAAGATCGGTATTGCCATGAGATTAGTGCCGAATAAGATTAAAAGTTTCGAGGAACTGAATCTACCGCCAATTCTCGAAACTTTTGCCAGACGTCAGCAAGGCTTTTTCTTGGTGGTGGGTCCGGCCGGAGTGGGCAAGTCCACCACTCTTGCCACCATGATAGAGACCATCAATCTGGAACGACTTGAGCACATTATCACCATTGAGGATCCTGTTGAATACATTTTTGAGCCCAAGAAAGCGATTATTAATCAACGCGAAGTGAAGCTTGACACTCCCGATTTCCATTCTGCTCTCCAAGGAGTTTCTCGTCAGGATACCGATATCTTGATGATCGGTGAAATGCGCGATCCGGAAACAATCTCTACGGCGGTAACTGCGGCCGAGACCGGACACTTGGTGCTTTCCACTCTGCATACTAACACCGCCGGTCAAACCGTGGATCGTATTATTGATTCTTTCCCGGCCGACCAGCAAACCCAAATACGCATTCAGTTGGCCGGTTCTCTGTTGGGTATTTTTTCTCAGCGACTCTTGCCGCGTATCTCGGGTGGGCTTGTTCCGGCCTTTGAACTTCTCATCAATAATAGCGCGGTCGCCAATCTGATTCGTGATATGCGCACTCACGAGATTAACACCGTGATTGAAACCAGTTCAACAGAGGGAATGATTGATCTCAACAGATGTTTGGCCGATTTGGTTCGAAGAGGGGAAGTAACCGTCAACAATGCCTTTCAATTTTCCGCCAACCCAAAGACGTTAGAGCGTATGATTTAAACACGCATGTTCACTATAAATAAACACGCATGTTATTCAACTATCAAGCTCTTGAAAATTCCGGTAAGCGCACTTCTGGTTCAATAGAAGCGGTTTCTCTCGATGTGGCCGTCGGCGCTCTTCAAAGACGGGGACTTATTATTTCCGAGATAAATCCAGCCGATAAAGAATCATGGTTATCCAAGATTAAGTTTGGTTCGGGCGTCTCGCATAAAGAGGTGGTCATGCTCTCACGGCAAATGGCCACACTTTTTGAAGCGCAGGTTTCCGCTCTGAAGATCTTTACTCTTCTTTCGTCGGAAGTGGAAAATCAGAGTCTCAAGAGAAGCCTGATTCAAATAACGGATGATCTCCAGGCGGGCAGTAATATTTCCAAGGCGCTTGCTAAACATCCGGGCATTTTTTCCGACTTTTATGTTAACATGGTTCGGTCTGGAGAAGAGACCGGGAAATTAAGCGAAACTTTTAATCACCTGGCTGATTATCTGGACCGTAACTACGAAGTAATTTCTAAAACAAAAAACGCCTTAATTTATCCGGCTTTCGTTATTACAGTTTTTATTGCGGTGATGGTCTTGATGTTTACAGTTATTATTCCCAAGATAAGTCTGATTATTATCGAATCCGGTCAGACGGTGCCGTTCTATACTCAAATTGTTTTTGCCGTCAGCAATTTTTTCGTCAGTTATGGCGTGATTTTGCCAGTCATTTTGATAGTTTTTGGATTTTTTGTAGTGCGTTACACTCGCACGACCGAAGGCAGATCACAGCTGGCCCGTTTCAAACTCTCGGTGCCCTACATAGGCAATCTCTATAAGAAACTTTATCTTTCAATCATTGCAGACAACATGAACACCATGGTGCTCTCCGGTATCCCTATGATCAAGGCTATTGAAGTTACCGCTTCGGTTGTTGGTAATGAAGTTTACGCAGAGATTCTTGGCGAGAGTTTGCTGGCGGTCAAAGGGGGCAGTTCGTTTTCACAGTCACTTTCTCAATACGAAGAAATTCCTGGTATTCTTGTCCAAATGATAAGAGTGGGGGAGGAATCTGGCGAACTTGGTTCAATTTTGGGCACTATGGCGCGCTTTTACCAGCGGGAGGTTATCAACGCTGTTGATACTTTGGTGAGTCTGATTGAGCCGGTCATGATTGTTCTTTTGGGTCTGGGGGTCGGTGTTCTCTTGGCCTCCGTACTTATCCCCATATACGACATTGCCAATTCTGCCGGGCTTTAGAGTATAATATGAGGTACTCACTTAATAGGTGATTTACAAGATTATAGATAAAATTCTTAAGAATATGATTAGAAAAGGAAAAAGTGCCGCCGGTTTTACCTTGATCGAACTTCTGGTTGTTATCGCCATCATTGGCATTCTCTCATCCGTAGTGTTGGCGTCGTTAAATACCGCTCGCAACAAAGGCAATAATGCCAAAATAAAGGCCCAGCTTTCCGGCGCCAGAGCCGCGGCCGAGATATTCTACGATAACACCAGCAATTCCTATACGGGGCTTTGCACTTCTGGTGGTACGAACCCAATGACTCCGTATTTGACCGCTGCCAATTATCCTGGAACTCCGACGATTACATGCAATACAAGCGCGACGGCTTACGCCATGTCTGTTCCTTTATCCGTCGCTGAAGGGACGGCTACTAATTGGTGCATAGATAGTTTTGGTAATTCCAAAGGTAGAGCAAGCGTTGCGCCAGCTGCCGGTACCGAGTGTTAATAGGGCGTTTGTCGCTTAAATTTATGTCAAACAAAGACAAGGGGTTTACCCTGATTGAACTTTTGGTTGTCATTGCCATTATCGGCGTTCTTTCATCGGTGGTACTTGCGTCCCTTAACACTGCGCGTGCCAAGGGTAACGACGCCAAAGTTAAGGCGCAGCTAGCAGGTCTTCGAGCTTCGGCTGAAGTCTATTACGATACGAATAGCCATTATGGCACCGTGGCTTCTGATTCGTGCACCGACGTTACTCCGGATTTCTTTGAGGATACTGCTTCCGGTATGGTTCAGTACACCACACAAACCAATTATCCGACTGGTGCTACGCTCTCATGCCACACAGACACCTCTGCTTATGCAGTTTCGGCATTACTCTTGTCAACTACCACAGCCGCTTGGTGTGTGGATAGTACTGGGGCTTCTAGACAAATTCCGGCTAATCTCCTAGACGGAGAGGTTTCTTGTCCGTAATGACAGAAAGAGAAAAAGGCTTTACCTTGATAGAACTTCTGGTTTCCATTGCTATTATTGGCATAATTTTTTCTATAGTTATCGTTTATGTGACCAACGCGCGCGGCAGAGGTAATGACACAAAGGTTAGGGCTCAACTTTCCAGAACGCGTTCCACCGCAGAGCTCTACTTTTCTAATAACAACAATAGCTATAACGGTTCTGCCGGCAACATTTCAGGCCCTTGCAATACGCCTAATTCTATGTTTACCGATACTGCTTCAGGTATGGCCACATACGCCACACAGACCAACTATCCGACCGGCGCCACTCTTACTTGTCATTCTACTGTCAGCGCTTACGCAATGTCGGCTTTCTTGCCGGGAGTGGGCGGCACTAACTCATGGTGTGTGGATAGTCTGGGTAATTCCAAAGCTCGAGATACCGCCATCAACAGCCCGGCGTGTTAGATAGATAAAGTTGCTATAATCTAAAGATGGTTAGCGTTTTTCTTTTCGTCTTGGGAGACTCTCAGCAAGGACGGTCCTTGCTGAGAGTCTCTGATTTAATTTACGAAGTAATTCTCTACGAAATCCTGAAATGATTTGGAATCTTTAAAATAATCTGGAAAATTCTCTGGATTGAGCAATCTTCTCTCTATTCTATCTTCACCGATATAATCACGATAACTAGAGTATCTATATGATTTAAGAAACGTGGCCATATCAGCTGAAGGTTTCTTTATTTTATTCTCCCAATCAGGAAACCTAATCTCTAAAAGATTAATGTGGATATAGCCAAAGAGATGCCTTAAATAGTTATCATCAACTCCAATTAATTTTGACTTGAATAATCCGCCAAATAGAGCACCCTTCCTTTCATATCTAATATTAAAATACATTGAATATCCTGTACCCAATTTCTTCATAAACTTGGTAATTCCTCCATCTACCTCTTGTCTTATTAACAAATGGAAGTGATTAGTCATCATACACCATGCACCGATTGAAACGATGCGGTTACCTTTATCTAGTAATAAGATTTTAATAAATGATCTATTTTGCTTATCTAAAATATTGTCCAAGCGAAAAGAATCATCTGAATTCGCTAGATATAAAAGCATCATAAACCGCTCGTAATCTCTATTAGCTTTAAAAATTACTCGTTTATCTATCCCACGATTATAAATATGATAGTACTCACCAGTGATGAACGGATCTTTGCGTAGCATCTATAAATAATAACAATATGTGCATCTTTCAGCAAGGACGGTCCTTGCTGGGAAATCCTTTGCCGGAAATATCAGACTTTTTATCTCACAGAGTGTTATAATGATAGTCAATGTTAGTTCTTCTCTTTCTTCTAGGAACAGTTGTGGGTAGTTTCTTAAATGTTGTCGGGTTGCGCTGGGATTCCCCCCGCCACGGCGGGGCGTGGTCGAACTTTGGCGGCCGTTCAATTTGTCCCAATTGTTTTAAGGTGTTGCGTTGGTTTGAGCTTGTACCAATCTTAAGTTTCTTGATTCAGAAAGGTCGGTGTAGAAATTGTGGGACAAGAATATCATATCAGTATCCTCTGATTGAACTTTGGACAGGATTAATATTTGTTACTGTTCCCTACATTTTTATATCCGTCTTTTGTATTTATATTGTTATCACTATTTATGATTTCAAGCATAAGATTATTCCCGACGAGCTTGTATATGCGGCGATTTTAATATCCCTGGTTGTTCGATGGTGGCTTGGCGGTTCTGCCGTGGATTGGTGGGCCGGCCCCATTTTATTTGCTTTTTTTGCGTCAGTTTGGCTTTTATCGCGAGGGAGAGCTATGGGCTTTGGTGATGCTAAACTCGGACTTTCCGTCGGTTTTCTACTGGGCGCGGTCCAAGGTTTCTCCGCCATTATTCTTGCTTTTTGGATTGGCGCACTTGGTTCTTTGACATATCTGCTTCTGAACAAAACAGGCTTTATTAAAAAGGCTAAAAAGCTTACAATGAAAAGCGAGGTACCATTTGCCCCCTTTATCGTAGTGGGCGCTTGGTTGGCTCTGGTATTTGATCTTGATATCTTTTATGTCTCCTTATTCTAGAAAAAGTTTGGGCCTGCCCGCTGGTCCGGTGGCGGGATTTACTCTGATTGAACTTTTGGTCTCTATCAGTATAGTATCCGTCATTCTTACGGTAGTAGTTTTGAATCAGTCAACTTACACCGACGGCGCCGCATTGACCAATCTTGCCGATGAAATTAGCTCCACCATTTCACAAGCTCAAGCCTATGGCATAGGGGTAAGGGAAGTTTCTACCGGCTCAAGCGAATTCAATGCTTCCTACGGCGTAACCATGAGTCTCCTCGATTCCGGTTCAAACACGGCCTATATTTATTTTGCCGATCTAAACAATGACAAGCGTTATACGGGATCATGGTCGTGTGACATTTCCGAATGTCTGAACAAAACCAACATTACCCGCGGTAATGTGATAGATAAGATATGTGCGGTGAAGATTTCCGGCACGGATAATTGCAATATAAGCAGGGCCGATGTTAGTTTCGCCCGTCCCAGTACTGAAGCCCAGATTGTATTGTTTAACAGCGGCGGGGCTCCCTCTTTTCTTAATAATAACGAGAAGGGTGTAAGATTTGAACTTAGGAGTCCGCGCGGCTCCATGAGATCGGTTACGATTTACACCACGGGTCAAATATCAACACAATGAGAAAAGGATTTACCTTAATTGAATTAATGGTCGCCATGTCGATTTTTATAGTTGTCATGACGATATCCATGGGCTCGATTCTCGGAGTCTTTGATGCTAATCGCAAATCAAGGTCTTTAAAAATCGTGCTCAATAATCTTAATCTGGCCGTCGAGAGCATGTCGAAAGAAATGCGGTTTGGCAAGAATTATCACTGCGAAGAATTTCCAACCGCTTCGCCACCATTTACTACACCCCAAAATTGCGCACCGGGCGGCAAACTCATGAGTTTTCTTTCAAGCGACAATCTTCAGATTGTCTATAAACTTAATGGAACTACTATTGAAAAATCTATAAATGGCGGTAGTACCTACATTGCAGTAACGGCACCGGAGATTACTATCGATGATCTCACTTTCTATACTCTGGGTGCGCTCACAAGTGATACTTTGCAACCGAAAGTGATTATAAAAATTAAAAGTCATGCGGGCACAACAGATATCGGTCGGTCTGATTTTACATTACAAACCCTCGTCTCGCAGAGAGTACTCGACATATGAAAAGTATGAAAAATAAAGGATTTACCATTGTAGAAAGTCTCGTGGCCATCACTGTACTGGTTCTAGTAATTACCGGAACAGCCAGTGCGATACAGACAAGCATTTCATCTTATATTTTTTCTAAAGACCAAATTATCGCTTTCTATCTCGCTCAAGAAGGGTTCGAACAGGTAAGAAATATCCGAGACGAGAACGCTCTTGTTGGGCGCAATTGGCTTACAAACCTTGACCCATGCCTGACCTCCAATGGATGCTATGTTGATGTCTTAAAACCTAATCCGCTTCCTTCATCATGCGGCACGAACTGCCCGGTGATTAATCAGAACCAGAATAACGGTTTCTATGGCTATGATGAGGGTCAGGATTGGAAGCCAACGGTATTCAATCGAAGAATTGTAATGCAGCAAATTAATTCTAGAGAAGTTTCTATCACCGTTACAATTGACTGGTCTAAGGGCGTCACGGCGCGACAATTCAGGGCCAAAGAAAATCTTTTAAACTGGCAACAACAATGAGAAATAAAGGCTTTACACTTTTTGTGGCGATTGTCGTGATGGGTACGCTCTTGTTGATAGCGGCGGGGATAGCAAGTCTCGCTGTCAGGCAAGCCCTTATCTCCGCTTCTGGCCGCGAATCCCAACAAGCATTCTACGCCGCCGATACCGGTATTGAGTGCGCTCTCTACTGGGATGTCCAAAATCCTGCCGGGTTTAGCGCCTTTTCCACTTCTACGGGCTCAACCATTTTCTGTAATAAGGACAGCAACAATCCCGGTAATCAGTGGGTGGTGGGCGGCAATGATACTAGTACGATTAACCGTATCGATTTTCTTCCCGATTCATCTTGCGCCATCGTGATTGTGACCAAGGCTTATATTAGTGGCGTTTTAAAAACGACCATTGAGTCCAAGGGTTACAATAGTTGCGATTTGTCCAATCCTCGACGGGTGGAACGCGCCGTGCGCGCCACATATTAATAATGTCAAAAGTCCCAAAGGGTATAATAGAACGAGTAAAAAAACTGCGTGAGACCATAGAGCATCATGCCAAGCTCTATCACACTTATGATCGGCCAGAAATTTCCGATGAAGCATATGACGCGCTCATCCGTGAACTTGAGGAAGTTGAATCAACTTATCCTGAATTAGCTACACCCGCTTCGCCTACTCAACGAGTGGGCGGGGCGATACTTGAAAAATTTGAGAAAGTAGAACATGTCGTGCCCCAATGGTCCTTTAATGACGCTTTTGACGAAGATGATATTCACGCGTTTGATGAGAGAATCAAGCGGGCTTTGAAAACTTCTCCGGAATATACCACGGAATTGAAAATAGACGGTCTTAAAATAGTTTTAACATACGAAAATGGAATTCTGAAAACGGCCGCTACGCGTGGCGATGGTCGAGTCGGCGAGGATGTTACAAATAATGTTCGCACTATTGGATCGATACCATTAAGACTTAAAAGATCACTGGATATCATAGTTGAGGGTGAGATTTGGATGGCCAAAAGTGTTTTCAACGCATTGAACCGAGAGAGGAAAAAGAAGGGCGAAGAGTTGTTTGCCAACCCTAGAAATATTGCCGCGGGTTCTATTCGTCAGCTTGATCCGGCCGTTACCAAAGCGAGAAGACTTGATTCATTTGTTTATGATATTGCCTCCCTGAACCCAAGGTCAGACCTTAAGAGATCCCAAGGTCTGACATTTGATACTCAAGAAAAGGAACTCGAACTTTTACGGCAACTTGGTTTTAAGGTGAATCCTCATTTTAAAAGATTTACAGATATTGGGGGGGTGATTAAATATTGGAAATTGTGGCAAGATCGGAAGGAAAAAGAAGATTATCTTGTGGATGGTATTGTGGTTAAGGTAAACGAAAAAAAGTTTCAAGATGTTTTAGGTTATACCGGCAAATCGCCGCGTTTTGGTATCGCTTTTAAATTTCAGGCCGAACAGGCAACGACTGTGATAGAAGACATCATGCTCCAAATTGGTCGTACCGGTGTTCTGACGCCAGTGGCAGTGTTGAAACCGGTCGTGGTGGCGGGTTCCACTGTTTCGCGAGCCACGCTTCATAATGAGGATGAAATAAGACGCAAGGATATCAGGATGGGAGATACCGTAGTGATACAAAAGGCCGGAGACGTTATCCCGGAAGTGGTCAAGGTAATGGCAGAGATGAGAACCGGCAAGGAAAAGATATTTCGGTTTCCGACCCATTTTCCTCTTTGCGGAGGCGACGGACGGATTGAACGTATCCCCGGTCAGGCGGCTTATCGCTGTGTAGCCAAGAATTCATATGAACAGCAGAGGCGCAAACTTGAACATTTCGCGTCTAGAAAAGTGTTTGATATTGACGGTCTTGGTCCGCGAATTATCAAACAATTAATGGATGCCGAAATTATTTCAAATTTTGATGACATCTTCATGATTAAAAGAGGGGATCTGGACGCGCTTGAACGTTTTGGAGAAAAATCAATAGACAATCTTTTGGTGGCGGTAAAGAAGGCGCGAACCGTCACTCTTGGACGTTTTATCGCTTCACTTTCAATACCGCAGGTCGGAGAAGAGACTGCGCGCGATCTGGCGCTATATTTCAATACTACCGAAGGATTTGCATCTGCGAGCCGGGAAGAGTTGGAAAAGTTGGATGGAGTCGGTCCTGTAGTGGCGCGTTCTATAATCGATTGGTTTGCCGATAAAGAAAACAAAAAACTTTTTGCGCGGCTTTTGAAACAAATTCACATTCTCCCTGTCCAAAGCCGAGCTTCGGACAGGGGGGCACTTATGGGGAAAAGTTTTGTGCTTACTGGCACGCTTGAGGGTATGTCGCGAGAAGAAGCGAAAGAAAAAATTCGCGAGCTAGGCGGAAAAGTGCATGAATCAGTTTCTAAAAATACTGACTACGTCATTTATGGTAGAGATCCAGGAGAAAAATTCGATAAAGCCAAGAAACTTGAGGTAAGAATATTAAATGAAAAAGAATTTTCTAATATGTTAGGATGAACGGGATGAACAAGGAAAAAGTACTTAATTTAGCGAAGCTGGCGCGGATTGAGATAGGGGATAGTGAAGCGGAGAATCTTACCCGCGAGTTTGACGCTATTCTCGGTTATGTCGGAGAAGTGAAAGAAGTTGAGAAGTTTAATAAGTTAGATAAGTTCAATAAGGAAGAATATTCGATACGAAATGTTATGAGAGATGATGCTAGTCCGCATGAATCCGGTATTTATACCGAGAAAATTCTAGAGCAGACTCCGGCAAGAGAAGGTAATTATATTAAGGTAAAAAGAATACTTTAAGCAAATTTTCAATTTTCAATTTAGAATTTTCAATCAATGATCAATTTAGAGAATTTAACTATTAAAAAAGCCAGAGAAAATCTAAAAGCAAAAGAATTTTCTGCACGTGAACTAACGGTAGCTTCATTAGATGCGATCAAAGAAAAAGACGGTGACATCAATGCTTTCCTAGAAGTTTTCAACGATGTATTGGAACAAGCCGATGAAGCTGATAGGAAAATTAAAGCAGGCATAAATTTGCCGCTTCTCGGTATTCCTGTGGCAATTAAAGATAATATGCTTATGGAGGGTAAGCGTTCCAGCGCCGGCTCGAAAATTCTTGAAGGATTTATTGCTCCTTATGACGGTACGGCGGTCAAGAAACTTAAAGACGCCGGGGCCGTTATTCTCGGGCGCACTAATATGGATGAATTTGCCATGGGTAGTTCCACCGAAAGTTCGGCGTACGGTGTGACCAAAAATCCACACGACTTGTCGCGAGTGCCCGGCGGCTCTTCCGGTGGCGCGGCGGCGGCCGTGGCGGCCAATTTTGCCCTCGCGGCTCTTGGTTCCGACACGGGCGGTTCAATTCGCCAGCCGGCGGCCTTTTGCGGCGTGGTCGGCCTCAAACCGACTTATGGCAGAGTTTCTCGTTCCGGTCTCGTCGCCCTGGCTTCTTCGCTTGATCAGATCGGTCCATTATCTAAAACAGTTACCGATGCTGAAATAATTTACAACGTATTGAAGGGACAGGACCCTCTTGATAGCACAACCACAACCGACAAAACTTACTCCAAGAGCAAAAAATTTTCCAAGACTATCGGTGTCCCGCGAGGGTTTGTCAAGAGCGAAGGGGTAGATGAAAATGTGCGGAACAATTTTGAAGAAGCGATAAAAAAATTTGAATCCCTCGGATACAGAATAACAGATATAAAACTTCCGCACATAAAATATTCTTTGGCTTCATATTATATCATCATGCCGGCCGAAGCTTCTTCAAATCTGGCACGTTTTGACGGGGTAAAATATGGTTTACACAAAGATGGTAAAGATGTAATCGAAGATTATTTCAAAACTCGCGGTGAAGGTTTTGGTCGGGAAGTTCGCAGAAGAATTATTCTAGGTGCCTACGTGCTTTCGTCAGGCTATTATGATGAATACTACGGTAGTGCTTTGAAAATGAAGAAACTGATTGCCGACGAATTAAATGAGTCGTTTGCACAAATTGACCTGATTTTGACTCCTACCACGCCCACTCCGGCATTTAAACTTGGGGAAAAGGTAACTAATCCTCTTTCAATGTATCTGGCAGATATTTTTACCGTTCCGGCTAATATTGCCGGCTTGCCGTCCATTTCCATTCCTTCGGGTTTAGTTGGTGTTTTGCCGTTAGGTATTGAACTAACCGCCGGTTTGGGTAAAGAAGAAAATTTATTTGTCGCTGGCAAAGAATTTTTAGGAGAATAAGATATACAACAGTATGACAGAAGATAAAAAACCCACGCCAGTAACAGGGGGCGGTAATAATACTAAAACAACCGAACGCTTAATATTCTTATTGGCGGGACTTGTGCTCGTTAGCGCAATTGCCACCGCCTTGTTTAATTATGCGGAAAGTTTTGGGTTTGGTACTTTGAGTAATCTCTGGGACAATCTAGGAGACTATTTTTTCCGACATATTTGGCCGACATGGAAATTTACAGCCACTATTGTGAGCGTCTTAGCTTTCATCGGTATTATTTATAATTCGTGGCAATTGCGAGCGATTAATATTGAGGAAAAGAAAATTTATGATCCACCCTTAACTTAGTGTTGCGGGTACCCGATTTGCACGGATGCCTACAGGTTATGAGCCTGTCGAGGTACTGCTCCTCCAACCCGCTATAGCTGAATAATACACCTTTTTCTTGAGGAAAGCAAGATTTCGTAATATAGTATCTGAATCGCAGTTGTCGGGGTAGCTCAGTTGGTAGAGCGGTGGAATCATAAACCACAGGTCGCCGGATCGTTCCCGGCCCCCGACACATTTCGATTAATTCAGTTTAAACGAATTGATTAAGTAACAAAAATTTGTTACTTTGTATCAACTGCATTTATATGCGGCCGTAGCGTAATCTGGTTATCGCGCGTCCCTGTCACGGACGAGACTGCCGGTTCAAATCCGGTCGGCCGCGCCACTAAAATTCTTTATATTGAGGATCAATGTTTGCCCTGACAGTGATAACCGGGCAAGCGATCTGGAATGGGGGAGAGCTGGAATCGGTGACGGTCACGGAAACACTCTTCTGGCCTACAGTGTTGTAGCTAATACCAAAGGGATTGGTATCTGGAGAAGGATTGGTGGGAATATCGGTTCCGTTCCAAGAATAAATGTAGGGTGGAGTGCCTCCGGAAACATTGGCGTTCAAAGTGACCGTTTCGCCGAGGAGTACTGTCAGTGGAGAAGCCGAACAGGAAACAATGAGAGGATCCCCCGAGACAACCAAATCAAAACTTGTCTGTTTGTCGAGCGGAGAGCCGGTAACGGTTATTGGGTGGGTGCCTACGGGAGTACTTGGGGTAACTGTGAAATTGATTACAGATTGACAGTCCGCCGGGTTGCAAGGGTTGGCAGGATCGCCAGGGTTATGGGTGATAGTGTACGAGACACCGGTCGCCGGCACACCGGAGAGAGACAGGGTAACGGATTCTGTCGTGCCCGAGGTTAATGTTTTAGTAATGGTATTTTGAGTGAAAGCGTCACTGCTGGTTTTTGTCACATTTGATGTACCCGAGTTCGAGAGCGAATAATTAAAGGATTCATCAAATGCGGCGCAAATCGGATATAAGCTATTGTAGTCACTATTGTCTATGTACGCGCTGTGCCATGTTTCTATATTGTAAACCTTGCTGGACATCTGCAGACCAGTATTAACGACTGTTGTTATAAAGTCTTGATCATTGGGAATGTCGGCGGTGGAGTTGGTAGACGTGATAAGGTTATTACTTTGATTCAGTAATTTGAGATAGTATTTTTCATTCGGTTGGTTCTGACTGCCGCTTCCTCCCGGACCGGTATGACTATCGTAAGAAACTAAAGTCACATCATATTTCCCGATGGCTAAAGGAGGGCCAAATGAATAAGGACCCGTTGTGTGCGGCGCGTAATCAGGCGAGCCGATTACTTGATAAGGCTCGAAAGAGACGATTGTCCGTCCGGACTGCGGTGTGAGAGGACATAGATTGGACCCGCTAATAAAATTCAAATTAAATAAAATTGACGTACCGCTTGGCAAGAATTGCGAAGATGCGGGAGAAATAGGAGAAATAGGATTTATGATCGCGCCGGCTGGGCCGCCGCTGAAGTAAGTTAAAGTATAACTTTCATCCGCGATTACGTCTTCATAAGTAAGGGGCACGGAAGAATTACTGATGTTTCCTGACGGGCCAGACAATGAATAATTTATCGCACTCGTGCCGGACGACGGCCACGGCTGGCTGTCAAGTGTTGCGCTGATCATAATATTTCCTGTAGCAACGCAGCTTTCTTCAACACCAACATTTGCAAATCCGGATGGATTGCTTTGGTTATTGTATTCTGTTTTAATCCAGTCCGCGGATCGGGCCACACTCGAAATACGAAGCTCGTCAATATCACCGGCGTATTGATCTGGCCCCAAACCATCCGGAGTTTTGCCAACGAAACTTTCCGCGTTATTATCAGTGCCAAGCCAAAAATTACCAATATTTTCCTGAAACTGGCCATTAATATAAAGGTTGGTAGATCCAACTTGGGGTACGACTGTCACATACGTCCATTGGCCAGCTGGCAAGATGTAGTTGGAAGCGAGTTCAGCCCCTCCATCAAAATTAAAACCCGATTGCAAAAGAATCGACCCTGGGTTCGCGTATATTCCTTCATCAATTATCAAATCAAATCGCATATCATTAGGACTATAACTATCCCGTTTAGCGAATATGGTATGGAAATAATTAAAGTTGTCGGGATTAACCCACGCAGAAATCGTAAATGGAAGACCTGAGATGTCAAGGCTTCTGCCAAGATTAAGGTGGGCATCATCGCCATGCGACTGAGTGCTATTATAACGCGTAGCGCTGTTTATTTTTCCGGCGGCATTGAATGATATCGTACCGAAAGCCGCACCATTATATCCGTTAACCGTTGAATCTCTTATTGGGCTGGAAGCATTGTGCATATGCCATACTCCTTTGTAATTGCTGTCCCAGACCGCAGTTTTGTTTTCCTGAGAAGTAGAAATCGAAGAATTGCCATAATACATATAAATCACTTTATCCGTACTCGGAGAAAGACTAGGAATTTTGACCCAACCGATAAATTGACCCGTACTGCCATTATATTTTTCAATCTCATGGTCAAATTTTGTAGTTCCGTTCGAATCGGTAAAAATTATATCGTAACCGT
>Ga0209416_1000930_pt1 | contig 24215 bp, 36 predicted proteins | sample RifGroF1_FD_184001 | JGI IMG/M metagenome (GOLD analysis project Ga0209416, IMG submission 184001) | Groundwater microbial communities from Rifle, Colorado, USA - Groundwater F1 (SPAdes) (version 2) | ecosystem: Environmental > Aquatic > Deep subsurface > Groundwater | place: Rifle, Colorado...
TTATTAAAATAAACATCATACATATGAATATTTCCATCTTTTTCATGTTCATTCTTTACAAACTCATACTCTTTATATCTAGTTAGTATTAGTTTCTTTTTATCTTTAGATATTCTAGTCAATAAGATTCTCCTTTTAAAATATTATCTACTTCAAATGAAACACACATTAATTCTTCTGCCATTTGTTCATCAAAATCAGAATTTTCATGATATGATTCTTCTAATGACTTACAATAATCTTCATTTTCATCATGTAAACAATCTAAAAGCCATTCTAATCTTTTATTTATAATACCATTTATTTCACACAATTCTTCACCATTGTTATATTGAGCAATCATTTCTCTATTTTTAACAAGTATTATTGTTTCTCCATCTTGTAGGAATTGTTCTTTTTCTTTTAAAATTTCTTGTAGTCTTTCTCTCATAATAATCTCCTCCTTTACTCATTATAAATATTTTGATTAATATTCATCTTCCTCAATTCCATCGTTCCCACAAGGGATATTCACATCAAAACTTTCTTTTAAAAAACTTCTACCAACAGGACTATTTAGCCATCCTATAATCGTATCAGCAACAATTTCAGCACATTCAGGATTATTGTTAACTATATCAACATATTCTTCATTTGATGAATCATAACGATAATGCCTAAATATTACATGTTCTAATGTTTGTTGTTTGTATTTATCTAACCATGTTTGAACAACTTTACTCGATGTTCTATTTGCTCTGTATTGAGACATATCTTTGTTCATATTTATTCTCCTTTTCTATATAACATTTTCTCTTTTTTTCATAACTAAAAAAACATTATATTATATCTTACCTAAATAAGAATAATTAATTAAATATAATTTACTCGTATCTATATAATTAATATGGTGTTTAGATTGTAAATACTTAATAAATTTGTCTTTTGCCTCATCAACATTATTTGCTTCAGTTCTTACACAATGATTCATTACCCATTCTTGATCATAAATACAAACATATTCATCCATGTACTTAATCTCCTTTCTTCATAAAATTTCATTTGGTGTTAATTATAAGGACATTTATTTAATTTACATCCTATAATATCATGAGATAAACAAGTTTCATATATAAAAGGATATTCAGAATGATATTTTTTCAAATCCTTTAACACTGTTTCACTACATTTTGAATAAACTTTCATCCCACAATTCAAACAATAATAACCTGCATTGCCATTTCCTTCTCCTTCTAAATTATATTTGGTAAATTCATGACAATTTAAACAATAATATTTGTTCATTATATTATTTCTCCTTCCTCAATCAATCTTCTGTCCACAATGTTTACACAATTTCAATTCTTCTGCACACTTATCACATAATAAATCAGTACAAGTATTACTAAAACTCATTTCTTCATCACAATTAGCACATATAACAGTAGTCATTGCAGAACCACCTATTCTATCAGTGTGGAAATAATTGCAATATTTACATAAATGATTTTCTTTAATCCTTTGTTTCTTATCAGGATCAGAATAATATTGAATTAATCTTGCAGATGTCTTTTCTATATGTTGTTTGTTTCTAGTTTTAATGTCTAATTGTTGTGATATAGTTAATGTTTGTTTTCTTGGATTATTCATATTTATTTTAAACATCTCCTTTATCAATATAATATTTAATATTTTCTAAATTAGAATAATCAATCGTGGCAATGATTTTATTAAATAAATCTATAACAGTATGTATTTTTAAATCTTCCATGTTATTAGTACATCTAATATAACTTACATTTTTATAAATAAAATCATTGTATTCTTGATTAGACACTTCTTTCATAGTATTTACATCCTTTAAATTTAATTTTAATATGTGTATATTTTATACCAATTTGGTTATATTACTATAGAGGAGTTGATAAAATCAAGATAATAATCCGTCGGAAGATAATTATGTAATAATATCAACTCCTGCTTTTATCACAATTTAAAATTCCTTCCACTCAATACCTTTACTCTCTAAATACTTTGCTATCAAATATCTATGACATTTAATGTAATCTTTTTCATAACATATTAAAGCATAATCTTTCCCTTGTAATAATTTTAAATATAACTTATCTAAATATATTGCCATGATATGATCTCTTTCCATTTGATAATTAAATCTCTCAACATATTTATCCCAATCATTATCTTTTTTATAATCTAATAATATTTCTGCATGAGGTGATAATTCTTTTACGATAAATGTATTTGGATATTTATTTACATCAAATGATTTAGGTGGAAAACGTGTGATAACTAGTTTAATGATGTTATCAGGTAGTTTATTAATTTTTGATAGGTATGTTGTATATAACATTTAGTTTATTTCTCCTTTACTTAAACCTCTTCTTCATTTCAGAACCTACTAATTCACTCACAATATCTCTTAATCCATTCTTAATTTCTGTATCAGATAGAATATTAAATTGTTCTTTAACTTCTTTATATTGTTTTGTTCTTACATACTTCTTACTTAAATCTTCTACTAAACTATTTTTAACTCCTTCTTTGAAATCTGTGTCCATAACATCTAATAACATTTCTTTAACTTCATTTATTAATTTATCTCTAAATGTTTTTCCTGATTTTTCATATCTATTATTCATCACTTCGTTAATCATTTGTCTTGCTGCGGATTCAACTATTTTATCTTCTATAGTTGATGGATTATCATAATTGGATAATTCTACTGTAAAAGTTAGTTTCATTGATAATTATTCTCCTTATTAATCATTATAAATTTTATAACGATATGTATTAATATTCATATCTCCATCACCAATTATTCTTTCAATTGTTTCAGTTATTATTAATTTCATAAATAAATTCATTTTAACTGGTTCAATAATCCATTGTTCACCTGTAAATGGAGAATCTTCTACTTGTTTAATTGATGGAGTTATAACTTTATCATAATTTGGTTCACAAGTATGAACATAAACTATATCTCCTACAACATAGTATGTAGCAATAAGGCAACCATCAATGGATTGTGAAACACATATTCTTTCTATACCCTCATCTTCATTGCACATTCTATTTTTAGGTATACGAGGATATAATGTTTGACCATCAAAATTTTTGTTACTTACAAAGTAATACATTATTAAATTTATTCTCCTTCCTTATTCTTTTTAATCTTTTGACTCTTCTTAACCTTCTTAATCTCTATAGCAATTTTGCTTTCGTTTTCACTTTTATCTTCGCCTTTTCTATTTTCCTTTTTCTTATCTAATTCTTTTTTATCACAAAATTGAATATAACCACGGCAACTAACAATTACAGGTTTATCTTTTTGAGGTTTAATTAATTTACAAGTAGATGCAGGAAATTCAGTTTTCATTTCTCCGCCATCACTCATAGTCCATGTTTTTTTATTGATAGTTAAAACAAAATTAGGACAAATTTTATTGTTCGTATTTTTATTTTGATTATTGTTTGGGTTATCATTATCGTCATCTATGTATTGATTTTCTAATTCTATTGTTTCATCGTCCTTATGTTTATCTTCTAGTTGAGTATTTTTAGGTTTGCGTATGATTTATTCCTTCTTTCTATATGTATTATATAATTATATTTGTATTCTCTCTATATGTAGTATACATTTATTTTTATGTTCTGTCAAGATATATTTTACCTTCTCCTAAAATAAATTGGATTTATATTTCTAGTTTTCCATAAAAGTTTAATATATAATTTTTGATATAAAGAAAATCCATTCCATATACTTTTTCCTAACAGAAACTTTGGATTTAATTTATCAAGAAATTCTACAATTTTATCTTTCTCTTCTTGTGACATGGCATCATCATAAGGTTTGTTTAAAATTCGTTTTCCTCTAATTATTATATTTATCTCCTTCCTTACTAATATTTACCCAAGTTGTGACCAAATTCAGATTTTATCATGATATTTATATTGATATTTTTATTTTTAGTAAATTAGTGCTTGTAAAGTGTTGATTTATAAGGGTTTACAAGCACTAATTATGGAAATATTGAAAAATCTATATTTTTAGGTATTTTTGCCATGTTTGAATGAAACAGGCATTTTATCATGTTTTTATTTTATGTATTATTATTATGTATTTTTGATAGTTAATTGATTAATTCTTTCATTTGCTATGTTAAAATATTTTTCTTCTTTTTCTATACCTATATAATTTCTTCCTATATTTAAACAAGCAATAATTGTACTGCCTGAACCAAAACAATTATCTAATACTGTATCACCTTTATTGGAGTAAGTTTTGATTAAGTATTCACATAATTCCACAGATTTTTGAGTAGGATGAATAGTTAAACTAGGATGCATTTTCCCAAATGTAATTATAGAAGTAGGAAATTTCATATTTCCATGTTCTTTTGATTTATCAATCATATTTGCTTTTCCATAATTACTCCCACTAATATCATCTCTTATTTTATCACCTTTTGAATGACTTTTCTTTTCTCCTTTGAATTTTTGTGGATTGTATGTAGGTTGTTTCTTATAAAAAACACATATATCTTCATGCTTTCTTAACGGCATTCTATTAGCATTTAAAAATCCAGTAGTCATAATTTTATCCCAAATTAAATTATATTTCCACATTTTTCTATTACTTATCATTAAATCTGCTGTAAACATTCCATTAGCAAATAAACAAATTGCACCATTATCTTTGATTATTCTTTCATAATGCATCCATAATTCATTAAATGGTATTACTGTATCCCATTTATTTCTTGCAGTTTGACCATAAGGTAAATCACATAAAATCATATCTATACTTTTATCATTAATATCTTTCATTAATTCTAAACAATCACCTAAATAAATTTTATTTAATTCTATATTAATATCCTCCTAACAATTATATTTTTATAATAATAATTCACCATCTTATATCAAATATCACATAAATAATAATAAATAAAATACCTCCAATTAAACAAGATACATAAAATTTTTCTATACATCCTACATTCTCATTAGAATTATAACTTTTATTATTACTTATTCCATTACGATAATTATTTACATAATCAATCCATTCTTTATCATTATTATTATATTCATAATGATTTCTACCATCATGTTGCCCATACCCGATTTGATACATTCATAAGAAATTCCCAATCTTCTGAATTCATATGTTTTTCTCCTTTAATATTTAATAAGAAATATACACAATATATTAAACAATACAAACACAATTGACAGTATATCTTTCCGAAGTCTATCTGATGCCATACTTCCGTTAAAATAAGCATTAATATAACTATTATGATTACCATAAATATGTGGAATACATCTATCTGTAGATTTTAAATATTTTCTATCTCCTTCTAATAAAATTTTTTCTAATAATTTACTCATAATTAATATCCTTTCTATTTATTATTATCATATAATTGTTTATTTAATTTTAAAACATCTACATTACCTATTTTCCTTTCGATAGAACCATTTGGTAAAAAAACATTTAGTCTATCTACTGTCCAATACCAATCAAGTATAATTCCTTGACTTGCTATTGTCTGTCTATATATCATATTTTCATACTTATTATATTCTCTATTATCATAATTTCTACCATGATCCCAACTACTTGTAGGAATAACTCTATAATCATCATGTGAAGCTATTGCGTAAGGTGATTCTAAATTATCTTTTTCATATAACACAACATTTGCAGTTGGTATTTTGCAAAAATATATTCCACCATCATATGCTTTTAAATAGCAATAATAATATTTTTCAATAAATTTACTATTGGTATTTTTAAAAAATGTCATACTGCCAGCCAATAAAAAAAATGATTGCTCTGACATTTTAGTATTAGTTGCAATTTTTGCTTCACCATTTAAATCTATTTCTATAACATCAAATTTATTTTTATCAGTAATTTTATCTGCAATTTTTTCTGTAGATTTTTCATTATTTTCTTGTTCACAGCCTGTTAAAATAAATATAGATATTAATAACGATACACATAATATTAATGTTAATAATTTATATTTCATATATTTTCTCCTTTAATAATTCTTAGTAAAATAATAAATCATAATTACACAAAAAGAAACACTGATGATTCCTGCAATTAAATATGACTCTGAAAACAATAAAACAAAAATACCTATGATAAACCCTATAAAAAATGTAACTACTATATTATCACTATATTCTTTTTCTTTTTCATAATCATGATAACTTCCACCCATAATATTATCTGCTCCTTCTAATAATTATTTAAAATCTATTTTACTATAAAGTTTATTAACATAAATAATAAAATTATTAAGTGATGCAATATTTTCATATAAATACTTTTCACCAAAACCACCAATTACAGGATTCCCTTTATCATTACATACTCTTATAGATACACCTTCTGAATAAAATATTACTGTAGTAATTATAATATCAGACATAATAAAATCTGGATTTTTATATCTATATGATTTAATAAATGTTTTATTTTTATATTCAAAACCATGACATAATAAATATTCATCTATTTCTTTAGATATAACATAGTTTGATTTTTCTATAGGATTCATTATATTAAACATTCCTGACATATAAATCATTATCTCCTTTAATTTTTTATATTTTTAATTATTGCTCTCTTTATTATAAAAATATATCTTTAACTATTACAAATCAAATATTACACAAATTATTATACCAATAAATGCTACTAGATAAAACAAGCCAAAAAAACAATCATTAATATTATTATCATTTTTCTTATTATTTTTATTATTAATTTCATCATATTCTTTTCGACTCCATTTACTCAAAAATCTCACCTCTTTAATATTGTATTATAAATATCTTCTGGAAAATATTCTCCTTTATTTGTACCTTTATTATTTGATAAACCAATAACTCTTGCAACAAATTCATCACAACATGTACCAGAAAAAACATTATTATATATTTTCCAAGTATCTATATTTTTCATTGGTATGTATATTGGATTTAATTCTGAAAATCTTTCTATCCTTTTATTAGCATTTTTTATAATTGTATTTTCATAATTAAAACATTCATAAAAAGTATCTCCAATATATATTCCTACATGTTGAAATTTACCTTTTAAATATGGTGTTCTGTCTTCTTCTTTTTGTAAAGGAATAAAAAATATATATCCATTTTTATATCTTTGTTTAGTATATTTTTTAATGTTAAATTCTAATAATTTTATTTGTTTACCTATATCTAAGCATTCTAACATTTAATAAAATAATCATCCTTTCTTTAATAATATTAAATTATTTATTAAATTAATATTTCAACAAATTCATCATCTTCATTCTTATAAATTTTAGACACTAAAATATTATTTATAGTAAATCCTATTTCTTCACCATTATTTAATTTTTCTTCTGCTTGTTTACATTTTAATTCATCTATAGCAAATACATTACCATTATTATTAAGTAATAAAATACCTTTAATATAAGAAATAAAATGTTCTCTATCTACAATTAACATATAATCTCCTTTTCTTTACAATTTATAATTTATTTCATAACCAAACAACGGTTTTATGTCAATATTGGAAATCGTAAACCCTTATAAATCAATACTTTAGATGGTGTTGATTTTTTAGATTTATTTCTTATATTCGTTTAAATCATCAAATCTTAAATCAAAATATTCTTTTGCTATTTCTGGATGTTCATATTCTAATTTGTTTAAATAGCACATAGAAGCACATAAATTATCACTTTTACTATATTCCTGATTCATTTCACAATATTTTCTATAACTTGTTTTCTTATAAAAATTAGGTTGATTACTCCATCTTGCTAAGTTAATATATGTACCTCTGTATGGACTTTCTTCATACCTATTAAATCTCATTATGTAAGGTAGACATCCATATCTCATAAGTATTTTTATACGTTCAAATGTATCTTTAATATCTTTAATCCAAAACTCATTATCCCACTTATTATTTCTATCAAACCCACAAAAAACATATAATTTAGTTGTTTGTGCCTTAGTAATACAATACTTTCTCCATAGTTTTAATTTTTCTTCTATTTCTTCTTTATCATCAATATTATCAAATGCAAATATATAATCTCCTATGTATTTACTTTCATTTAATATTTTTGCTTTTTCATCAGTCATTAATCTCAAATCCATACCTTGTTTATACTCAAATCTTTTACCTGTATTATGTAATGAATCAAATATTGATTTCCATTTACCATACCCTAAAATATTATCATCTAATAGACATATGTATTTTCTATTTTCATCTAAAAATTCTTTAATAGGACTATGTAATAATACTTTATCATATTTTTTATTTACACAGAATTCACATTTACGGAAACATCCTAAAGTTGTTCTTCCTATCGAATAATCAATATAATATTTATAATCTAACTTTTTACCTCCATTATTTAATTTATCAGTTACCCAATCATCATATAAATGATAATCTGGTTTATGATGTTCTATATGATCTGGTAATGGGATTGCTTTATCATAGTAAAATCCTGTACCACCTATTTTTATATTTGATAATTCTAATACCCATTCTGTAACTTTTGTGTCTGTAAATACTTTTGACATATAAATATTATCATAATTATTATTTTTTAATTCTTCATAATCAGTAATGAGTTTTACATTATTACTTTGTGATTTATAATAACCTGATAATTTTAAGCAAGCAAGATTAGGGAATCTATGTTTTGGTCTACTAATTAAATCTGCATCTATAATTGCAATATTCGTTATTATCTACTCCTTTCTTTTTATATTTATAATTTCTCAAAATTATGATAAAACCAAAATTTGGTCATGAAATTTGATAAATTTTATCTACATATAGTATGTAATTAGTTTTTGTACTACTATATGTAGTAGGTAGATTTTATAAACTACTAATCAATCAACTAATTTCAAACTCATATCTCATACCTTCATACTCATCTTTTGCAACAATATCACAAATATCTTTATTTACTATTTCATCAAATGACACATTATAATTTTTAACAAGATATGTTTTTACTTCACCAATATTATCAAATATTTTTGTTTCTATTATTTTAATATATTCATTATCATAATCTTTTACTGTAAGTGTAACTCCGCTTAATTTAATACCTAAAATATCAATAATCATTTTAACATGTTTATCATTTGACCATTTTCTTAATACTATATCAAATAATTTGTCATTCAATAAACTCTTGATATTATATTCCTCAAGCAATTTTACACATTGCAAAGCAATTTCAAATAAACCACATTCTATTAATAAAATAATTAATTCTTCTTTATAATAATCTTCTTCTCTGAAACATTTTATTAAATCATTTTCAAGTAGGTATCTTATATTATTTTTAACTATTTCATTAATATCTTTGCTATTAAATTTATTTGTATTGGATAAAACAATATCTGATAGAGAAATATCATAATCACTGAAAGTATTTTTGAAATATTCAAAGTATTTATACAGTTTTAAATCATATCCTGGATTAACATATGAGAGACTATTGAATAATACAGATGCAAAATTTCTTAGTAATCCATCTTTATGTATTTGATTTATTACTTCTTCTTTATTATTAAATTTTGTGAGCACATTAAATTCAGATGTTTCATATCTATCATTGTAACTATAACCTGATTTATTTTTGTATGATGCAAGAGGTTGTATTTTGTAGATTAAACAATTACTATTATCTAAATGAGATATAAAGAATGAACTTAATATTGTCTCTAAATCATGTTTACGATTATGTAAATTGCAATAACCTGTATCTAATTGATTAATAGTATTTTGTTGTTTGAGTATTGATTCTTTCTTATCTTTTAATTCTTGTGATGTTAGTTTATTCTTTGTTGGTTTATTCTTATCTTGTTGTGGTTTAAAATCATCTTCTGAATATTGTTTTAATACTAGATAACAATATTCAGGTGGAATATCTACATTATTCTTTTCTAATGGTAATGAATAAAATGCCATTATTATATTCTCCTTTTAATTTATTTTTATTTTACCTCATTATTTTAACTTCTAACTCACACCTAACTTCATCCATTTTACAATTCCAAATTTCTGATAAATATAATTTCTTATCTTCTATTTCTTGTTTTGTTAACTTGCTAATATTCGTGCTATTAGAAACAGAATATTTTTCATTTGGGACAAAGAACTCGTAGATGTATACTGTCATTTTATTATATTTCCTTTCTTATAAAATACTTAATATTTTATCTTTTAAAACATTAATTTCTTTCGCACTATTTAATTCATATTTCACCTCATACCAATTATCTTTTTCTTTTACTAAATTAATAGGAATATAAAAACAATTTTTAATTTCTTCAATTTTAATATTCTTATATTTTTCATCAATATGACAACTTATATAAAAACAACCCGCACATCGTTTTATATTTCCTTCTCTTATTAAAAAATAACTATTACATTTAGGACATGTTTCTCTATCTCCAATATTCATTTCTACTGGTGTTTGAATTACTGTGCCATCTTCTTTTTTATGGTACATCCATAATGTATAATTTCTCATTGCTATTTACCTTTCTGTTTAAATATCTTCAAATTTTGCTTTTAATTCTAAATATAATTTAAATTCTGCTTTCCTATTATTTTCTAAATTTATTTTTTCTTGTTCTTTTAATTTTATTTCATATTCATCCATTAACTCTAATCTCTTTAAATAATAACATTCTCTAATATTATCTCTTCCTGTTCCATCTCCATATTTTATTCTTCTAGTTCTTTCATCGTCTGCTTTTGAAGGACATTCTGGAATTTGATAAATACAACTGTCACATAAATTCCTAAAAGAATAATTTTGTCCTTCTAAATAATCTTTTTGCCATTGGATTTCATTTATTGTATCTGACATAATAATTCAATCTCCTCTTTATTATATTTTTTTTATTATTTATTAATTATTGACACCAAAGCGATGTTTGATGATAATATTAATCATTATATACATATAGCAATTAAAACAAGTTAATTACTATATGTATATATAATTTTATTTTTTATTTTTCAATAATGCCATTTTAAAATAAATATCTTCGGTAATACCTAATGGTAAACCTTTTATTATCTTAGTTTCTTTAAGTGTAGTTTCATAATCTTCACTATTACGATCATAAGCAACTATATGAAAATTATAAAGTTCATTTTCAGGTTCATTTATTTTTGTTTCATTTAAAATAGTATCAATATTTTTAAAATTATTAATATACTTAATATATTCTACTCTTCCATAAATACCATTTATTTTATATATAACTACATATTCTTTCATATTATATCTTCTCCTTTTGCGTTTGGTCGCAACCCATATTTTTATTAACTTTGTGATATAAACTTAATTTCTCCTAAATCAATTGACTTATTACATTCAAATTTAGCAATAATGTGATTATTTGTGTCATTAATTAAAATATTGATTTGCTCAATTCTTTCACATTCTTTGCAATAGCATTGTAGTATAAAACTTCACCTCCTTTCAATTTATATGTTTTATATTATCCTAACTAATAGGTTAATATTTTACTACTGATTAACAACACATTTATTGATTAATACATCTTTAATAAATTTAGTATGGTCTATTTTCATACCACTATTATTTTTTGATTCATTGTATTTAATCTTTTCATTTTCTATATCAAAGTTTTTAATATCTTTTACTATTTTACTCATAGTTACTTTACTCACAGAAAACATTTGTGCCAATTTCTGAATCGTCATATTATTTATAACCAGATAATATTTTAGTTTATCATAAGTTAAATATTGAATCATCTTATTTGTTTTTGATAATTTGCCCTTTGGTAATTTACTATATTTACTTTTCATAGGTATACATCTCCTTTCAATATTTATTAGTATACAATTATTTTTATCTTGACAAAAGATAAAAATAATAAATATTATGATAAAAAGAATCTTTGGTCATGATTTACGATCTTACAAACCCTTATAAATAGGGACTTTATGATTTTACGATTTTATGATTTTTAATACAATTATGTATTATTGGATAGTTTAAAACTATCCAACTTTATAAATCTCTTTTTCATTAATAACTATAAATTTATTCCCTTCTCTTAATAATTTACTATCTTCATTTACTACATTGCATTCAAAGTCTTTGTAAATATTTTTTTCATAACTATATCCTTTGATACATCCGTCACTTGGTTTAAATATGATATTGCTATAAAAACATAAATTACTTAAATCATTGGTATATTTTATTGAATCACTTTCAAACACTATTTTATTTTTGTCAAATATATATGTGTTGAATAATCCTTTTTGATTCTCAATAATAAATAACCATTTTTTACTTATAAAATCATAATGCAATCCATAATTAACAATTTTATCAGTGTTCATTAAGGTATAATTATAACCAGACACATTGACAATTTTCATATTATCGTACATATTGCAAATAAAATAATTCTTATCGTCATATATTTCAAAAACATTATTAAAAGAAACTTTACTTATACTTTTGCTATAATTTCCACTATCTCCTATAGTTAATTCAACTAAACTATTACTCAAATTAACATAGTATATTTTATTGTCAATTACTTCTATATTACTTTTGTTTGTTTTTTCAAATGTAAATAAATTATTTAATGTTTTAACTTGAATCTTATCATTTGAAACTCCATAAACAATATTACCATCATTAGAAAAATAATATCTATTGTTTTTATTTTTAACTTTGTTCTTTGATTTAATGTGAATAATATCATCATTAACATCAACGTATATATCTAAATTAAGTATGGTTTTAATAGATTCGTCTGTAAAATACAATAATACCGGAATGCCATTGCTACTTTCAATCTTAATTGGTTTATCAATTATTTTTGCTGAGATATTGCATATTGGACAGTCAGTAAATTTTCCATAATAATACTCTTTATCTTTTGAACAATATTTTAGATTGCTATAATAGTCATTTAAGCTATCATCTATAATAAATCTTTTATTATTTTCAAATATTTCTTTTAGTTCTTGTAACAATTTTGGAGATGTATAATTCCATTTATTAATCGTTTTAGGTATAATAACATCTTTATTATCTATGACTGAAATACCTTTATTCATTCTTTCTAATATGTTAATATCAGGATTAATTGTTCCTCCAAATGGATGTATCCTAGTTAAAGATTTGAATACTAAAACACCAAAAGCATAATTATCTGTATCAGAAGAAAAATTATTATTGTTTAATAGAGGATCTTTGAATGAATCCATACATACAGAACATTTATGATTATCTATAGTCCAACTATCACAATCAATAAAAAACACATTAAAATTTTTATCAAATAATATGTTGCAATCATTTAAATCACTAATAAATATATTTTGATTGTGTAATTTTATTATTGTGTCTTTAATGTCAACTAACATTTTCAATATATCTTTAGACTTGATATTATTTGTTTGTAAATATTTCTTATTAGAAAGTCTTTTAAATTCCTCACCTTCAATTTTATCCATCAAATATCCTACTGGTTTATTTTTATTATAAACTATATCTTTAGGAACAATCACATTATTAGGCAATGTTTTAGACATTAATAATTTTATTTTTTCTAACTTTTCTTTTTTATCAATATTATTTTTGTATATTTTTATTATTTTATTTTGGTAATCATAAATTATTCCTTCTCCACCTTCTGCCAATGGATTTTGTTTTAAAAATTTATCATCTACATTAATCATTTAACCATCTCCTAAAACGCAATTGTAATATCATCTTTAAAATACTTATTTTCTCTATTGATTAATCTTTTTATTGCCATTTCTTTATTTAGAGTAAGTAGTTTTATAAATTCTTGTTCAAATTCTTTATCAAATATAAATCTTAAACCATCAGTTGATACTCCAATATTTTTATACTCTATTTTTGGAAATAATATTTGTTCAAAAGATACTCCGTTTTGATAATGAGATAAGTATTTTTTATCTAAATAGTTATATGCATAGTATTTAGGATACTCACCATCATCAATTTTATCAAATTCAATAGAGTTATCGTGTTTTTGTTTAATAATATATCCATCACCACAATATTTAACTATATAATTATTTTCATCTTCTGTGACAAACATTATTGTAAAACACATATAATTTTTTATGTTTTCTGGTGAATTATCTAAAGTTAAAAATATCTTTTGAAAAATATTATCTATATTATTTTCAATTTTAAATAACTCACAAAATAATTTTGCACCTACTTCTGAATGTAAACCTGCTGAACATCCATCAACAACACACTTTATATTATTATATATCCATCCATAATCTTGACAATTTATTCCATATTCTTTATGTTCATGTCCAATTTTATTTATAAACATATTATCTCCTTATTATTATACCAGAGTGAAGTTATGTTGATTATCACTCTGGTATATATTTTATCATGATATTACATTGTAAAGAAATCATCTTGCTTGTTAACTACGTTTTTAGAACTTTCAATAACAGATTTAGATAGACAATTAAATGCTTTTCTTAATTCTGTTGCTGAACTCCCAACATTTAATATATTTTTAAAATCCAAAGTTTTAGCAATTTTAGTTGCTCCTCCACCAAAACTTATAAATGCAGTTGTAATTTCTTCATCATTAAGGTTTTTTACACTTCTTTTTGCATCTGCAAGAGAATTTGTAGAGGATGTATCATCACCATCACTAAAGATTGCGAATACTGCTTTAACTCTCATGCCTTGATTTTTGAGAAATGTCATATAATTAATTAATTTTTCATTACCTTCAACTATTACATCGTATAATGCTGTCATACCATATGATCTATATGCGGTATCAAAGTCTGATACTTTTTTATATCCACCAACATTAATCCTATCAGCAAAATCTGCTCTTGCAACAAGAATTTCATCAACTTCTTTTGAGTTTGATAATGCATCTTTAAAGTCATTTAATGAATTTTTCATGTCTGAGATAAATCCACCCATTGATCCAGAACCATCAATACCAACAAAGATTAAATTTACACTTTCATTATCAATTTCTTCTACCGAAGTATTTTCAATTTCAATTTCATCCATACCTAAAATATCTAATTCATTAGTCATAATATATTATCCTCCTAATTTTTATTTTATAATTTTAAATCTGTTGATTTTACAATATTAACTTTGTATTGCTTTTTAAAACTTTTAAATGCATCTTCTGTTGCTTGTTCAAATCCTGGAATAATTGACATACAATCTTCAAGAATATAAATCTTTTTAGTAACTTCTGATTTATTTTGATAATGTTCAAGAATTTGTTTAATTGATTCAAGAACGCAATGACTTTTAGCTTCACCAGCAATAATAATTTTATCATACTTTTCAATTTTGTTAAGAAAATCAATGTTGATATAATTTTTAGTGTCATATTCAGGTTTGATAATTCCATACATCTCAGAAAGAGGGTCTTGGCCTTTTACAAGTCTAAGTGTCATAGTTTTCTTTGCTACAGAATGGAAATATAGAATATTAGCAAATTGATTTTCTAATGCACATCCACTTGTACCTTGCAAACAATGATATGTCCAGATAACTAAAACTTTCTTACCTTGTTTCTCAAGATTTTCAACATACTCTCTACTTGCTTTTGGATTTACTACAGGCATCCATTTTCCAGAATCTAAATCCGCTAAAGTTATTGCAGTAAATGGAGGTGGATTATTACCTTTGCTATCTACCCACCAACAAGGATGAAAAATTTGGAATGGATTGTGAGTATCAATTGAAACTGCAATCTGTGAAATATTATCCATATTATCATAAATAAATCTAGTAAAATTTTCAACATCTTTAATTGCTCCAGGTACTCCTAATGCTCCATTGTCCATAAAATCTTGTTGCACATCAATTCCAATAACTAATACACTTTCTGAGTTTTTACTAGCAGGAATTAATTGTTCATTATTTGCTAATACTAGTAAATCATTCATCTTGATTGGATTTTCTGTTGAGCCTATAGATGCTACATTAACGATTTCTTCATACTTAGTTTTCATAATAATTTTATCTCCTTTTATTTTAATTATTTATTTTATTAAGTTATTCTATCATAAAACTTTCTCACTGTCAACATAATTATATTTACTATTTGCATTAATTAGCATTTAAATATTTTGCAATTTCTTCTAAAGAATTTAACCAATTACCACCATTGGATGCAACCATTTTACCTACCTGTGTTAATGATTTAATTTGTCCTAAATCAAAATTTCTATCTTCATCTTTTGATAAAAAACAAAATACCGTTTTCTCTGGTCTTTTATTACTATCATCAACTGCTTCTGCGATAGAGTAAACACCTGTCATTTTAGGAGTAATAACATATAAACAACAATCACATTCTTGACGTTGTTTAATTTCTTCTTCCATACATTCAGGTGTCCAATCTTTAACTACAGGATTAAAATAGTTGATTTTTAATTGAGTAATTAATTCTTCTCTCCATAAACTTTCATTGCAAGTTCCTCCGAGAAATACTTTCTTATTTTGCATAGTTTTAAAATTAATATCCATAACTTAATCTCCTTTTAATTTTTTATCTAAAATTATTTTAACATTCTGTTGATTGTTTGTCAAGTATTAATTTTAATATTTTTGAGATATTTTTATATTTTTAAAGTTTGAATAAAAGACATAATCTATATAATTATTTTATTAGATTTTAATCTAATGGATGTAGACAGCATCCTCTAATTTCTCATGATTTAACTCAATCGAAATCTACATTCCATACTCTCTAACTTCCCATTCACATTTACACTTACCACAAATATATGTTTTTACTTTTGCATTTTTCTTGAATAATCCACCTTCATAATGATAAGTATATAAATTAGGATTATAATTACATTCAGGACATGTTGATTCATTATTATATATTTCTTGTTCTAAATTTGCTTGTTTAGATGATTTGATTATTGTTTTATTGATAAATATTCACCTCATTTATATTTTATCTTCTTTAATCCATAACATAACTTTTAGTATAATGGTAAATACTCTTATGTGTTTTCAATACTTCAGATTTACATTTCATTATTGTAACATTTCCCATCATATGATCATTATATGCAAATCTAAAAGTAATAATATTTTCATAATCTTTATAAACACTTCTCTCTATATCACAGTAAAACCAATTAGATAATTCTACTTGTTCAAATACATTACACCTTATAAAATCTTTATCCCAATTTCTTGCACATAATACATTATCCATAAAATCAGATAGATTATTAATTTTTGATGAATTTAATGCAAATTGTTCGTCTACTTGAAATACTTTATCATAAATTTCAAAATGTCCCAAACTTTCTCCTCCATCAATTGTGTTAATTGCTATATGAATTACATAGATTTTTTCGTCTTGTTTGATGAATTTTTTGTTTATATTATCATAAGTGAATCCATCAATTTCTGCTTGTCGGTGAAGTTGTTGTTCTTCTAATCTTATTTTTATTAATTCGTTATTATAATCCATTTTATTCTCCTTTCACTCTCCCATTTTACCACTATATTTTCCATACCAATCCCATAATTCCAATACAGAATATCTTTTATGCAAATCATTAATCCATTTCTTATATCCTTTACTATAATCTTTTATCTCCATTGCTTCATTCCAATTGCTCAACCATGTTGAATGTAATTTTTGTGGTATATTACTCCATCTTAATGTTTGAATAATATTTGTATTGCTCTCAATCCCAACAATAGTTAACATATTACTTTTAATTTTTGATATTCTATCATCTTTATATATTGTAGGATCAAATTCTAATTCAAATATAATTCCTTTGTTGTGTTTGTATTTAATTAATGCTAAAAGATAATCCCCTTCTTGAATTAATTTAGTTTCTATTTCTTCTGTTTTAAGTATCTTTATTTCTTCTGGTGTGATATTATCGAGATAAATATTTAAAAATAAATCTCCATTTTGATTACATTCTAAAATACTAGCAGTTTGATTTTTCATATCTTTACCTGTGAATAATGTGTATGGTGTGCCTACTTCTAGTTTTGTAAAATATTTTTGATTATTATCTGACATTTTCATACCTTCTTTCTTAGAGTTATGTATGATTATTTTACTATAAGATAGGTATAATATCAATGAAAAATGATTTCTGCATAAAACCTCGATTTTATACAGATATTTGAAAACCAAACTTTGTTTTTCTTCCATATGCTTACTTATACTTTGATTTTCATGTTAAGATAGTGTTAATGTGATTATTTAGGAAGAGATAATCATTATTGATGCGATTATGATGTATAAATTATGATGGATGATTATCTCTTCTATTGATTATAGTATAATTGATTATTTGGTGATTGTCAACAATTATTTTTATGTTTTGTTAAGCAAAATTCTCTAATAATTTAGCATGAGATTCAAATTTACAAATATTACTATCAAAATGTTTATCATTAAGGATATATCCGCAGACAGGTAAATTCAGAGTGTTAATACTTTCTTTTATATTATATATTCCATAATATTCGTCTTTTTCTAAATCTACAATTATGTTTATTATAGGTATTCTTTTACGTATTGATGTATTTTCTTTATAATGAATATCATACATATGTGAAGAAATAAATTGTATTTTTGTTTTCCCCATATTTGCATATACAGTAAATCCACGTTCTTTCATTTTTTCTATTACTAATTCTTTATTTAATATTTTATCAAATTCCTTAAATGATAATAAAATGTTGCCCAAATATATAATCCACTATATTGACTATTAGGCATGAACATAATATTAATATCATAACGATTAGTAAAACTATGAAGACTTCCTAAATATGATTTTTTATTATATTCAGTTTTATAATTTCCATTACAAATATCCTCATAATTTGCATTTTCAATTAAAAGATACATTTTACCTTTATGAAGAATAAATTCTTTCTCAAATCTATCTCTTTGTTGAGAAAAATTTCCACTTAATTCTTCTAAGGACATTTTTCTTTCTATAACTATTTCTTTATCAAAATATAAATCTCTATTAATTGATAATTCTTCATTTTTAGGTAGAAAGAAACTATAATCTCCTTTATCTAATCCTTTTATGATATATTTAATTTTCTTTTTATTAAAATATTCAATAATATGGTCACATGATTTTTCTCTTGTATCTATAATTATTGTAATTGATGATAATAATTCCTGTTGTTGTTTATCTGTGTATTTATAATTGCTTATAATTATTATATTTCCTCCTCTTTTGACTTAACTATTGTCCATGATGATAATATATTTTCTTTTTCATTAATCATTTCAAAACCGTCTTCTGTTTTCTTCCATTTATTTTCTCTTTTTCTTTCTTTAGTCTTAATAACGTCATAAAGTTTAAAAGAATTTAAATCAAATTGTTTTTTCTTAACTTTAATAATTTCTGTATTACCATTATTTATTTCATATAAAGTTATTACTGGATTTTTATATTTAGTATTAATATTTATTACCATAGCATATTCTTCTGAAATTGCATTAGATTTTGTTTCTGGATATCCTAAATATTCTACTTCTGTTTGTATTCTTTCTTTAATATTAATATTTTTATTTGGTATTTCTTCCCATATTTCTTCAAGTATTTTTATATTATCTGATAATATAAATTTCTTTTCAGTTTGCCTAGAATACTTAGTTATTATTTCAGTATTAATATTAAATTTAGTAACTTTATCTTTAGATAATTGTTTAGCTGAACTAATTATATTATATAACTCAATAAATCTTAATATCTTTTTGGATTTAGCAAACTCACTAAAGAAATCTAATTTAACAAGTATATCTAATTGTTTAGAATTAATACCTGTAGATAAAATATCTTTCATTGCATCATAAAAACTATTATATTGATTACCTCTTAATTCGTATAATTTACTTCCATTATTATCATTACAATATTTAATACTACCTATTCCTTTATAAATAGTATTTGTTTCTTTATCGGGAAAATACTTTGCTTTTGAATATCTAAACTTAATAGGACTAATTTTAATATTTTTTAATTTTGCTAATTTTGTTCCATCTCTAATATCATCCTCATTATTAGCATTATTTAAATATGCGGTGATAAATTCTAATGGATTATAATATCTATAATATCCACATAAATAACCTATCATACTATAACCAGTTGAATGATTATATCCAAACATATAAGAACTTGCCGATTCAATAATATCTAAAAATTCTTTCGCTTCTAATTCAGATTCATTTCTTGGTTTATCAGATTTACTACAATAACCTTCAAGTATTTTAGGTAGTGCTTCATCAATTCTATCTTTTTGCTTACGTCCAATTGCTCTCCTAACATTATCTGCTTCACTACCACTTAATCCACATATTTGTTGAAGAAAAGCGATAACATCTTCTTGGAATACTAAAAATCCATTATTATCTTTTAAAAGATTATCAATTAATATAGATGGGTTTTTATTAAATTCTCTTGCTATTAATCTATCTCTGTAATTAGCACCAGATGGCCTTAAACATGCGTTCACTAAAGATAAATCATTAATCTTAAGGGGAATGTACTTCTTTAATAAATCAAAAGCAAAACTTCCTTCAAATTGAAATATTGCAACAGGAGAAGTAATAATGTCATCCCAAACATTTTTATCATCCCAATTTATTTCATGAGATAATGGATATGGAGTACCAATAAGTTCACAAGTATCTTTAATAATTTCAATATTTTTTAGTCCTAAAATATCATATTTTACTAAAGATACTTCATGAACTTCTTCCATATTGATACATAATATTCTTTTGTTATCTTTCCATATTGTCCCATAGTAATCAGTTAATAATATTGGACTAGCGATTATTCCTGCTGGATGCATTGATTGGGATTCGGCAGTATTAACTAATCCTTCAAAATAATAAAATATATCTGGATATTTTAATTTTGTTTCTTCAGGATTTTTTTCATACTCTTCTTTTATTTTTGCTACAAATGGTATAGGTAAATTTAATGCTCTACCTATATTATCTATAGTCCTTTTTTCTGCCATAGTACCTATTGCTAATATATAAGATGTGTAGTCAATACCAAATCTTTCTATAATATAATTATAAACTAATTCTCTTTGAGAAGGAGAAAAATCTACATCTATATCTCCAATTTCAATCCTGTCTTCATTTACAAATCTCGAAAATACTGTTTTCCATTTGACTGGGTCTAAATCAATAATATCAAGTATATATGCAACTGTACTTCCTCCAACAGATCCTCTACAGTTACCAAAAGGAATATTATTATCTCTACACCATGTCATTAATTCGGACATAAATAACATAAATCCAATCATACCAATTTTCTTAAATACTCTGAATTCTTCTAAAATATTATTTTTATAAATATTGTCTTGTGGTATAATTTTTTGAGATACTTTATATTTATATTTTTTATTAATAAGTTTTTTAAGCACTTCTTCTTCATTATCATATAATTTTGGATACTTAAAAGATAAATCTAAATCATATTCACTTATAGAATCAGACATTATATTAGTATTATTAATTGCTTCTAAATATACAGATTCAGGTAAAATATTTTGTTGTTTAAACATTTCTACTACTTCTTCGTAACTTTTATAAGTTAAATCATATTTATCTTCATCACCATATTCTATTTTTTTTGATTTTTGTAAAATACTTCTACATTCTTCTTTATAAGTATTTAATGCATGTGTATCTGTACCACAAATTAATGGTTTGCAATATTTAATTGATAATTCATATAATTTTTTATTATATTTTTTTTGATCTTCTGATTTAATATGTGGTTGAATTTCATAATAATCATATTTATTTAAAAGTTTTTCATAATACGGATTGTCTTCACTTAGTTTATTTATTGGAGATGCCAAACATGCAGAGATACAAATAATATTATTTGATATATTAAGAAATTCATCAAATGATATCCTGTTTTTATAATAAAAATGGTCTTCTTGAGTAGAAATATCAATTAATCTATTTAACTCTTTTACTCCTTCAAAATTACGACTAATAAGAATAGTATGATAATTATCTCTTATTTTTTCATTAAATGTTTCCGTTAAATATATTTCTACACCATGAATATATTTAATATTATTTTTTTCACAATACATTTTCTTTTCTATATTATTATATATATTGCCATGTTCAGAAAAACATATTGCTTTTTGACCTAATTCTACTGCTTTATCTACATATAATTTAAAATTAGTGCATGAATCTAGTAAACTTAATTCTGTATGTAAATGATAGACTACATAATTTTTTTTCATAATTCAATCACTTTTTGTTTAATTATTTCTTCTACAGATCCACCTCTATTTAATTTTTGCCATATATATTTATAATTTAAATTTAAATTTTTACATAATTCATGCAATTTAATATATTCATTATTATATTTTACATATAAAATTTTTTGTTCTTTAGATATATTTTTTTCTATAATTTTATTTTTAATTATATCTAATTCATTAGGAATATTTCTTAATAATATATCATCTATTTTACGTGACGAATTTGCATCAAATAATAAATATCTTTTATCTTTCTTTTGTTTAGCAAACAAATCAAACTTATTTTTAAATATATCTAAAGCTAAATTTATATCTTCATCTGTGTATTCTGCAACACATAATTCCCAATTAGAATTACTTCTATATCCATCGTCTAATATCCAAATTGAAAATGAAAATTCATTCATTAAATTTAATAAATATGTATATGTTTTACCTCTATATTCTAATAAGCAATCATGAATTCTTGTGCATAATCTATATGTTGCTTGACATAAATATAATTTACCTTTAAATTCTTTGTATGCTGGTTCTTGTCTTGTTGGTGATATATTACAAAATTCTTTCAATAATTTATATTTATAATATAAATAATCTTTTTGATCTTCTGCATGACTTACAATAAATATGGGTTGAGTTTCTCGTTTATCAATATGTCCATCACCTAACATTGAACCAACAATTAAATCTTTTTGTTTTTCATTTAACTGTTTATTAACTTGTCTATATTCTTGAGTTAATCTATGTCTTTCAGTACACCATTTTTCAATTACTCTTTTCGTACAATTTGCTTCTTTTGCCATCTCATCATGACTTAATCCTTCATTTATGTATTTTTGATAACACCAATCGTAATCTTGGTATATTGATTTATAATTCATACTGTTTTTATATTTAGTATTTAGATTCATTCTTTTAACTTTACTTGTGATCGCAGTAATAGTTTTATTTAATATATTTTTTATTTCTTTATATGGGGTTACTTTTTCTATTAATTCAATTAATATATCTTCCTCTTCAGATGACCAATATATTTTTTTATTAATAACAATATTAGGTTGCGAGGAGTCAATTATTTTTCCATGATTTTTTAGTTGTAAATAATGTTTATTACAAAGATTATTACCATACTTACTATTTTTATTAAATCTTGAAGTGTCTAATTCTGAAATATTACATATACTACAATATTCCATATAATCTCTCCTTTTATTATATTTTATTTTTAATAAGTTTTTACATCTTTAACAAGAACTTGTTTTGATTTTATAACTTCTTTTTTACCAAAATTATACCATGAATTTACACTTAAACTACCTACTACATCTACAAACATTGCATCTTCAATATTTTTTATCTCTTCTTCCGTCACATTAAATTTAACACATTCTAAATCTTCTGCATTAAATTTTAAATGAATATCTTTCATTATTTTAATATCTCCAATAGTTAAATCTTCAATAATAAATGTTGGTTCTTTAAATCCTTCTCCTGCAATAAATGATAACCTTTGTATTTCATACAATAAATCCCATGTAATATCTTCTACATTTATTTTTATATCTACTTCTATTATATATTCTTGTTTAATATGTTCTAATTCTTCATCAGTAATTTTATATATTTCTTCCATATTTTCTTTTTTAAATTCCACCCCAAAAGCTGAACTATGGCCTTCTACACTTTCAAATAATCCTGTATCAGATAATACTTGTTTAAAATCAAACTCATTTCCGTATCCTCTACCACTTCCACTGAAAATATTTGTTTCTAAATCTA
>Ga0209416_1000938_pt1 | contig 23997 bp, 30 predicted proteins | sample RifGroF1_FD_184001 | JGI IMG/M metagenome (GOLD analysis project Ga0209416, IMG submission 184001) | Groundwater microbial communities from Rifle, Colorado, USA - Groundwater F1 (SPAdes) (version 2) | ecosystem: Environmental > Aquatic > Deep subsurface > Groundwater | place: Rifle, Colorado...
AATAGTAATATATTATACGTAGTTTGTCAAATGAAAAGACCTCGTCGTGAGACGAGGTCGCTTGTACCATCCCTTCGCTCGTCACGAGCGAAGGGATGGTGGGCCCAGCAGGATTCGAACCTGCAACAACTCGGTTATGAGCCGAGGGTCCTAGCCAGTTGGACGATGGGCCCACACAGATTACAGGATCTCCCGGCCGTCCCTGTCGAACCTGCGCTTCGGCAGGCTCTCCGGGTCAATTGCCCGATGCCTGCCGGTGGACGGTCGATCTGCGGGATCTTCGCCGTCCCTATTCGGGTCGGCGAATCGACCATTGGCCACCAGTCCCACGATCAGGATGGTGTGTCGAGCCGTTGCCGACTCGATCACGACCTCCCTGCGGCCGGGGATTTGTTCAATCCCGACCAGGTCGCGTACACGCGCGGGTTGGCCAAGCGTTCGGCTGCCGAGCTGATGCTCGGCCAGATCGAGCTCGACGTCGCTCAGAAGATCTTCGGCATCGACGTCGTCGGGTTCGCCGAGCTCGTCGGTGAAGTCGATGACCTTCTCGCTGACGACTATCCTGGGGGGCGCCCCAGCCCTCGATTGGAGAGTGCTAGCCGAAGCCAGCTTTGTCACAATCGTACTCCGCATGTTCCTGTTCATTAGGCACTCCTTATGGGGACTGGCTGGTTGGTATCACCCTCATCCGTTTATGGCCATAGGCCGCAAGCGATTAAGGGCGATATTTCATCAAAGAACGTACTTACATTATAGCATGGAACACCCAATAATGTCAATAGTAATAAAAAGAGCCCATTTTTGGGCTCAAGTAGGGACGTTTACTTCTTCTTTCTGCGCTCTTCTTCTGCTTCCTCACAAGTGATGCATCGGATCGCAAAAGGTAATGCCAAAAGACGATGGGGAGCTATTGGATTTCCACAATCTTGACAGGTGCCATAGACCCCATCCTTAATAGCCTTGAGAGCTTGAATAATTAACGATAATTCTTGATCTAACAATCGAATATCGCTAACTGCTTCATTCTTTCGGATCGACTCGGCACTCATTGAGGCTGAATCTAATCTGACGCTTTGGGCTGGGAGTTTAGCTCTAGCTTTCGCGAGTTTGGCCAAAATTTCAATTTTCCTATTTTCAAGTACCTGTCTGGTGTTTACAATCACGGCGGTGCTCCTTGTTAAGGTTCGCGAGTGAAGATAATATAAGTTAAAATCTAGCTACAGTCAAATATAAGAGTATTAAATTTTTACGGGATTGTAATTCTTTTTACGAGAACATAGTTTTTAACTTGTGTTCCCAGGACCTGAATTCTGGCTCCATTACCGAATAGGGGACTAGGACAGAGTGATTCACCGCTATAATCTTGGCAAATAGTTTTGCTATTGAAGTATAATCTAACAGTCATAGCCGGTGTTCCTGGTGCTTCATAGATTAAATAGAATTCATTGGATTTTAATTTAGGATCACTCATCTGAAAATTACCAATGTGGTTAAAATTAATAGATTTGTCTGATATTGGTGTGGGTGTTGGTAATGGAGATAACCCATCTGAGTTATATGATGCCGAATGAAATTCAAATAGAAAAATTAGATATGCCGCTATTATAATCATAGCCACAGCACCAATTATCCAATATGGTTTTTTCTTCATTAGTTTAATTTTCTCAGATTTTTGTAAATAAAAAAAGCGGGGAAACTATTCATGATTGGCATGAGCAGTTCCAGCGCATTTTTTGCAAAATTGACCGACACATTCAACATAGCCCTTGCGTAAATAAATATTGGTGCCGATTCTATATTCTGGTACATCTTCTCCGCACATGACGCAGAATTCCAGCGCTTCGGGATCATTTATGCGTTCTTTGGATTTACGATTAATAGCCTCAGCAATTTGTTTACGATCGGGTGCGATAGCCATTGTTTAGGCCCTTCCAATGAACTAGATAGAAGATAATCCTCGATTGAATAATAGTCAATACTGACAAATATCCACTTTTGACGATCTTCGTAGGTGGTGATGTGATATAATTGAGTCAATAATAACTGAGGGTGTAATGGGGTACTTATCCCAGTATGCTCTAATACTATGTCGAAAAAGACAATCCTTTGGGCGGTCATCATAGTTTTAGCAGTGGTTTTGGTCTGGATACTAAGTAGAGATCAAGGGTCGATTGTTGGTAGTATTATCAATCCAACAGTCTCAGCAACTCCTTCGACTACGCCGCCTGGCCAGCCTGCGAAAGCAACTCCAAAGGCTACGCCTAATATGTCTTATGTTCAGGCAGTAGCGACTTATAAAGATACGAGAGTTCAGTTTAATGATACCTGTCATGCGATACCAGGTCAGATAGTATTAAAAAATGGAACTAAAGTAATGCTTGATAACAGAAGTGCTGATGCAAAAACGCTAACCGTTGCTGGTAAGAAATATACTGTGGCTGGCTATGGCTGGACGGTTATAACGGCTACGACGGATAAGTCCTTGCCATTTGTGCTGGGTATAAACTGCCAATCAGCTAAAAGCTCAGTAGGCAATGCTCTAACAATCAATATTCAGGCGAAAATTTCTGACGGTCTATAAAATTAAAAGCAATCACCCCGGCCACACTGTGGCCGGGGTGATTTTAGTTATAACAGCTTATGCAAAGCTTAATTTCTTGATTACTTCAGACAACTCAAGATTTTTATTGTCTATTACCCAATCATAAATTAGCGGGCTAAGAATGGCTGCAAATGCAATATTTCCTCCAAGATGCCAAAATGTAAATGGAATCTGTCCAATGAAGGCGCTCATAAATGTTTGTCCGAAGAGAAGAGGCCCAATCGTCAATCCGGTCAGTGCGTCATATGCGATAGTTCCAATAATAGAATACTGAGCGTAATTCTTCCAATTTGCCCGTCTATTACGAAAGAAAACAGAAGCACCGACTGCTACTAACCCATAAGCTACCCCGGTAATAAGAGTCCACATACCGACTCTTACAGTTACGATATCAAAAATGACAATACTAGAAAGTCCGAATATAAAACTACCAAGCCAACCATAGCGCTTGGAAAATGGCATGATCGTAGCCATTAGAGGTTCGACGTTGGGCGGTCGAAAGGGGATAAGGCGGGATAGCAGGATTATTATCCAGCCGATGGCATATTTAATTATGCCCTGTGTGTTTATTGTTTTTCCGCTCATTTGTTTTTCACTCGGAAGGAATGCACTATAACAAAAAAAATCTGCAAAGCAGATATTATTGTTCTAATAACAAATTGCCTTACGCGGGCGAGATTATAGGCTTAGAGGACCGGACTTGCCCAAAGGGCTTACCGTTGCGCGACAGTGTCGGATTTCCACCGACTTCACTCTAAGCTTTGATTATTAAGGACAAGAAAAGTATATATTAATATTTAATAAAAACAAAGCCGACACGATGAAGAGTAATTTAATATCAAAAAAGCGGTTTTACCGCTTTAAACTTTTTGGATAAACAAGGCATGAATATTGCCCAGCTTTCAAATAAATACATTCTTCATCTGTGAGTCTGGCCATTTCTGCCAATTTTCTTAGTAGGATCGGGATCCTACCTTTTCCTTCAAATGATACCTCATAAATTCTACAACGATCCTTATGCACAACATTTTTATCATTGACCCAAATCCCAAAATTGGCAACGATTGAAGAAGTGAATGCTCCAAATTCTTCAGACAAAAAATTATGGAGAATTGCTTCAATAGTTTGATCACCGATTTTTATACGCAATTTTTTCTCAGGAATCAAGAAAATTGCCGGACGCCCCAGATCTACTAGTTTATAGCTTGGATCTTTCGCAAACTTTGCCCATGTACTTATTCTTCTCATGCCTCAGGCCCTGTCAAAGAATGTCACAAAATTGTACATTATTACTTTAATAGTGTCAATTGCTAGTGGTGAATTCTAGCCTATGAAAAAGCCGACCATCGGTCGGCGGTTTAAGTGACTTATCTTGTGACTATACACGATCAGGAAAAGGGATTCCTAGCTCTTGATAGGCAAGTTCTACATAACGTACATCTTCCCCGGTAATAAATGAACCGCGAATTTCTGGTGGACGATACGTCCAATGTTTAGTTAGATGTCTGTTAAGAATCTCAAGTGCTTCGGCTAGTTTACCGGCCTTGTGAGCTCGAGATAAGATACCCAACATAACTCCCTTGCCTTCCGCGTTGAACTCATTGATGAGGGCCAGAATATTTTCTTTTTGATTTGGAGGAAATTCACTTTCGATTATTTGCATAACTTTTGCCTCAAATGCTTTGACATCAAGGCGTGGCATCTTCTGATACTGCCTATATGTGTCCATGAGTTTTTCGGATAGAGCTAGATCGTCAATAATTCTAAAGCTCTTGACTGGTGACGTTGTCATAAAGCCACCCGTGACAGGGTTCATGTTCATATGTAAGTCGATTCCAATCCAACCAGTTCTTACTATACTACCCATCGCAGTGGAGCCTTGATAATAACAAACTGGCAGCTGTTTCAATGCAGGATGATCAATAACGATAACACTATTTTTAGGCTCAACTATTAATACGTGGAAAGTAGTATTTCTAGTGGTGACCTCGAGTAGGGTATTTTTGGGAGCTTCTGTAATATCAAAACCGTAATTTGATTTAATTCGAGCAACAAATTCAACTACTTGTGGTGACAGCATGACAACTTTCTCAAAGAACAAACTGAAGCTACAATATCATTTTTACGGCGTATGTCAATAGTAGCATCTGTAATATGAGTGTTAAGTAATAAATAAAAAATGACCGATCGGGTCATTGAATATTTATTTACGCTCTCTCTATTACTTTCTTAAAGAGTTGATCTTTCGAGAAATTATGGTCATCTACTAGCCTTATTATTTTTTTCCTTTGAGGGTGGGTATAGATATATTCTTCAGCTTGGCATTTGGGACAGATTATGTAACAAAGCTTTGTTTCGGAGCGATTCCAATGATCACCCCCAGTACATCCTTCCGGTGACGTATACCACATCTTCTGTACGAAAGTCCAGATACTCAATCTACTCCTACGCTGACAGCGGGTACAGGATATAAAACTTCCGCGTATTGCTTGTAACTGTCGAGCTTTTGCTCTATCTCTTTGTTCTTTTAAAATGTCTATCTCGTGTTCAATCGTCCGGAGGGTACTCATTTTGAAGTCTCTTTGTTTAATGAACTGGTTGGATATTATATTTTTCCGAAGTCTAAGTCAATCAAGGTATTACATAGTAATTAGCCATAATAAATAAAAGGCCGACATTAGTCGGCAAGACCCAAAGCAGCATTAGCTGAGCCTGGCGTGCCATCATTTGGTGGTTCTTTGTCGCCATAGCCTGTACCATCACAAGCCGGACACTGATCTAATACCAGTAGGCGACGATTAAACAAGAAACCGCTTCCCTTACAGCGCTGACAAGTATTTGTATAATGAGCTCATCTGACTTTTCTGATCTCTTGTTTTTCCATCTCTTGTCCTGCTAGAGAATGAACTAAAGCTAAGGTATCATCATTGCGGTATTTGTCAATAAAAAACAAGGCCCGTCGAGGTGACGGACCTTGTTGGTCAATCCTGGGCGGGCGAAACTACTGTCCTATTATTGTCTTGATCAGGCTTGGACCGCAGCAGAGAATAACCCAGACGATCAGTCCTTCACTCAGAAGACTCAAGAATACCCAGTGGTATTTGATCTTGAGATCATTGGTGATGATACCGATGGCGAGGATAGCGACAAAGACAGTAACGGCGGCAGTGGGGAAGGAGATGAGAGTAGCTGTCGCAACGAGAGTAGTGGCAGCGACGAGAGAAGTTACTCCGACGAAATTTGGAGCGATAGCAGCGAATGCGACGATGCCGACGCCGACGGCAAGAGCGATGACGGCAGTAATCGTTTCATTGGGCCATCTGAAGATGTATCCAACGGCGACAATCACAATACTTAAGGCAACCGCGATTGCCTCTGCAACGAGAAGCTTCTTCATAGAATCTCCGCTACTTTTTGAGCAATAGTGCTCGTGGGATTAGCTCCCTGGAATTGTTCACGAACTCGATACGACGATACATGAGAAATGACGAATTGTCAACTTTTGTTCCAAAATTAGGACGCAGTTGGTATCTATTGATTCCGGGTATTCGGAGGGAGGGGTAGTAATAGTTTTGCTTCGATAAAAAAAAGAAGAGCCCACGAGATGGACGCGGATGCGCGGGCTCTCGTGAGCCGTTATGACCTTCTTCAAGAACGCTTGAACTTGAAGGTCGCGGAGTATGTTTCGTCGAACGCAGGCCTATCATAGGTGATCTGCCATCCGGCTGACTGATACATCTCTTCGATATTCAACCAACCTCCATTAAAAATCTGCTGGCTGGAGAAACCCCTCGCTCTCAGCAAAAGAACGACGTCATTCTGTGAGAAGACAGCTGATCCATTTATGTAGTTCAGCGCGATCAACTGATTAAAAACTTCGATCACTGCGGCCGGTATGGCCTTACCCTTTTCTCGTGCCGCCTCACTGGGCGTGATTGGGCTAACTTTGTCCGCCATGTTCACTCCCTTGGTTGGATCTCAGAATACTTATATTATATCATATTTCCACTTATTTACAAGAGTAATAAAAAGCAGTTCTTTTTTGGGCCGTTAATTGTATAAGATTTGGATTTATGAAATTGTGGTAAAGAAAAAGCCGACGTTAGTCGGCTAGCCCTAGGTAAAGAGTTTCTATAGCTTCTTGAATTACGTCCAATGAATAGCCACCAACTGGCTGTCTAGATATGAGTAGCTGCACTTTCCGATACATGTTTTCTTCGGTTTTTCCTTCTGGCCAGGGACGGTGGGTGAGTACCACCTCGGTGTTAGGATTAACCCCACGATAGCTTCCCGTAGCATCATCGAATTGGAATTCTAGTGTTTGGCCATCCGCCGAGACAATTGTAGAGACATGCAGTTCTCTCTCGCAATGTTCTCGCCACTTAGGGTCGTCGCTGAAGAAATAGCCTCTGAGGGACATTCTAATCTTATCGCCGACCTTTACCTCGCTGGCACGAATGATCTTGGTCATTTCCAAAGACCTCCCAAGAAAAAGAACTACAAAACGATACCGCATCTCTGCGGTATCGTCAATACTATGCACCCGCCGCCTGCTGGCGCTGGGTATACATACACGCTACTGCGCTTTAGTACTTTCTCGCTCGCGCTCGATCGCTGCGCTCACCTTCGTTCGCTTGTTGCGGGGCCGTCAAGAAGTAAGAACCTGTATTGAGGTAGTTGAAGCAGTATGGAGATACTACATAGATGGTTAAAATAGGCAATGATTGCTAAGACTTTCGGGTTTTCTTCGGGTATCTATCGAAAGGCAGTGTCCGCGTCTAACTATAAGAGAAGATATTAATAATGAAGTAGTAGATGCACAAAGATTGAGGAAGGAGCAGATTTAGCAGGTGGGTTTAAAAAAGATATCAAGAATGTCATTTATATAACCTATGGTATTATTGAAGTGATGAATAACGAAGTCTTTAAAGTGGGCTACGCTGGGCCAGCGTTAGAAACTCACGAGATGGACGTGAAAGACTTAGCTCCTGCCCTCTTGGCTGTTGGTGAACTATTTGAGAATGCAAACCAAATATTAAATGGGGATCGACTTAAGATATCCATAAATCTTCGTGCAACGAGGGAGGGTTCAGTAGATGTTGTACTCTCTGCGGCTCAAAGCGTCCTTTCTCAAGCGCAGGCTTTATTTGCAAATGACAGTGTTGTAGCAATTGTAAACGCAAAGGAGCTACTTGGTATTTTGGGATTTGGAGGATGCGGGATCATAGGTTTGATTAAGTGGATAAGAAGGAGGCCAATAAAAAGTGTCGTAGAACTGGATACGGGCGATTTTAAAGTTGAAGTTGAAGATGGAGAGGTTAAGATTGCTAGCCAGAAAGAGATAAAACTATTTAGTTTCATAAATATCAGAAAAAATATAGAAGCAATCATATCCGCTCCCCTAAAGAGAGAAGGGATTAATTCCGTAAAATTTGAATACGATGGTAAACACGAAGAAGTTAATAAAGAACAATCGGACTATTTTATAGCACCCCAAGCGACGGAAGAGCTAATTGACGAGAGAGAGATACAGTCAAATTTGCAGATTGTAAATGTGTCTTTTCTGGATGACGGAAAATGGAGATTCTCTGACGGTATCTCAACTTTTTTTGCGGAGATAATAGATAAATCTTTTATTGAAAAAGTATCAAATAATCAGGCATATTTTGCCAAGAATGACGTCCTAGAAGTGTTAATGAAAAGAAAACAATTTATAAGTAATGGTCAGATTAAGACAGAGTATTCAGTAATTAAGGTTATGAACCATAGGAGTGCCGCTATCCAAATCAGGCTGCCTTTTATGGAAGAAGGTGGCGGTAGTTCGAAGAATTAATCAGAGATCAGGTAATTCTCTAAATACTGGCGAGGAATGAATTTCTCAACTAACGATGGTGCTTGGTTTTATCAACCAAGGTGAATCGTTGTTGATGGCCCGCATTGTTTGGTGGAACTATTTTACCCTCTACAAGGGTTATTTCAGTTCTACTCCCTGCAGGCCGATACTGTCCAGATTCAGGAGTTTTATCTCCTGGTCTTACAATAACCTTATGTCTGGCCATTGAAAACAGTACGAAGCGTCGGCAAATCACAAGTTACGTAAAATACCTTGCCATAATACCTACGCCCGACGTTAATTTATTATACTTGGGCTGGCCGACCTTTATTTCGAGCCCCCGCCCATAGGCGCAGATATCTATGCCCAGAGGAGGGGGAAAGAAAAGTGGCATTAGCCTAGTGTAAATATAAGTGGGACGCAGGTTCTTCCTCACCAGTATTTAAAGAACGAGCCTTGCTAGAATGATATATCCGACTATACATATGAGCAACGGTGGATAACCATCTTGTTGGTCTCTAGAACGCTCTGTAGAGCGAAATTTAGTAAATAGCAGAAATTCTAAAAACCTGTCAAGTTTTGGGCAACGTAATGGCTTAAAACATAGGTTGCAAAAGCATATTACAACATATTTCGGTTGTTGGTATGAATATATGTTATGAGTATTAGAGTAGCTCTATTGTGAAAGAAGCGTATGGAGTTGGGGTAATATTACCAACTTAAGATCGAGCTTTCTAGCTTTATTAATTTAAGTGTCGTAGCATATGCGATACTAAGAGGAATTCTAAGCACATCTTTTTTGGTTTGACCTTGGTCGTTTATGAAGGCTAAATTATCTGCACCCCAGTTCATATTACCATTCACAATACCAACTACCTCACTGCTTCCTTGTTTAAAGACTGGTGCGCCACTATTACCTCCTAAATTAATACTGTTGACTTGTATGTGGGGATACTCTTCTCCGCATATAGCGATTTTCGGGAAAGAAGATACTATCCCCCTGTTTACTGTGAACGGATAATCTTTGGGTTGATAACTCGTTGTAAGCTGATATCCGCAAAAGAACACCTCGTCATCATAATTCAGATCGTTATCAGCGTCTAATTCAAAGAACTCAATTTCTCGCTTGCTATTAATTTTAAGCAATGCGATATCATGTTTCTCGTCGAATTTGATCAACTCTGCATTTACTTTTTGGCCATTCGAAAGCTCAACCTGAAGGCTTGTAATTTTATTTTCATAAAATTTCCGCAACCTGTCATGGTCGTTTCCGGCAATAATTGCAATGAAGTTCTGATCGTTTCTTATCTCTTTTAGCCCCTGTCCAAAGATCACATGAGCACATGTTAATAACTCGCCCGTATTCTTAATGAAAAATCCTGTACCGAAACTACCACCCATCCTATAAGTACATATAATACGGACAATCCGCTGTTTTTTAAAATTAACATCATTATTCATCCGAGGTAATGTATATAAGAAAGTGGTTTTTGCTCATCAATAAAATTACCTATAATACGATTCTGAATAATCTCCCTTTCTACGTTTTTTATTCGATTCTATTTTTTTGTTGTAAATATCTCGTATCTCTTTACCTACTCTAGTCTTCTTCGCTACTAGCTTATGAGCGATAATCCCGTATCTCAAAAGTTCTCTAATCTTGCCACTTTCAAAATTCCACCTTAAACGATTACAGACTTTGCAGATAGGAAGATAGTTCTCTAAACAATCCTTACCCTCACGAGAGAATGGAAGTATATGATCAACGTTCCACCTTCCTTGTTCTCCGCGTTTTGCATTGAAAATTAATTCCGTACCACAAAAATGACACAAACCGCTAGTTTTTGAGAATATTGCCCCCTTATCTCTAGCGGCGATTGTTTTCCTTTTATTGGTCATTCGTTTTGTTTTTGTTAAGAAAGTTTTTTTGTTTCTTGCCATTTTTCGTGAGACTATTTAATCTGATTCAATTATCTTTATTTCCCCATCAGTCAATCCGTAGAGCTTATAAACTACGTCGTCAATCTTATGATCAGTTTTAGTGATTTCATCTTTGATTTTTTCCCATTCATTTGAATTTTCATTGACCCCATGGGACTCTTTTTGGAGTTTAAGCATTTTATCTACTAAATCTATTATTTCCTTGCAGTATTTTATATTAGAATTATCAACAATTCGTATGGGTAAAATACCAAGAAAAGCCCCTGTTAGCGAAATAGTTGTAAATCTTTTACTAAAATAGCTATTCAAAAGAGTGGAATTTAACAAACCTAATATATATCTAATATCATAGTGGCTATCATTCAATACGAAGGCGTTAATGGTACCAATAAAACAGTGCCCCTTAGTCTCTAAGGAAGACACAATACGTCTTTTTAGGCTTAGGTTTCTGATCGATTGAATCAATATCTTGGGCTTAGCTTTATGTATTTCTATTTTTTTAGTTCCTCCAACAATTTTTGCTTTCGAGAAATTAAAGAAACGGGACGGTATTAAGTAACCATATCTAGCAATATCATCACCAAAATATATAGGATCTGGGTACTGTGCTCCTTGAACATTAGAAATAAACTCTTTATTAGAACTCAGCTTCATTCCTAAAGAAATTTTTCCCAGTAAATTCAGTTTTTTTGACTCTAAATCAATTTTGATTTTGATTCTTTGCCAATCCTCGCTATCGTTAGGAACAATATCGTATCTTTCTTCTGATTCCACTGAGTTATAGGATCGGCTTGTAGCTGATATATTAAGATTCTCCAATGTCGCGCGTGACCAAGTAAATTTTCTTGAATCAATGCCACATTTTTCTAGAAATAAAAGGCTAGTATCAACATTGGCGTTTTTGAAAACAGCCCCATCTAGCATAACTATTTTGTTTAGAGATTGCGACTTTATTAGCAGTTCACGTATTTTCCGATAATAATAATTAGTCATCCATGTAGCTGGAATAATAAAGCCCAGCAACCCCTTTGGTTTAAGTAACTGATAACCACGTTCTATAAAGAACGCATACAGATCGGCTTTATATTCAACAGTTGAAAAAAGTTTGACGATTTGTTTTGTTTGTAATGATTGTTTGGAACTATATGGCGGATTACCAATAATGACATCAAATCCACCTTGCCTAAAAACTTCTGGGAATTTTTCTTGCCAGTTAAACGCCTTCTTATTCTTCCAATCTAATCCAAAGTATTTTTTTAGCTCTTCATCGGTACCCGAGATAAGTGAATTGCCGTTCTCTATATTTTTTGCCAATGATGGAAGCAATATTTTTTCTTCAATGGCGTTAATAAGCACATTGAGCCTTGCTATCTCAACTGCCTGTTCATCGAGATCAACGCCGTAAATATTTTCAGTTATAATCTGTATCTTTTTATAGGTAGGTGAATTTCGATATCCTAACTCATAATAGCGGTGATAGATGGCGTCCATCGCTTTAATCAAGAACGAACCCGAACCACATGCCGGATCTAAAACTTTAATCTTCATAATATCATCAAAGGAGTGACATTTTGTTAGGACTGGAACGAGGGTATTGTTGATGATGTAATCAACGATAAATGTCGGCGTATAATAGATACCCTCTTCCTTTCGCTTGGCTTTGCCTTTTTCTTTCAGCCCTGCGGAATCTTTTTTAGATTGGGCTAATTGATAGCCAAGGTAATTCTCGTAGACTGCACCGAGAATGTCAGCTGGAATGGCTCTAAAATCATATTCGTAATACCCTTGTTTACCGTATAGGATTTCAATAACATCTTCGGTGGCGTTATCAATATCATCCCACTCTTCAAACGGATGGGAGCTAAAAAGATTTGAGTTATAGGTCTGATCAAGTTCTCTGAATTTACCCACAAGTTCACAATAAAACGGCTCTCGATTCTTCTCAACCTTCCTTGACCTCCATGTATGTAAAAGCGGTTTAAGAATTGGCCCCTCAATATTTCGATCTTCAAGAACTCGGATAAAGACTAGGCGATTGATAAGTTTCTGCACGCCTTCATCGAGTAGGTGCCGAGATACACTTTCGTTCCAAAGTTTAAATCCCTTGGTGAGTAATTCTCTAGACCTGTTTAGGTCTTTATAGAGAAGGTCTGTAACGGAAACTTTTTCTAGCATCTTCCCGCTGTCTTTAGCTTCCATGTCGATTAAGCCTGACCCAAGAGATTCCCTAGATAACAACCAGAGCCGATCAAAACGTTCCAGAAATTCTGTACATGATATTGAGAAAAATTGTTTGTCGCTTAGGTGAGATGAGATACTTTGAGAGTAGAAAACTTTAATGACTTCAAAATCCGTTAAGACTGCCCAGTTCACGCCCTTATTCCACGCATAACGGATGGCTTGATTGGCATATTCTTCCTTATTAATATCAGCTTTAAAATTTTTGGCTTCTACGTATAGTTTTGGCCTGCCATTCACATAAAAACCATAATCAACTCGTCCAGAAGATTTAATATGCTCTTCAGCGGAGACTTCCTGTTTATTAAAAACATCCCAGCCCAGAGCTTCAAAGAGAGGTAAGATAAAGTCTTTCTTGGTCTCTTCCTCCGTGTAGTGCTTTAAATTGCCAGATGTTTGGGCATCCTGGTATTTCGAGATAAGTGCGCTAATCCTTTCTTTGGCTTGTTCCTTGGTCATATTAATTTATATTACCGCAGTGAGGACAGCTTGAGATTGAAGTTATACTAGCAACCTCGTTGTACGATTTGCCACATTTATTACAAATTTTAGAATAAGTAAGGGAAAATGGATCAGTAGATTTTAAATAGCCAGAATAGATATGGGGATCATTAATAGAACTTGTGCTTACTTGCATGGAGGATAGATATGATCCACCAAAAGGTCCAGTTGGTACAGAAACTATCCCACGTTTAAAAGCTACTTCTTCTTGAAGTGAATCAACCTTTTTCTTTAGTTTTTCTAGGTCAGACTTTGTTTGGGTGCTTAGTGGTTTTTCCAATGCTTTTTCTATTTCTGATTTCTTGCTTTTTACCCATTCGGCAGAACTTATTAAATCTTTTTTAATTGCATCAGTCTCAATCCTTAAAGTATCTCTTTGTTTTTTGATATCTTCTTTGTAAAGTTGTATCTCTTTTTCTACGGATATTTGTCTCAATGTAAAAAATGCTAAAACTATTGCAATAATGACAGCAAAAATCGTTGCCAGAACTGTCATGGTATTAGTATATTGGCTTATTTGACTCGCCAATACTTGATAAAATCCTATTACGTCTTGGGTTCTGTCTTGTGGGGCTATCACAGGGATAACCGCCAATAGAATTTTGCTATAGTTTATTTCCTTCATAATGTATAGCCTAGTCATTTTAGATAGATATGTAAATAGTATCTTAAACGTTTATGATATTCATAAAATAACCCCAGACTGTGTAAATTGGGGACTATATCTTATACATACCATTCATATGCCACCTTGAGGCATTTTAAGGTCAAATGTGTATGATTTCTGGGTACTTTACCTATTGTCTGATATATCTCTTTACCTGTATACAAGCTTCTGGCGTTCTATCGTAGACTCTTTCTTGATCTGTTCCTCTGGGCCGATAAACCTCCTACCGTAGCCCTAGTTACTTTATATTGTAGTACTGCTTGGCCCACGTGGTGCATTCCTCAACATTGGCAGGTATCAGGCAATATGGTTGAAGATCAAGTACATTAGTACGCCCTCCCGGCAGTTTGGCCCCATCTCTAAGTGCTTTGGCGAGAATTTGATTGTTGGCTAACTCCTTTGGTGTAAATACGCTCGGAGTATATCTAGTCATATGATCAATGCAGTCTGGGAAATATTCAACGTCGTTGCAGAACTTGGTTCGATCACCACTTTCATACATTTTAACTCTAAATCGCATATCGGCTATAAACTCAGTTATGGTCAAGCCCGGAGCTATCGTATTAAATTTATCAAATGCATACGCTGCAAGAGCTGGCGCCACTTCGTTGACTTTTTCTAATACGTCGGTACATTCCGTCAGATTACGATCGCAGTACTGACTGCAGCCATCATCAGTGTTGCAACTTTCTATCATTTTGAGTGGAAGAAAGATTTCGGGAAGTGTCATCCCCATAGCGGCAACGGCATATACAGTTAAAGACCCAATTAAAATTACTGGAACGGCGACAACAATTAATATAATTTTAAGTGATTTATTCTTTCTCATCGTTTGATTATGTTATAGCCCCTGTTCTGGACCAAGGTATCTATCCTCAAATGCCCTACACTCCTCTGCGTGAATCGGATTCTCACAGTAAGCAACATAGCCTGTATAAGTATCGGAGTTTCCAGGAAACTTGTCTATGGTTTTAATTATTTGTAATGATTTCTCCATATCAGCTAGCTCATTGGGCGTGTATTCTTCCGCGAATGCTTCGGGGAAATATTTCATTGCAAGATTCACACAATCAGGAAAATGTTTGAGATTATCACAGTAATCCAGGCACTCTTGTCCCGTTACACAACTTCCTAACAGCTTTATCGCTATCGCGAACTCACTAGCTGTAGTACCTTTGGCGACGGCATATACAGTTAAGGACCCAATTAAAACCGCTGGAATCGCAACAACAATTAATATAGTTTTGAGTAATTTTTTCTTTTTCATGTTTCTACTAATTAAGTAAGAACGCCCAGAATTTATATTCTAGGATCGTTTGCATCATGGTTTGGTATTCGTGGGCGTTATGCAATAAATAACGTCTTCTTTGGTTAATTCACGCCCCTCAGTTTCAGCTTGCAATGCTAAATCAGCTGGATCTAGAAAATTTACTGACTTGCAGTTAATCCCATATCTTTTTAACATATCCTTTGGCCCCTTCTTCTGTCTTGTTGGACTTAATTTGTTAATGTCATTCTTTGAAAGCCATTCTTTGTGAGATGCATACGCGCATTGACCTTCTTTTAGGTGCAGATTCAGCACTTCCTGTATAAATTCCAGCTTCTTGCGTGGACCAAATTCTCTATGGGCGGTATTTGATGTTTCGAAGTCGTCAATTATCCTCCAGACTTCGGTTTCGGGCGGTTCGCTACCTAGTGGCACTTCCTTTCCCATGCCGGCCAAGCGTCCTTTTTGATATACCGTTCCGATAAACTCCTCGAGGATAATTGAAAGGGGTTGATCCTTTGAGGCCATATTTGAGACTCTTAATTTCCCGACCTCTCTAAATACTTTGAATCCATTTTTCCAAACTTGTTTTTCTTCTGTTGGGGTCATAGCCGATCAATTATTTTATGTAATATATCTTTCCAACCTTGTCGTGGATAGGCCGTAGGAGAATCCGGGCCAAGCGTATCGTCATCAATTGTAAAAAGATCACAGCCCCACTTATTAAGGGCCTTGTAAAAATATAAACATCTAATAAACTCCTTGCCCTCCGATGGACCTGACTCCTTATTGAAACGATAGATTGTGCCCCAAAAAACAACACGATACCCTTTCCATTTTTTGGGAATTAAATGCTGATGACCCAAAAGATAGTCTAGGACATTTGCGTTAAGCGATCTGTTACGCATTTGCTCTAAGATTTTACGTCCATTAAGTGTTCCGCCTCTAAGTTGTGACCACTTTCCATGATCCCTATCATAAAGCTGAAAACTAGACCAGCGGAGGCTAATTTTCGATGCATCAATAGCACCTAGAGAAGTATCGTGGTGCACGATATCTTTATCATCTGGTTGCTTGGTTGTATCTACAAAGTGGGACATAAAAGGGCCTCCGTCGGCGATATTCTTGCGAATATCCTACACCCTTTCGAGCATAGACCTAGTGAATAGGACCGAGCAGAAGCCCGTTAATATTCACTAGGATTTGATGCCATACCCAATAGAAACTACTGGGGTTAGGACGCTATTTAATTGTATAAACTCATTGTATATGATCAAAACAGTCGCATCAATAGATGCCTGGCGGTCAAATTTGTTGATAACAATAGGCGGGTAGATCTGTGGATAAACTCCAAAAACTTAGGAAAAATGGCAATTTGCTTTTTTTAAGAAAATGTGCTATGATTTAATAGTGGAGCTACGTGATCGCCCCAGATTAGATCGGTAGCTATATCAACTTAGCTTTAACACTCACCGCCACGGATGTAAGATATAAGCGCAATTGTCACCTTGCACCTTTAACAAGAGCCTAGACACAACATATTTGCTATATTCATAGCAAAATAACACCCTGACCGGTGAATTTTTGTTATTTGGGTCGATTGTGAAATTAGTGGATGGTTTTAATAATGGTTTGGGCAATGAATGGGGTACGGGTGGTCTTACAAATGTGGATGAACGAGAAATGGTTAAGGAGTTTATAGAAATATATAATGAATTCTATAAAAGTAAGATAAGCGATGGCGATGCCAGAAAAATGGCACAAAATCTACTTAACGCCTACAAGATAGTGTATAGAATGCCGCCAGAAATGGCGGTTTCTGTGTTAAGTAAAATAGAATAGTGATGAATCAGGGCAGTGGATAAGTCGAATGTCAATGCTTAAAATTGCATCATATAATGATGATGTTGATTTAACCACTGTTTTGCCGAGAGATTGGCATTTTGTTAGTATTTTGCAGAGGGGCAATCTCGTCAATAATTAGCATTTCTTTCGGAATGCAGTGATTGAATCAACAACGAGGTTGTCCCTTTTGAGTTGGGTAAATAAAAATAAAATAAACATAAAATGAAAACAAATAGAATTAAACAATGCCCAGAACAAACCGTGTCTGGGATAAAGAGTGATACGCTTTCGAAGTTTATGTCTGCAATAATTGAGGCAGTAAGAAAATACGATCGAGCATGTCACGGCGAGTCAATTAGGCGTGGCATTGAGAATGCTAAGAATAGAAAGGATAATAAAAACAATGAAAAATAGAAATAGAGAAAACGATGTTTTGCGATATTTTGCGTACTATCGTAAATCTAGCGAAGATAATAAAGAGCGACAGGCGCAAAGTATTGAATCGCAAAGGCAAGAGATGAGGCGATTGGCTAGAGAACAGAATTTAAACATTGTTGCGGAATTTGAAGAAGAACGAAGTGCCCATACTACGGGCCGTCCTGTATTTAATGAAATGATGGGCAGAATATTTGCCGGTGAAGCAAATGCACTGTTGGTCTGGCATGCAAATCGTTTAGCTAGGAATGCAGTCGACGGGGGTTTCATTGTTTCATATATGGATAGTGGAATTATACGAGAAGTTAAGACTACAGGCAGAACATATTTCTCTGAGTCTAGCGATAAGTTTTTTATCTTACTTGAATTTGCCATCTCAAAGAAGGATAGCGATGATAAGAGTGATGTAGTAAAAAGGGGATTAAAGACAAAATGTGAAAAGGGTTCAATGCCTGGTTTGGCTCCTACCGGTTATCTGAATACTCCAAATTTGCCTGGCGGTTCTCGATATATCATGAAAGACGATGATCGCTTCGAGGCGTTACGTAAGATCTGGAATATGATGGCCACGGGTAATTATTCGGTATTGCAATTAATAAATTATCTGAATAACGATCTAGGATTCAAGACGAGACAATTTAAGCGTGAGGGTGGCAACAGTCTGTGTCTCAGTCGTTTGTACAAAATATTCAGAGACCCATTCTTCTATGGTACTTTTGAGTATCCTAGGGGTAGCGGAAAATTCTATAAAGGAAGTCACGAACCAATGATCACAAAAGAGACTTTTGATTTAGTGCAAAAGATACTTGATAGAGGTACGGTAATACGTCCGAAAACAAAAGAATTTGCGTATACGGGACTCATTCGTTGCGGTAATTGTAAGGCGCAGATAACAGCCGAAGACAAGATCAAGAATCAGAAAAATGGGAACATTCATAACTATACTTATTACCATTGTACTGGCAGGAAAGATCCTAACTGTAATGAGGGATCAGTAAGACTAGAGAATCTTGAAACCCAGATACTTGCAACCATGGAGCGTATTGAAGTCCCAGCCATCTTTGAGAAGTATGCAATTAAGTGGCTAAAGGTTCTCTATAAGCAGGAGCTGGAGACTGGCGATCTGCTTCTTTCTAAAAATGCCCATAGACGAACCCTGCTTGATAATGAGAAGGATAGACTTCTTTCGCTTTATATGTCGGAAGAGAATCAAGACAAGAGCCTCTTAAATGCTCAAGAGTTTTCGACTAACAAAAAGAGGATCGATGGTGAACTTTCTAGCCTTGAATACGGAATCGCCGATTTGGAGGCCAAGCTTAATTCTGGCATATTAAAGACTAAGAGAGACTTTAGATTTGCCACTTTTGCGGTTGAGTGGATGAAGGTTGGTAGCCTGGCAGACAAAAGAGCACTATTATCAGCAGTAGGTCAGAACCTATCGTTATATGAGAATAAACTAAGCATTACCTTAAATAAACCCTTTCAGATACTATCGGATAACCACGAGGGCATTATTGAAGGAACTCCTAGGTTAGAACTCCTCATTGGTGGCTTAAACAAAGAAAAAACAGAAGATTTCTCCTCCGTCTTTCCTCAGATGTTGCGGGGGTTGGATTCGAACCAACGACCTCCGGGTTCTTGATGTTGCTGGGATTACTCCCAGGTTCGGACTATCCCATCATCCGTCAAACGACGGATGCTTCCATTATAGTCTCTGAACGTCATCCTGATTTTTCAATCAAGAGTTTCGCTGCTGATTGCCCCTCGTCTAAAATAGGCGAATAGGGTTTCCGGCAATTTAGAAAGTTTTTCCATACCGTGTTACCACGATAGGTCACAATATTTTATGAGCCCGACGAGCTGCCACTGCTCTACCCCGCGGTAAAAGGATACTAGAAAACTTGATTTTGGGCAAGAAATGTATAATTGACGACAATAACTATCTGGCATAGACTAATGGCAGTTCATTTAGGGAGCTAGTCATGCAGGTACTAATTGTGAATGGTGTTAAGATTTCTGAGGCACAGGTTAGAGAAAGGTTATCGCAACTTGAAAAAAAGCACCAAGATTTAACTCGAGATCTGACGACGATGATAAGTCAGCATTTATCTGATTGGAATGCACTTGGTTCAGCATTAAGCGTCGGGCAAATGTTAAAAGATGAAGAGGGAATATCCGATAGAATCATTCTAATCGAACATGATATTAGATTAGTCGAAGATCTCTTGAATGATCGTAATCTTGAAGCGCATGATTTATCCGTAAAGGCATGGAAAGAGCTAGAGGCTCAAGCCGAATTATCAGTTAGACGGAACGAAGAGACTGTTAATGTGGCCCGTAAGAGATTACTAGAGTGCCGACAATTTATAGCTGATCAGGGGCGATTACGGGAAATTATTATTCGCGGAGTTGATGGAATTTCAGATGCGGCCGAATAGGCCGTTTTTTCTTGAATTAATTGAACTTCAGAGTATAATTATTATGTACACATAGGCTGTAGTATATACAAATGGCAAAATCTAAATTAAGATTACAAGCTAGAGCATTGAGAGGTGGAGGAGAAAGTATTGTTGTTATATCCCATAATCTTGGAATTCCGAAGAGTACTGTTAGTTTATGGTGTCGCGACATCATCCTAACCGAGGAGCAAACGCTTAGGCTTCTAAGTAACAAATTTTTGGGGCTTAGGAAGGCGCAACTTAAAGGGGCTTTATTCCAAAAAACAAAGAGACTAGCCAAGATAGAAAAATATTTTCTAGAGGGTCAAAAGAAATTCGAGAATTTTTCCTCTGGCCAATTTTTCGTTGCCGGTTTAGCTCTGTATCTTGCCGAAGGTCGTAAGACTCAAAGAGTCGTGTTCACGAACTCTAATCCCAAAATTATAACATTTATGCTAAGATGGTTTGGGGAATTCTTTAGTATATATATGGATCAGATGGCGTTTTATGTTTATATAAACGAGATTCATAGAGGCAGAGAAATCAAGGTGCTAAATTATTGGTCTCAATATTTGGGAGTTCCACTACACAATTTTAAGCCGGTAACCTACATTAAGTCCGTACAAAAGAAAATCTACGAAAACCATGATACTCATTATGGGACACTCCATTTTGAAGTATTGAAAAGTAGAGATTTATTATATAGAATATGGGGTCTTATCGATGGTCTATTACAAAAGTGAAAGCTGGCGTAGCTCAGTGGTAGAGCGAACGTTTCATAAGCGTTAGGTCGCAGGTTCGATCCCTGCCGCCAGCACAATACAAAGATTGGAGAGCGAATTTACTCGTTTTCTGATAGGCCGAGATGTTTGTATGAGCAACTATATAATACGTTAAAAATGGAACCTAAATATAATTTACATACATTTCCTTCGGGCTTGAGGCTGGTAACTATACCCATGGAGGGGACCAAGACAGCCACAGTTTTAGTTATGGTTGGAACGGGTTCAAGATATGAGACTAAAAATATAAATGGCATCTCGCATTTTCTTGAGCACATGATGTTTAAGGGCACAACCAAACGACCAGATAAGATTCAAATTGTCAGAGAGCTAGAATCAATCGGTGCTGAATACAATGCTTTTACTAGTAAAGAATATACGGGCTATTACGCTCGAGCGAGTGCTGAGAAATTAGATTTAATGACTGACGTCATCTCAGACATATTCCTGAATTCTTCATTAGACGAGAAAGAGATTGAGATGGAAAAGGGCGTGATCGTTGAGGAGATAAATATGTATAAAGATATGCCTAGCCGGTATATAGGGGATTTATTTGAAGGGCTATTGTATAAGGATCAACCATTAGGGTGGGATGTAGCCGGAGAGAAAGAAATTATAACATCTTTGAAGCGCGAGGATTTTGTAAAATATTTTAATAGTCACTATATTGCCGAAAACACCGTAGTTGCTATCGCTGGCAATATCAAAGACGAAGAAGTTAAATCTTTAGTCGAAAAATATTTTGTTAATTCTCGTGAAGGGAAGTCACTGACAAAAGTGGGAGTGGATGACAACCAGTCTGGGCCAAGGACTTTGGTACACTGGAAAGAAACCGATCAGGCTCATTTTAATTTAGGCGTAAGGGCTTTTGATATGTTTGATGAGCGTAGATATGCTCTAAGTTTACTAGGCATGATTTTTGGTGGAGGTATGACTTCCAGACTATTTCAAGAGGTACGCGAAAAGAGAGGATTGGCGTATTATGTTAGCTCTAGCTCCGATCTCTATACAGATTGTGGAATATTTTTAGCGAGAGCGGGAGTCAATAAAGACAAGGCGGCCGAGGCAGTGGAAGTAGTTTTAGAAGAAATAAGAAAACTAAGAGATGGGGGCGTGACCGAAGAAGAACTCAAGCAAGCTAAAGATCATATCAATGGTAGTATGGCCATATATCTAGAAAATTCTATGAATATTGCTTCTGACTATTGTGATTCGGTTTTATTTGAGAAAAAAGTTTTGACTCCAGAAGAAAGACTGGGTAAAATAAATAGTGTCAAGCTAGATGAGGTTAATCAGCTGGCTAAGGATATAATAGTAAATGAGAAATTAAATTTTGCAATAATCGGTCCCTATAAAGACGAAGATCAATTTAATAAAATATTAAAAATATAACATGGCAGATACTAACCACGTTCGTGTAGATATATCCTCGGCGACAATCTTTAGAGTTATTGCCATTATTGTTGGCGTGGCGTTGCTGTATTTACTTAAAGACGTAGCCTTGATATTTTTATTTGCCATAGTTATTGCCTCGGCCATATCGCCATTTGCCAATTGGATAGATGCTAAGGGTTTCCCTAGGGTGCTTGGTGTTCTATTATTATTCCTTGTGGTTATTGGTTTATTGGTGTTGGTATTTTCATTAGTAGTGCCATATCTGGCCCAGGAAGCAACTCAACTATCTGGCGCTTTGCCTAAATTTGTTGCACAAGTTACTTCTACGCTCGAAAAAGCTCAGCAAAATTCACCAAAATATTTGGATTTTCTTGGTGAAATTCAGAATATTCTTAATGGTGTTTCTTCGTATTTCCAGCAAGCATCCCAGTCAGTGGTAGGTTTCGTAGTAAGTATATTCGGCGGCATCTTTTCCTTTATTGCCATTGTAGTTATTTCATTCTATCTATCGGTTATGAAAAAGGGTATTGAAACCTTTCTTGGATCGGTTGTACCTGAAAAATACGAAGACTATGTAATAGATTTATGGAAGCGATCCGAGATAAAAGTCGGACGTTGGTTCCAGGGGCAACTTCTTTTGAGCTTAATTGTCGGTCTCGTAGTTTATGTTGGTCTTTCGATAATTGGTGTCAAATATGCCTTAGTATTGGGTATCCTATCCATGGTACTAGAAATAGTGCCGATGGTCGGACCTGTTTTAGCGGCGATACCGGCAGTTTTTCTTGGTTTTATCCAATCGCCAAGTCTTGGTTTGTGGCTGATTGTTTTTTATACAGTTGTTCAGCAATTGGAAAATCACATCTTGGTCCCATTGGTAATCGGCAAGACAACCGGACTTAATCCCGTCGTAGTTATTATGGCTTTATTAATTGGCGGATCTCTAGCTGGCATCTCAGGTATGATTTTATCGGTACCGGTTGCTACAATTATTGTTGAAATATTAGACGACATGGCCAAACAAAAAGAATCTAGGCGTGTTGCCGGATAAGTAATAAGAAATGTTATATATAGTAGCTACTCCAATCGGTAACCTCGAAGACATAACACTGAGGGCGATTAATGTTTTATCGAATGCCGATTTAATCTTGGCCGAAGATACGAGGGTCACTAGAAATCTGCTCGAGAGATATAATATTAAAAAAGATGTAATCAGCTATCATCAGCATAGCGATTTTAAAAAAATAGATAGGATTATAGAAATGTTGCACGAGGGTAGAGCTTTGGCCCTAGTGACTGATGCTGGTACTCCGGGTATCAATGATCCTGGTAACTATCTTGTAATGAAAGCACTTGAAGCTATGCCGGATTTGAAAATTGTGCCAATTCCTGGAGCCAATGCGGCCATTTCAGCTTTGAGCGTGAGTGGGTTTCCGACGGATAAGTTTGTTTTTTTAGGATTTCCACCACATAAGAAGGGGCGACAAACATTTTTTAAGAATATCGCTATAATTGAAGAAACTGTTGTTTTTTACGAATCAAAGCATAGAATATTAAAAGCCCTAGATGAATTAAAAAAATTATCTCAGGTGGAAAATAGAAAGATTATGATTGGCCGGGAGCTAACCAAGCAATTTGAAACAATTTATCGGGGAGATATTGATCACATAATTCAATCAATGAAAGGCGATAATCTTCTCGGCGAATTTGTAGTTGTTATTGAGGCACGAAGGTAACGAAATACTGAGTCCAGTAGGGCGAACGTATATCAAATAAATAATATGCACAAAGAAGTTATAGCGGGGGATAAAATCAACCCTCAAAAAAAGGAAATAAAATTTGGAGAGGTTGCAGAGCTTAGAGAACCCACTATGCGTATTTTGGATCAAATTCATGAGAGAATCGAAAATGGGGAGTACGGAATCATAATCGGTGATGATGCGTCTGGAAGAATACCGGCAATTATAATTGGTGGGGTTATTCGTGAGATATTGAGAGGAATCAATGGGGTAATCCCGCGAATAACATTTATTCCTGGGAAGCTCAAGCCTTTCCA
>Ga0209416_1000941_pt1 | contig 23939 bp, 23 predicted proteins | sample RifGroF1_FD_184001 | JGI IMG/M metagenome (GOLD analysis project Ga0209416, IMG submission 184001) | Groundwater microbial communities from Rifle, Colorado, USA - Groundwater F1 (SPAdes) (version 2) | ecosystem: Environmental > Aquatic > Deep subsurface > Groundwater | place: Rifle, Colorado...
GTCCATGCCATCGCCCAGCGCGAAGTAGTAGGTATCGCCACCGGTGGTACCGGTGAGCGTGTCGTTGCCCGTGCCACCCACGAAGATGTCACCCGAGCCATCGGTGTTGACGACACCCTGAAGGGTGTCGTTGCCCGAACCGCCGATGAGCATGTCCACGCCAGCGCCCCCGATGAGGGTGTCGTAGCCGCCCCCCCATACAGATAACCCCCCTCGCCATCTGCATGCAAGTTGTCGTTAGTGCCTGCCCCTAGCTCGGGCGCAGGCGCAGGCGCACCCGGCCCACCGGTCAAAGAGATGCCCAGCCCTAGGCTTGGTGCTCCGAACTGCCGAACATCGGGCGGAACTATTCGATAGTTTAGTATGGTGATGGTACCGTTTGCAGTAGAGACGAGAAGCCTCCCGCTGCTTGCCTCATAGCTGAACGACACGGACCCGTCCGGTGACTGATAAAGCTGAGCTCCGTTAGGAGCGGTTCCGTACCAAACCCCCTCGTTGACACGCTGCCCGCCTAGGTAGACCCACCCCTGATTGCCCAGGTCATAAATGATGTCACCATTATTGGCCTCATAAGTATCAACGCCAAGGCCTCCTGCCAACATGTCTACCTCGTTGTCAACGCCCCCGATGAGTTCGTCATTGCCCGAACCCCCGTAAAGCTTGTCGGCACCCGCTCCGCCATCAAGGGTGTACCCCATGTCGGTTGCATTGGTCAGGATGTTGTCCAGGGCGTTCCCGGTCAAACTCTGCCAGGTGGCACTGGTGTTTTCAATCGTTGCGTTTTCAACGTTGTCGGCAAGGATGTAGGTGAACGAAGTGTGGACGTGGTCAGTCCCCTCGTTGGCTTGTTCAACGACGACATCGTTGGCGTCAACGAGGTAGTAGGTGTCATTGTCGGCGCCACCCAACAAAGTGTCAGTGTCGCTGTCGGCGCCGCCCCGCAGGGTGTCGTTGCCGGAACCCCCGTAAAGGTGGTCAGCGCCGGAGCCTCCGTCGAGGCTGTCGTTGCCCCCGTTGCCCCAAATTTGGTCGTTACCGGCGCCGCCTGCAATGTGATTGCCGCTGTCATCGCCGAACATAAGGTCTGCCGCGCCGGAACCAAATTCAATAGCGGTGCCAGCGTCCGAGCTATCGACGAAAACAATTCTCGAACCCACGCCGCCAACTGCGGTAACGCCCTCGGTGACCGACTCGATAAACGCTCGGTTTCGATATTCTTCGGGAAGGGATAATCCGTACCCCTCAGTGGCGATGAGGTAGGCCATCCGAGTTTCCCAATACTCTGGGGGGCGAGCATCGAAGGGGACCTCATCCCCTGCCAACAGCGTGCGGAAGTCTGCGGACACCGCAGCAAGTTCGGCCGCGCCGTAAATCGCTTCCGAAGCATCGACTCTCATCGTAGACAGGGTAGGCTGCGACTGTATTTCGGCAAGTGTTGCCATAAAGGAGTCAAACGCATCAACAGCGATGTCTCCCCAAAAGTCTGCTACTTGAGCAGAGAACTCGGGAGAAACCGCCCCAATTGTCGAGAGTACCGCCGAAGTTACACCTAAAGCCAGGATGAGGGGGGGGCCCACCGTAGTTACCGCAAGTAGCATTCCCGCGAGAGCGACACCCCCCGAAAGCACGTTAAATAATGCTTTACCTAAGGCTGGCGGCACCTCACCGCCGCCACCGGACATATAGTTGTCGAACTCTTTCTTTAGGGTTAGGCTGTCGGCGACAAGCACTGCGCCAGTAAGGGGGCCGGATATACGAAGAAAGCCCTTAGTCACCGCAAGATTGGCATCTGCCGCGTCCATTGTTTTTAGGGCCGCTTGAAGGTTTAGGGGTGCCCTAACAAGCTGGCTTCCCGCGTCAAGCCCAATCCCCACCGTGCCCCACGCTGAAACTAGCGTTGCGTAGTTAGAGCCGTCTGGGGCAGGAAGGTAATTGGCGGCGCTAAACGAGGTCCCGGCTCCGGGGTCTCCGTCTGCGTTGTCCGCTGAAGCTCGGGCCGCATTAGTGGCGGTAATAAACGCGCCATAGAAATCATATAAGGGATTATTTGCCATAGTGAGCTATTTCTTTTTTGGGGGTGGGGGGCGCTAGCCGTGAAGGACGGGCGTACAGCTTCCTAAAACTAAGGAGAATGAACAAAGCACCTAAAGTCGCAAGAGAGATAAATATCCCGTCAGTCCCGTTCGGCACAGGCCGCGTCAACTGGGAAGGCCCCAGAAGGGTTTTGCCGGTAACGGGGTCGAGCATCCGCCAAACTGCATATCTAGTTGCTGTTTTGGGCCAAGTGCAAGCGGGCGCCGTAATGAACCGCAATTGGTTGGGCAGCGGCGAAACCTCCACTACGACCGAGGTGTCAGATTCAAGTTGTTCCAGTAGCACTAGCTGAGCGCGTTCCATTAGGGGGCGCGTGCACAAAATCTCCCCAGATACCGTCTTAAGCGATACCCGACGAGACGGCGCGCCGCTCCGCCCCCCTTTGGTCAAGTAGGGAGTTAAAATGCGGGCACCATTTTGGTCATAGCGGTAACCGCTAAAGACAAGTGCCGCCTGCAATGTTTGCGTGGGGAGCGACTGTAGCGTCACTAAAGGAGGGTCGTATCGTTCGAAATATAGATTATTTAAATAGCCCCAGAATGGCAGTATAAACAGCGCGCTGTAAATCAGCCAAAAAGGGGGCAACAGCTGTTTGAGCGGTTTATGCCACTGCATGATGGGGTAAGGAAGGGAGGATGCTCTGTATAGCGCCTGGCTTTAGACACGGAGCCTTGGCCCCCTCACCCCCTCCGAATCGCCCATCTAGCCACCTTTGCCCCGGTAGCCTTCAGAAACTTTGCTCATTCGCTCCGCCCTACTCGCTATGGCGCTGCTGGGCGTATCGGGGCACCACGAGCTTCTGGCCGCCGTTTGGCAGATACTCCCCGCCAAGAGGTCTGAGACAGTTCTTAGCCTCTGCGCCGGAGTTGGGCTTTTGTGACGGCATATGGTGAAGCTAAGCCAACTGCTCCCAAGACGCTGAGAGACTGGCTCCGCCTCACAGCTAGCAAGTGACGGGCTATCGGGCGGCTATTTACGGTATTGGCCGGGCTCAAAGCCCCAACAACTTGCGAAACCCGGGTCAAACACCGTGCGCCCCCTTGTGGTGACAATCTCGCCCAAGGCGGATTCCTGCACCCTTGCTCCGCCAAGAACGGGGCTGAAATCGCGGTGGTCAGGGCCTGGCGTTCCGAGTTCGTAAGCCCGTTCACGGGGCCCGGTGCACCAAGCGCGGGTGCGCTCGCCTGCGGCCGTCTCAACAGGGAAATCCCGTTGTTGGAAAGAACGCTCAAAGCTGGGCCAGCCTTTGTCGCGGTGGCGCCTAGCCAGTCCAGAAGGCACGCGCCGCGTTCGCTAGACGGGTCAGACCAACTTTCAATCTACTACCTGAGGACCCTATGCCACGCAGTGCAAAACCAAAGACGAACCGCAACGCAACCCCCAAGGCATCCGCCACGAGCCAAGGGTCGATACCGCAAAATGCACCCTCGTCCCCTACCCCTACCCCTGCCCCAGGGCGGGGCGCAGCCCTTCTGACGGCCACCGGGGTCGTCGGTGTGGTGGCCACCCTTCTGGGAGCCATGTGGGCGGGGAACGACCATTCCGAGCGGGCCTATGCCCGAGAGCATGCGCTTCGAGGCCACTTGACCGTTTCTCCCGCAGGCCTGCCTCAGTTTGAGGTGGAGAACGTTTCTGACGAAATGGTCGAAGACATTGTTGTGGACGGCGTGCCCCTCCTAGAAACTGGCAGGGGCGTGCTACCCAGTCAGCAACGAGTGAAGATGCCTTTGTTGCACCTGGTGAGCTGGGCGTCGGCTTGCAACGGATGCTCGGAGAATGGCGTAGATGCGGAGCGCGCGACCGTTCGATACGCCATCGCTGGAACGGAGTACACCAAAGAGATTCAAGTGAGAACTCGCAGTTTTGCGAGCGAGTCGCGGCTTCTTGACCACGCCATCGGCGCAGCACATCTCGAGGGGCGGGAGCGCTCTGCGGCGGCTACCGATAGGGTTATTGCGGCAATCAAGGGCAATCCGGCCCCGTCCAATTCTTCCGAGAGTTGGACTGAATCTGAAGTTGCCCGCGCGATTGCGAAGCGTGTTGCCACGAGTATTTCGGCCGAGATGGCGGCTCCCGGCAGGGACCCGCTGCTAACCAGCGAGAAACCTACGTTCTGATTAGTCAAGGCCAGCACCGCTGGCCTTTTCTTTTAGGCCGAAAAGTTCTGAGTGCCTTTAAATTACAGGGGGGACAAACCTGCGAATTCAAACGTGGGCATATCCGTAGGCGCTGAACCATTTGCAGGGCGTAACGCGAGAGGTATCGTAAGGCTCCCGGGTTCTCCGTTCGACCGGGTGTACTCAACGGTCAATTCCCCCTCACTGGGCTGGGCGTCTTGCGGTGCGGTTAAGGGAATCAGCCACTCTGCCCCCTTCTCCAGCGCTCCTCGGGCCAATTGTGGCTCGGTTTGATTCTCCAGGCATAAGCCCTTGACGGCAACACGCAACTGGCGCACGGGAGCTCCCGAGTTGACAAGTCTCAGGTCCTGCACGACTTTACTACCCGCGCGCACTTGCCTTGAGCCAAAGCTGAGCTGGAGGCGGGGCTCTAGCTCAGACTCGCGTTTTTCGCGCTCAAGGGCAAGTCGAGATACGCCCGTTTCTGCTTGAACTCGAAGCCACTGAAGAGTTTCCTCTTGCCTCGCTGACGACTTAGCCAGTTCCTTCTCGGCACTTAACGAGGCCTGCGCCTGAAGCTTGAACCCCACGACGAGCCACGTGAGGGCTAGCGGGGCCGCCGCCCCCGCAAGAAAATCCCCTAGCTCGTTGAGCGTCAGCGGCTGCGTGGCGTCTCGCGCCAGGACAACGAACCCCATCACCAGCAGATAGGCAACTGAGGCTAGAAAGGCCCAGCACATAAGGGTGCGGGGAGCTGCCTGACTAGGCTCAAGCAGGCGGAGCCCCCGTAGTGCAAAAGGGGCCTCCTTGCCAAGTTTGAACAGAGCCTCAATGCGCAGCACTTCCGCGTGGCTTACAACCAAAGCCTCTTTGCTATAAAACCGTTCACCCCCAAAATGCATGGTTCCCTTGGCCGGTTCCCGACTGGGGTGCGAGTATGTAACCTGTGCGCCGATTTCCCTGCCGTTTTTGGCGGTCAAAATGTCTATGAGGGTGTCCTTTCCTAGGTAGTCTGTCCTGAAAGTGGGGCCCGGTTCTCCAGCGAATACGTGGGTTGTCACCCGACGAGTAACGCGGCTTCCGTCTTCTCGATGAAATCGCTCACTGGGGATGGCGGCGCCCCGAACACGAACGCCCATCACCAAGTCAGCCGTTTCCACCCAGTCGCAAAGCTGCGTTAGGGTAACTTCATCGCGTTCCCAGCGGACCAGAAGTTCATCGAGGGAGTAGTACTGTTGTGCAGGTACGTTGTTTCTGTAGAGCCCCGCCAGCCAACCGGGTAGCTGCACTCGGGTCATTCGGGCAACCTTTTCAGACATCCAGACGTCCTTGAACCAATTTACGAATACCGCTTGCAAAGCCCGGGTCGAACACAGTTCGCCCTCGCTCGTTGACCACTTCCCCGTAGTCCACTTCTCGCCAGCCCTGCTCCCGCAGAAACTCAGGCGATATAGCCTTCGCGAGGGCACTTCGCTCGGAATCGGTCAAGGCACTCGGTCCGGCGATACCCGGCAGCGCGGGCCGACGGTCTATGACCAAAGTGGTCTGAGCCTTCATCGTGTTGAGCTGCGCGCGCAGCTTGTTTCGTTCGGCCACGATTCCTTGCACCAAGGCACGGATAGCGGGGTCCTCGATGCGAAGCAGGTACTCTTCGGTGGCCAACTGCTTCACAGGCTTGGGGGCGGGAGGTCCGGCCAGGCGCGCCCAGGCTTCAATGAGCGCTCGGTAGTCCGCCAAGGGGGCGTTGTACAGGCCGCGCGCCTTCAGGATGCCCGCCTTCTCGCAGAGCTTCCCAATGTCCGCTACGCCGAAGTCTCGTGAGCCTGCCGCGTGCTGAGCGCGGCAGATTTCATGCACAGCTTGTAGGTTCTTGAGCTTGAGGGGCCTGCCCCCTTTGGCCAGGAGTTCGGACAGTAGCTCGTCGGGGTGCGATGTAGGGGTTGTCATTTTTGGGCTTTAGGTGGGAGCGGCTGAAGAAGTTGAGGGGGCCTGCGCAGGGCACAAGAAAGGGTTTCCGTTACATCGAGGCCCAGGTGCTCGTGCAGCCGCTTTCCCGCGTCCATCAGCGCTATGACCTGCCGGCGCGCAAGCGCCGGGTTGGGGGCGGCGACCTGCTGAGCAAGGCGTGCGATGAAGGCGTTTCCGGCGCTGAGCTGCTCCTGCTCGGAGAGCCGCATGAACAAAGGAGGTAGCCCTTCGTTGTAGAGGGCGGAGTCGAGCAGCTGGCTTCGGCGGATGATGGCTTTGTCAGCCTCCAGGTCTGGGTACAGTGCAAGGCTCTCGCAAACCCCAGACAGCTGCAGCAGCTCCGACTCGGTCTCTTCAAAGACGGCCTGAATCTCGCCGGCGGACCCGGGCACGATGAGCTGCTGACCCTGGCCCTCCGCGGCAAGAGCCCGTTGACAGCGCTCGATGAGTTTCCAACACGCCACCAGGTCTTCAGCAAGGTCGCTGAACCGCTTGAGGCTTGCCTCCCAGGTGCGCTCAGCCTGTCGCAGGCTCGCCGCGTGCTCAAAGGGGCCCGGGGCTTCAGTGTCATGCCGAGCTTTCAACCGTTTGAGCAGCTGAAGCGCCTGCTCTGCGGCCATGGTCTTGTTGCGCGCCTCGTCGAAGTGGTAGGCCACCGTATTGAAGTGCGCGGCCAGCGCGGGCAAGTGATGCGGCTCGGTCACGAACCAACGGCAGCGGACACAGTTTCGGCTACCGCCCGGGACGGGGCCGTATAGGAGCTTGGACCCTGAACCCATACTGGCGCCGCCGTTGTAGCAGCCCCCGACCTTGCGGTTGTCTTCTATTTCGCTGGTATTTCCACCCACGAGACAAAGCCCGTGGTGCATTGGCATCCACCCGGCGGCATTGCGCGCGGCCGGGTGTTCTGGGATGGACATGGCCAGGCTGGCCGTGCTGTTGCACACGGCAGTCTCAATCAGGCGGGCATGCTCGGTGTTCAGCAAGAACTCGCTGATGCCCTGCTCCTTTTTCGCGTCCAGCCGTTCGGCCGCAGCGTTCAGCACAGCGTCAATGCGGGCGGCGCCTGGCTTGGTGTAGTAGAGCGTCATGAGCAAGCGGCTGTGCCCCACGAGCTTTTGAAGAATGGGGAACGGCACCTCTCCGTCAAGCGCCAACGCAGTGACCAAGGAAACCCGAAGGCTGTGCAACGGGAAGTCCGTGGTCGCCCTCCCCGCTTCGTCTCGGGACACGAACCGAATAGGGGACCCCTCCGCGTGCACTTCGCCGCGCTGAGCCAGCCGGCGCTCAAGCTCTTCCAGAACTTTGGGCCACGCGGCAGAGACCACCCCGTCGGACACCGGCAGGTTCCTCTCGCCAACCGCCCCTTCAGCCAGGCGGAACAGAAAGCACGCGTCGGGGTAGCTGGCCAGCTGCTCTTCGCTCTTGAGGGAGATGTGTCGAGCGTCCAGCTCGCGCCAGGGGGTTCGGCGTTTGAGGGGGTTGTACTTGGCCTGCCAGTTCCGCAGCTTCTCGAGCCAATAGAACACGTTTTCTACCGGGGTACTCGCGGCGTACCAGGGCACGACGTAGCCCTTGGCCGCCCCTTCGCGTCCGCTGTCTGCAGTCTTGTTGGTGTTGACGTACAAGACCGTTGAGACCTTGGAGGGGTCCAAAGGGTCCGCCCTCTTCCGGAAAACTCCTTGAGCCCAAGGCTTCGACTTTCGCACCGCCACAAGAGGGCCGTCGTTGAGCTGCCAGGCGCCATCCACGTACTGCCAGGTGTCCGACTCGCCCGAGTCCAACACACGGACTTGCGTGGTGCGTAGGGGCAGCAGGAGCTTGACCAGCAAGGCGACCCACCGAACGGGGCTCCACATCTGCAGCACTGGGGCACCCTTGCGAGTGCGCGTTCTCCACACGCAGTCGGGGTCCGCTCGGTCGAGGTGCTCTTCTTCTACGTCGAACCAGTCGCGGCCGGGGGCGCCAAGCTCCCCGAGTCCGGCGCCCAGGGCCGCCTGCGCAAAGGTCCAATCCTGGAAGTTCGGGCCTTGCGCAAGGATGTGCCGGAGCTCGTCCAGGTAGCCATAGGGAAGAGGCGACCTGACGCTTTCGTCAAGGGCGGGGGCGCCACTTCGGCTAACGGTACCCACCGGGTTTCGGAAGGCGGGAGAAACCACTCGCGAACCGTCGTCGGCCACCTCGCTGAACTGCTTCAACAGGACCCAGCCAAGGAACCCGCTGACCGCGTTGGTGTAGGGCACATCGGCGCTTTTGGCGGAGCATGCCGCTTTTCGAAAGTCGGGCAAGACCATGCCACGTGCGAAGAACTGGTCCAAGGCAATTGGCACGTCTGGACGGAGCAGGTAGTCCTTGAAAAACAGGCTGAGCGCCGCCATGCGATGGCCAAGCCCCGCCGGTGCGTCCTTGAGCCACTCCACTGCCAGCTCTCTCCAGGTGGCCAGCTCGGGGTAGTCCCGTGCGACCCAGGAGAGCTCGACATCCCGCTGCTTCTGCTTTCGCGTACCCGCCGCTTCCGCGGGGGCGGACAACCAAGGCCGCGCAAACCGACCCCAGGCATCCAAGAGCAGGCGGAAGTCAGCAAAGCCCTTGCTTTGGAAGCTGTGCCCGGCCAGGACTCCCTTTTGTTCACAAAGGGCCCCGATGGCTGGCACGGAAAAGTCCAGGGACCCTTCCGCATGCCGCGTGCGGCATATCTCGTGCACCTCTCGAAGGTTTCGTTTGCGCTGAGTGGTGGCACTCTTTGCCAACAGCTGTAGCAACAGTGCGTCAGGGTGCTCTTTTGGTACCTTGTTCGCCGGCCCCAGCGATTCAGCTTCCGCGTGGTGTGCCCAGGCGGCAATCAGCTCACGAAATGGCGCCGAGGGCTTGTTATGCAAGGAACGCCCGCTCAGCACGTTTTGCGCGGTGCACAGCGCACCGATGGTCGGCACCGAAAAATCATGGGCGCCGCTGGCCGCGTGCTCTCGGCAGAGTGCATCCAGGGCGAGAAGCTTTTCCCTTCGACTGTCGCTCGACGATTCCGTGAGGAGTCGGTCCAACACAGCCCGAGGAGCCTGGGGGTTACTCATCGAGAGCTCCCGTGAACCCCAGCAACGACGGCATAGGAAGACGGTCGGCGGGAAGACCGGACTGCAGCCGTACCGCGGCATGTTCCAACGCGGCGACTGTCTCGGCCGACGTGGGCTGCGTGTACACCTCCTGGCTTTCGAGAGACGCGTGGTGCATGAAGCGCTTGATAAACGCCGGCTCCACCCCCGCGTTCTTCAGTCGCCGGCCATAGGCATGCCGGTGCCCGTGGGGCGTGGTGCCCAGTTCTTTTTTCGCAGTCAAGCCGATGCGCTCGCAGGCCCGAGCATGCGCCTTGTTGTACTGGGCAAGGGTGTACATATCGCCCAGCGGTGCCCGGCTCAAGTTGATGAACGCAAAGGGGTGGTCCCGGTCGACCATTGCGACCTCTCGCAGATACAGCCACCAGACTTTCAGAAACAGCTCCCCGAACTCCGGCTGGAACCAATAGGCCTCCTTGTAGACAGGCCCGTCGTGGGTTCCGCCCTTCCAGCCGGCAGCCCGTGAGTCCAGGAGAGCCGTTCGAGGGACTAGGCCGTATTTCTCGGCAAGGTATGCGGCCCGCGTGCCGGTGCGGGGGCGCCCGCGCGCGTCCACCCAGCCGGCCGGGGCAAACCCTTCGGAGGGGTGGTGTATGCGCACCCGCGCCATGCGGGGGTTCACAGGGTCGGGCACCACATCTTCGATGTAGAGGTGAAACGGCTCTGACTCGCGAAAGCCGGCCCCGTGGCACAGCAAGGTGATGAGGATGCCCCGGTAGTCGGGCCGCGAGCCTCGCTTGAAGCCCTCCGCCAACAGGGCGCCAAACTTGTCATCCGGAAACGCCGGGGGCTCGGATGCGGCTACGGTTGGAGCCCGCTTCGCTCGAACTGCGCGTCCGGTGTCAGAGCCCCCCGAGGACCAGAGATGCCCCAAGAACGCCCGCTCCCTGCGATGCACCGCGGCCGCCTCGTCACAGGCCAGGTCAAATCCGGTTCCCTGGTAGCGCGGATTCAGCAGCCCGGCGGCGGGCCGGCTCGCGCTAAGCCAGTCGAAAAAGTTGTTCAGGTCGGAGAGGATGTGCCGCGCGTCCACCGCCGTGCGCGGGCTCCAGCACAGCCCACTGGGGTCGAGCCCTGTGGCAGGGTCGAAGGTTCCGGAGGTCAGCCGTTGTGCGAAGTTTCGGAACAGCAAGGAGGTGTCCCGCTGGCCGGGGTTGGACTGGAGATACTCCAGAAACAGGTGAACCGCCCGGCGAACCTTGTACATCCACTCGATGCTTCGGTCGTGGCTGCGGGCCAAGCAGTAGTCCAGCAACGGCGTCAGCACGCCCGCTGGCGTAAGCAGTCCGGGCAGCTCAGTGGCGGCGCCCGTTTCATCGGTCAAGACGCGAACTTTGATTGGAACGAACATTCAGGGCAAACAGAAAAAGCTCGACCCCATTGAAGGAGGTCGAGCTTCAGAATCAGCTGTAGAAGCACTTTGCACAAACCTGCCGATAGCGAGAGTTCCCGCCAATCAGCACTTGCTCACCTTCTCGAACACGCTCACCGTTTTCATCGGTGCGGATGTTCATCGTGGCGCGCTTGCCGCATTTGCAGATGGTCTTGATTTCTTCCAAGTCGTCAGCCAGCGCCAAGAGCGCGGCGGAGCCGGGAAAAGGGAGACCACGAAAGTCCGAGCGGATGCCGAAGCAAATCACAGGGATGTTCTGCTTGTGAACCCACTGGTGGAGCTGCTGGGCCTGCTCAAACGTCAGGAACTGCGCCTCGTCCACCAGCACGCAAGCAACGTCGGCACCGGCCAGCGCCTCGAAGAAGTTGGTCTCCGGGGTGTAGGTGGCGGCTTCGCGCTGTAGCCCGATGCGGGAGGCAATGACGCCTACGCCCGCGCGGTCATCTTTTGCGGAAGTGAACAAGAGCACCTGGCTGCCGTTCTCGTTGTAGTTGTGCGCGACCTGCAACAGGTAGGTCGACTTACCGGCGTTCATCGCCGAGTAGCGAAAAAATAAGCGGGCCATGAAGAGTCCTTTGCCGGAAAGCGCAAGCGCCTTGCCGGAGTCAATGTTTGGTAGTTTTGGGTATAGCAACACCCACTCGAAAGTCCGCGCGCACCCCGTCTCCACGAAGTAGTTGAGTCCCAGGCTCCTAAAGGGGCTTGGTTTCCTCAAACGTTGTAGAGAGGTTAGGGGTGAGTAATTGCCGAATATCGAAAGTAGAGTTTTGCCATGAAATATATCCAAAAAGGGTCTGCCTCGTATAGCGAGGCACCTCGCTTCGGGTCCTCCGCCCTGCGGATTTGCAAATGCGGCCTGCCGTGCCTCCGCGCCAAGTAAGGCGGGAGGGCACTTCAGTGATTTGTCTCAGGCGGCCAGGCGCATGTCCAGCATAGCCTTCAGGTAGCCGTCCGGGCGGCCGTACCGCAATTGCCGAAGCGCATCGAAGAAGGCAACGATGGCGTCGTGGGTGGTCAGCACCGTGCGCGGGCGCCAGTAGCTGTGCTCGCCCTGCTCGTCAGGAATCGGCAAGCCTGTTGCCAGGTGGCGCGCGAGCGCTCGAAGCGCCCAGCGGCTCTTGTCGGCGCAGCACGCGTTGCCTTCAAAGGTCGTGTAGACGTACTTGAAGTGGTTTTCGTAGAACGTGTAGCCGGAGAAGAGCTCGGCAACGGGGGAGAAAGGCTTGAGCCCAGCCACTGCCAAGAGCCCCCGCGTGCGCTTGGAATGGGGGTACTCCCAAAACAGGTGGAAGTGCTCAGGCTTCAAGTCCAGCACTGCCTCCAGGGCGCGCTGCGTATTGGGGTCCGACTTCACCACTTCAGCCATGGCGGCTCCCTCTTCCCCTTCCGCCGAAAGCAGCGCGGCGAAGAGGCCCCCCAACGTCTCGGTCAAGGTCTCCGCGCTGACGGGGGATTCGGAAGGCACGGGGCTGGAGGAGGCTTCGTTCGGCATGACGGCAATGAGTGGGCGGGAGGTCCCTCGTCTAGGCATTCTGTTTAGCCGAGCCCGGCCTTCCTATACAAGGCAGGCCCATCGACGCCCTCCGCGCGGCCCGCTCAAACGGGATGGAAAAGTCGTGCTCCACACCAAGCCTCGTTCCTTCCAGGAACAGAGAGCCGTGCTGGCAATCCGCGCACCAGGACATCAACAGTGCTCTCTGCACACCTCAACAGGAAACACTCATGATTGCAAAAACTTTTCTCGGTACCCTGCTCGTTCGTCAATCGGGCTTCGACGCTTCTGTGCGCTACCTTCTGGTGGCCAACAGCAAAAGCGCTGCTGAAAAACTCTTGGAGACTCAGGCGCGGGAGCACTTCTGTGACCCCAGCGACGAAGAGGACGACGAAGCCGGCGTGTTCCAGGACAAGCATGGCTTTTGGGTCTACGCCGCAACGGACAGCAAGGCAATGGCGCAAAGCGTGACCCCCCTTGGCGTGGCCACGTACCTGGAACTCAGGCCGCTGTTGCCCGTGCGAAAGACTGCGAACGTGCAAGCCCCTACGGAAGCCAACCTCCAGGAGACTGTGCAAGCAGCCGCCTGCGCGGTCGAAGCCGGACTGGCTGCAAAGGGGCATGAGGTTCCGCACTCGGTCATGCTTCACGCCATGGCCAGCGCACTCGGAGCCGCAAACTGGCACGCGCACCAAGCGCGCGCCAACCTGGCCAACCCCGGGTTTGTTGCCCAGCTCAAAGAAGCCGTGCAGAAGGTGGTCGACTATGCCGACGATGAAGGCTGCCAAGATGACCTCACCGTCACCAGCGCGAGCGCCATCGTTGAGCTCAACGAGTTGGTGACCGCCAACCTCTGAAACTGACTGCCGACTGAATCGGCTTGATTCCCCCGCCCCGGCTAAACGCCGGGGCTATTCTTTGCCATGGCCGACCTCTTTTCTTCCGCCCCCGTCCCACCCCTCGCCGAGCTCTTGCGGCCCAAAACTCTGGACGAGGTGGTCGGTCAGCAGCACCTGCTGGGCCCGGGCCGGCCGTTGCGCCTGGCCTTTGGCTCGCGCCGTCCGCACTCGTTCATCCTCTGGGGCCCGCCGGGTGTGGGCAAGACCACCTTAGGCCGCCTGGCCGCCAAAGCCGTGGACGCGGAGTTCATCAGCCTCTCGGCGGTGACCGCCGGGGTCAAGGACATTCGCGCAGCCGTGGACGCGGCGCAGCACCTGCTGGACCACCGGGGCCGGCGCACCGTGCTGTTCATCGACGAAATCCACAGTTTCAACAAGAGCCAGCAGGACGCGCTGTTGCCCCACGTGGAGTCCGGGTTGCTCTCATTGGTGGGCGGCACCACGGCCAATCCCAGCTTCTCCCTGAACGACGCCCTGCTCTCCCGCGTGCAGGTCTACGTTCTTCGCTCCCTGGAGCTCGAGGACTTCCGTGCGCTGCACGCGCGGGCCCAGCCGCACCTTCACGGCGTGGAGTTTCCCGATGAGGCCGTGGCCCGCCTGGCTGCAGCGGCTGACGGGGACGGGCGACGCTTCCTGAACTTTCTGGAGGCCAGCTCGTCCGCAGCAGAGGCCGCAGGGCTGCGTCAAGTCACGGCACAGTTCGCGCTGGACGCGCTGGGTGAAACCTTGCGCCGCTTCGACCGAGACGGGGACAACACCTACGACCAGATTTCAGCGTTCCAAAAGTCCATCCGTGGCTCCTGCCCGGACGCCGCGCTCTACTGGCTGGCGCGCATGCTCGACGGCGGCATGGACGCGCTCTACATCGCGCGCCGCCTGGTGGTCATCGCCAGCGAGGACGTGGGCAATGCGGACCCGTCCGCCCTGGGCTTGGCGCTCAACGCGGCGCAGGCCTACGAACGCCTGGGCTCCCCAGAGGGCGACCGCGCGCTGGCCCAAGCCACTGCGTATCTCGCTGCCGCGCCCAAGTCCAATGCGGTCTACACCGCATGGAACGAGGTGCGCGCGTTGGTAAAAAACGATTCTTCCCGGCCGGTGCCCATGCACCTGCGCAACGCGCCGACCGCGCTGCTCAAGCAGCTCGACCACGGCAAGGGATACCGCTACGCCCACGCAGAACCCGGGGGCTACGCCGCGGGCGAAACCTACCTGCCGGAGGGCGTGCGAGGCTCCCCCTGGTACCGACCGGTTGACCGGGGCATGGAGGTCCGGATTGGCGCCAGGCTGGCCATGCTCAAAGAGCTCGACGACCAGGCACGGGGTGCGCCGCCGGCGGCCCGCTGAGCTACGCCCAAAAAGAAGCCCCAGCAAAAGCCAGGGCGGGAAGAAGGGCAGGTGTGACGGTTAGGCGGGGACAGGCGCGAGCGCCTGTTTCACGAGGTCCAGCACTTCGGCGGGAGAGCCGGTCACGTTGGACGAGTAGGCGAAGCGAACGCGGCCGACAAACGTGTCCAAGCGTTGGGCCTGGGTTTCACGGGCTTCAGCGGTCATCGGGTAGAAAGTGCCCCGACCGTCGCCACGGCCCAGTTCGAACGCGGCCACGTTGGCCAGGTACATGGGGTCGCAAATGCCGGAGATGGTGTAGCGGTCGCAAATGGACTCGGACATCCGGCGAAGGTCGGCGGGCATCTCGGGCTTAGCGCCCTCGAAGCAGTTGTCGTACCAGCCTTTGCTGCGGATGGGGTCTTTTGGGAATGCCATGTGGAGGGTCCTGATTCAGGGGTTGAGGGTCTGTGTCGTGTAGCGACAGCGCGCCCTCCTCCCTTCCCGCAAAAAGGAGCGCCCTCGCTCACAAAGAAGCAGAGGGCGCTGAAAAGCAGGGTCAGACGGGGGTCGCAGCGGGTTCAACAATCCAGGGGGAGTCGTCCGAGTCCTCTTGGAACGCCTGCAACGGTTTGCCGCGGTAGCGGGCGGGCACCGCGTCGGGGAACAGCTCGATGAGCCGGCCGACCTGGCGCACGTCCCAGTTCTCGATGAGGGCAAGCCCCGCTTCGCGCGCTTGCAGCACCACCTGGCTCCATGCGGCGTGAAAGCCGCTTCCATTTGCGGCGCTGGCCAGCCAGTCCTTCTCGCTTCGGCCGAACGTCTGCGCGAACGCGTGGAGCTCCTCGCGCTCGGCTTCCCCGGCCCGGATGAAGGGCATGAGGGCGGCAAAGTTCGCCGCGGTGCCCTGGCCGGCAAGGCCGGAACCGCCGAGGAAGTTGCTGCCCCAGTTGGCCAAGGATTGTGCGTACAGCTTTTTGGCGCTGGTCTTGATGGCTTCGAATTTCATGTCGGTGTCCTCGATGAAGGGGCGCAGGCCCCTGGGTAAGTGGGTTCTCATCAAGGTATAGGGCCGAGGGACCGAGCCGCCGCGCGTCCCCGCCTTCAACCAGGCAGCTGCGTGCCGGTCGCTACACCGGTTAGGCCATCTGTGCGCCCATCCGTCCGCCTCTGCCCTGCAGAGCGCTCCATCAGGAGCGGGAGAAGCAAAGACGCTGAATCCTCAGCGAACCATTTCGTGACTGTTCCAAAGGCTTGCGCCCTGGACGCCAACGACAACGCGGACATCTCGTCTCTTCGGAGACTTTGGCGTCCGCAATTGCGGCGCATTTTCAAGGAATTTTCATGACTGACGCAAAAGAACTCAAGCCCCTTATCCAAGCCATGCGCCGTGCACTGAAGCGCGACCACAAGCTGGACGTTCCCTATGCCGCGCTTCGCGCGGCGTACCTGAGCGCAAGTGGCGAGAGCCCCCACGCTCAACGCAAGGCCTCCCGGCTGGTCAAGGACGGCGTTGCTGTCCCGCCCCCGCTGCCCGCTAGCGCCTACCGAGTGGACCTGCCAGACGACTGGGTGGTCAAGAAGCTCTACCTGGTGGAGAACGACATTGGCTGCATGGAACGGCTGAGTCTGGACCCCGATGGCCGCTTCCTCATCGGAGATGGCTGGCATTTTCAAGCGCGCGTACTTCTGATAGACGCCAAAGTCCCCCGCATCTCCCGCTACGGGCTTCCCGACTTCTTGTCGGAACCCAGTCAGTTTTTCAAGTCCTTTTTCCGGGGGCTTGAGCTTCAAACGGGCCGTCGCGTGCACATCGAGGACCTGGGCGACGACTCGGGCGGTTCTGGCATGGTCATCGTCGGTATGCCCGCATCTGCTTGGGCGGCACTGCTGCTCAACGGTATCGAAGGCGAGATGCCGCTGTGTGACGAAGCGGCAGAGTGGGTGGGCCTGCATCACAAAGTGTCGTTCAACGGGCTCTCTCAAGCTCGTGCGGCTGAATTTTGTGAGGCCTTCCTGGCCAACGAGTTGACAGGTGACGCCGCGGCGAAGTTTGAATGGGTCTGGCCAGACGAGGACGGGGACAGCCGCATGTGCTGGATTGACCTTCAAACGGGGTTCCTTACCGTGTTTGGTGCCCCGGTGCCGGCAGACGTCGAAAAACTCGGCCGCCTACGGGTGTGCCTGTACGAAGATGAACTGTTTGACGTGGAGGCCGTTCGCACCGACTACGACCTCTGCTGGAGGCTCACTGACGCCGGCCTGCGCGACCTGAAGCGCAGAGACCTGCTGAGTTGATTGACAAGGGCCTGACAGAACGTCAGGCCTTTTTTCGCGTTAGCAGCGCGGCGGTTGTTTCGGGTGCGGAATAGTTTTCGAGCAGCAGTTCCCCTCTGCCGTCAACAATGGCGATTTTTCTATGCGCGGCGGCCGGTCGCTACAGGGGGTATCCGTTGCAATGGAATCCCGCATGTCCCAGCCCACTCTTCGCGTGTCCACCGATACGCTCATCCGCGCCGCGATGCATTCGGCGGAGGGCGCGAACGACGACGTGCGAACCACCTTGCTGGAGGCGGCCCAGCGCATGCGCGAACTGCAAGAGCTGCTCGTGCAGTGCCTGCCTCACGTTGAGGCGAGCTCCGAGGCCGCGCACATCCTCGACGGGTTCAAACGAAAGCACCACCCCCTGGACCGCTTTGCCGAAGAGCTTCGGGTCGTGGTCAAAGGCCGGTGACTCAGCTTACGGCGCCCGCTTCGATGTCTTTTTGGTAGAAGGCGCGCAACGGCTGGTACGCCCTCAATACCGCGTCGGGGGTGACGCCGGGGTAATGCTGCTCGAGCTGTTCCAGCGCCTGGCTGAGCGCGCGGGTTTGCCGCAGCTGCGTCAACGCCTGCGCGACGTCGACGCACCCAGCCGTGGTTTCAATCGGTTCGATGGCGGCACAAGCCGTCCGGAGAACCTGGGGCACCACCCGCGGGTACTGCGCTTCCAGTTGTGCGATGGCGGCCAGCACGGTGTGAGCCAGCCGAAGTTCTTCAACAGCATGTGGGTCAAGACGGGACACGGGGTGCTTTCAAGTGACAAGACCCCTCGTGTAGCCCCGAGGTTTATCCCGGCGCCCAAACAGCCCTAAACCGGGCCCATCTCATCTCGGCGCGCTACCTACACGTGGCAGGCCCACTACCCCCATTCAAACCATGCTGACCGCTTATCTACCCCCCGTTGGCGCCGCCAACTGCCTGCACAACACGGCGAACTGGCAGGTTTCGTCCCTGATGGGCGGACTCTGTGTCGAACTGCTCTACAAGGAGCGTTCCGTCAACCCGAGAGACCAGGCGACGTTCGGCTTTTCGCTGCACGACTGCTACCCCTCGATGCTGATACAAGGCGAGCCCGCCTCCGAGTTCGTCACCGAGCTCGAAAACGCCCAGAAAAAGCTCAGCGAAAAAGAAATTGACCGCCTGCTCCTGGAAGCCTACCTGGACACCATCCTGCAGACCACCTGACTCTTGCTTCTCCGGCCCGCACTCGCGGGCCATTTTTTCGGCCGGAGCTCGCTACACCTTCGACATCTCCGCCCCTTCTTTTTTCGGCCCGTTTACCTTTCTCCGATGCGCCAACTTCTTCGCTTCATTCCGCGCATCCACCCCGAAACATTGGCTCAGACCTGGTGGGCGCGCCCCTTCGCAAAGCACTTGCTTCGGCCCCAGCTCTGGCGCTGGCGCAAAGAACCCGTGGCCCGAGGGGCGGCAGTGGGCGCGTTTTTTGCGTTTGTCACTCCGGTCGCACAAATCCCGCTTTCCATCGCTTGCGCGCTGCTCCTGCGCATGCACCTACCCACCGCGGTAGCCGCAACCTTTGTCAACACCCCGCTCACCTTTGGCCCGGTGTACTACGCGGCCTACCGCTTGGGCTCCGCGCTCACCGGTGCGGACGCGACACAATCCACCGAGGACGTCCAGCGCCTTGTGGGAATGGCCGGTGAGGTAGGTCAAGCCGGGTTCAGCCTGAGCGAGGCGCTCCTGGAGACCATGTTAGGGGCGGGCGTGTTTGGCATCAGCGCGGCCATCCTGGCGTACGGAGGGGCTCACGGGTACTGGCGGCTGCGGGTACTGCGCCGAGCCAAACGACTGCTCGCCCATCGGCAACGCGCCCGCAGCTGAGCAGGCGGCGGCCCTTTCAGCTGCTTGCTAGTTTCGGAAGACCAGAAACTTAGGGCTCAATGGCTCGGAAGATGCGTTTGTTTCGGAATTCCGGAAACAACGCTTGGCGGCGCGCGGCGGGGCCGAGCCGGCTTGGAGGCCCGCAAAAGAAACGCCCCGAGACCATAAGGTCCGGGGCGATGCAATCAAGGTCAGGCCGGCTGAAGAGGCACAGGGGGTGACAGGTGGACAGGGCTCAACTGCGCGAAGCGCTCATCGCCCAGCGCCGTCCTGAGGTCAACCTGCGCGCGGTCCACGGCAAGGTAAGAGCGCTCGTCAACGTAGTCCGCGGGCCAGAACACAACGTCTTCCAGCACCTGGGCGTTTGCCGAATGGAACACCTTGGCGGCCCGGAGGTCGTCGGTGAGCCCACCGTCCAGAGCCAGGAACCTGGGCGCGCCAAGCAGGGTCTCGAACATCGGCATTTCCCCGAGGCGACAAGCATAGGCCCGCGCCGGCAACAGGCGCAAGCGCTCTCCGTGCCTGAGCAACACAGGGTCCGCGACCCTTCGGCACAGAGCTTCGAGGTAGGGGAACGGCAACGGGAAGCTAGAGGGCTGCCCCCGGTGACGCGCCAGCGCCTCTTCCCAGGTGAACACCTCGGCATCGTCGAGGTTGCAGGTGAGGCCGGCGATTTGGCTCCAGAACAGGAGATTCGATTCGGCGCTTCTGGGCACGGTTTCGTGGAGGCAATAGAAAACTTCGGGGCTATCAGGCATGGGGTTCCTTTTGGTGGTCCTGCCGGGTGTAGGGAACGCGGGCCCCCGCTGGTCTTTCGGCCACCCCCAAAGTCATCAGGTGCGCCTCCGTGGGCGTCGGCAGCTCCCACCGAGGCAACATGCTCTGCAGCGCCTTGTTGGTGAGCGTCGAGTCCCGGCGCGAGTTCCGGCCCAGCAGTGTCGCGCGCGGCTGCTCCACGTACACCAGCTCTACCTCGGCGCCGTAGGCGAAAAGCAGGTCCAGGGTCTTTTGCCGCATCTGGGCGCTGAGGTGAGTCGCGTTCCACACGAACGGCTCTTTGCGGCGCAGCAGCGCCTTGGCCTTGTCGACCGCGTGGTGCGCGGCCATGCCGTCGTTCTTTCCGTGCTTGAGTCCGAGCTCGGCGCGGGCGTCATCGAACGACACCACCTGCAGTCCGGGCCGATTCGCGGCGACCCAGGTGTCTTTGCCCGATGCCGGCAGTCCGGACATGACCGTGACCTTGGAACCAGGCTCCTGGAACAACGGATAGTCCGGATGCACGTCGGCGCCCCGGAAGTACATGACCCGGGTGTGCGCGTCGGCGAACGCCCGCGGCTGCCCGTAGCAGCCCTCCTCGCGCGCCAGCTCCCGGAACAGCTCGATGTTGTCCAGCACCTTCTGCTGGTCCGCACAGATGCGTCCGCGCATGTCAGCGTCCGCCAGCATGGCCAGAAGGGGCAGCCGCACCTGCCAGGACAGCTCCCGAACCTGAAACTCCGGGCTCTTGCCCCGACGGGAATCCGCCATCACGTAGAACGGCACCTGGTGCACCGCAATGAGCCGGCACACCTCTTCGCGCTGGGCGAAGGGCATGCCCGCATCCCACAGCGCGATGCGCGCGTCGATGGCGCCCTTGCGAGAGTGCCCCGGCTGTCCGATGGCTCCTGTGGCTGGGTCGATGACCGTCGTGCGGCACTTCGAGATGTCGTGCAGCAAGGCGGCTAAAAACACGTTCTCTTGCTCGGTCCGAGTCAGCAGCGCGTATCCCGGGTCAGCCAACAGGGCCTCGACCACCATCATGGTGTGCGTCCAGACATCGCCTTCAGCGTGGTACACCGGGCTCTGGGGCGTGGTCTTGGCCAGCTCTAGCTGCGGGAAAGCCGCCAGGCAAGCTTGAAAATCCGGGGAAGCCCCGGGCGCAGGGACAAGCCCCTGCAGGTCATTCCAGTTCATCACTCATCTCCTTCGTTCACCGGCGCGTACCCCGCGGGCATCATGAGCCCCAGGTACCCGCCGGCCGCCAGCGCCTTTCGTGCGCCAGCATCTGATTGCAACGGCCCCCAGGTCCGCAGGCCATTCGGCCAGACCCGGTTGCCCCATTTGTCCACCGGTTGCCCGGGCACCACGCCAGGCGGAAGCACCGGCCTCGAGATTCGTGCGGCCGCCCAGGTCTCCTCGACGGAGATGCGCGTGGTCTCGCACGCCCAGTGGTGGGCGACGCAGACCGCCGCGCCGTTGCCCAGGTAATAGCCCCCGCAGGAGTACAGCTTGCGCTCGAGCACGTGGTGCGCGTCCACCGCTGGCTTTCCGCAAAACACGCAGCATCCGCCCGCGCGAGAGAGCACAGCAGCCTTGAACGCCTCCCTGGTGAGCAATGCGCCCTCCTCCAACGTGACGCGCTTCATCGCCGCCCCTTTGTGGGAAACGCCGCTTTCAGCTCATCCAGCCCGCGCAGCGTCTGCAGGCCCAGGTCCTCCCAGCTGCAAGTCAGCGTGGGGCTGTAGATGTCCGCCGTGGGCGCCAGCAGATTGGGCAGGACCGGCCGGTCCGCATGGTGCGAGTCGGAGTCCAGGATGGTTTGCGTGAAGTCCGCGCGCACCAGCTTGTACCGGCCCAGCACCTCGTCCTGATTTTCGATTTTCAGGTAGAGGCCTTCGGACTTGTCCGACTTGTCGGTTTGCTTCCAAGTCAGCTCCAGGGGAAGGCCTTGTCGTGCGACATGCGCCTCGAAGTTCGACCTCCAGTTGGCAGACTTGGCCAGCGACCGGGTCACCAGCGCCCAGAGCAGCCGGGGGTCGGTCGGCATCGGCCCTTCGTAAAGAACCGGGACAGGCAGGACGGGGACGCCTTGCAAGAGCGCGCGCCGGCGCGCGGTGCTCAAAAACTTGCCCGTGTGGCGGTCGTACACGTCGAACTCGGTAAAGTAGTGCGGCAGCTGGTCCAGCCAGCAGCTGTGCTTCGCGTAAAGCCACTCGCCGTACATGACGTAGCGGTCCTCCAGGACGGAAAGAAACGCGTCCTCATGGGCACGCGCCCAGACTTTCAGGAGGTTGAACTGGCGCTCACGAGCCCCGCCGGCCAGGTAGTGGCCACGGGACTGCAGCAGGAGCTCAGCAGCTTCGCTGAAGGAGACAGCGCTGTTGGCGCCGTCGAGCTTTTCTTCAATGACCGCGTAACAGCCGTCCAGCGCGCTCAAGGGCGTCTGGTCTCGGCCGTCGTCGTCAAGTTGGAGGCGGGAACCCTCGAGGTGGGGCGTGCGCGGGTAGCGCAAAAGGGGAATCGATTGGATGTGCATGGTCGTCGCCCAGGGCAATGCCTGGGCCCAGAAAAGGGGCGGAGAGCCGACGAACAAGGGAGGCGGGCTGGTCACAGGCCCCGTGGGGGCTTGAGTCGCGAGCGGGAGAGGCTTGCGGCTGGTCGCGGTCAGGCTTTTATGGCGGGCCTGGGGCGCGGCAGCGGCAGAGCACCCCTGGCGGGCGCAGGCCGCACAACACATGCTGCTGTGCAGGTGTCGGCGTCAGATGTTGAAAGCTGAAAACAGCACGATGTACTCCTGAAGAAGGTGGCGTTCGGTATCCACATTCATGGCACGAAATTGTATTGACTGTCCTCAGGACAGCCATCCTCTTGACCCTTGGGCAGAAGCTTGACCGCGCAGGTCTGGGACACAAGCTCTTCAGAACCAGTTCGCATGTGACAGAAGCCACGTCTGGCACTTTTCCTGAGTTTTTCCCGATCCATCACTGCTCCAGCTGAGATCCGTAGCACCAAGTATGTAACAATTCCATTTTATTTTCCACCTTTTAGTTCTTATTAGGATTTTTATGCAGACGGTCGAGGCGATTCGCGAAGAGGTTCCGCTGTTGAGTGGCAAGCTGATTGAGCGCGTTGAGCGCGATTTTTTGCCTATGTGGCAACGCTGGGGGAACAAGTTCATCTTGCACGGCCGGCAGCCCGGCCCTGATGCGGTCCGTGTTGACGGGAACGACTACTTGAGCGTGACCGGGCACCCGGATATCGTGGCGGCTCAAATCGATGCGCTCCGAACGCGCAGCGAGCAAGTCATTCAATCGTCGGTGCTGCTTTTGAACCAGCACCCGACAAGGCAGTTGGAAATGCAACTGGCCCACTGGGTCGGGAAAGATGACGCCTTCCTGCTCCAGTCCGGCTATGCCGCCAACGTGGGGCTCCTGCAGTCGATCGCAGACAAACAGACGCCGATCTACCTGGATGCCCTCGCTCATGCATCCCTGTGGGAAGGCGCCCACACAGCCCGGTCACCGGCCATCCTTGTGAAACACAACGATCCGAAGTATCTCCACCGCATGTTGGAGCAACACGGCCCGGGCATCGTCGTTGTCGACTCGGTTTACAGCACGACCGGTGCGATCTGCCAGCTGGAAGAAATCCTTGATGTGGTCGAGTCGCACCACTCCATGATTCTCGTCGACGAGTCCCACGCGCTGGGCACCCACGGACCCGAAGGCGCGGGCATCTGTGCACAGCTCGGTGTTACCGATCGGGTCCACTTCATCACCGCAAGCCTGGCCAAAACCATGGCTGGGCGTGCCGGCTTTTTCACAGCGCCTCCCTCCTTGAGGCACCACATTCTCAGCTCCAGTTTTCCGATCATCTTCAGTTCGTGCATGCTTCCAGCCGAGATCGCCGGCCTGCAGGCGACAGTGCGGGTCGTGCAGGAAGACCAAAGGGGCCGGGATCGACTGAAAGCCATCACGCAGCGGGTGCGTGGTGCCCTTTCTGCGATCGGATACCCGATCCACCAGGGCACCGAGCAGATCATCGCACTCGAATCTGGAACGGAGAAGGGAACCGACCTGTTGCGAAACGAACTGGAGGCCCGCGGCATCTTCGGCGCCGTTTTCGGGCCGCCGGCGACCAGTAAAAACCGCTGTATGGTGCGCATCACCCTCCACGCGGGGCTCACCGACAAAGAGATCGACCGCCTGATCGATGCACTCCGCGAAATCGCCCCCATCGTCAATCCATGGGAATGGGCCATTGCTCGGCGCATCCCAGGACTTGCCCAGGCCGCCTGAAGAATTTGACTTTATAGGGCACATGTGCCTATCATTCAAGCAGAGGGGAAACTCCACACCCACACCTACTTAACCGACAGGGCCAACGATGTTCGATATCGCAGACAAGCCCGGCAAGATGCCAAAGGAAGCTATTCGTGGCTTCTTTGAGCGCGTGGTGAAAGAAACGCCTGCGCTCAAAGCCTCGACACCACTCGGCGCGATGGAAGTGAATGGCAAGTTCAGCCACTACATGAATCCAGAAACCGACACGATGTGGCTCGGGTTTGCGCTGGGCATGCGCTGCGCTCAACGGGTTTCAAACGCAATGCCGACCGAGCCA
>Ga0209416_1000942_pt1 | contig 23927 bp, 19 predicted proteins | sample RifGroF1_FD_184001 | JGI IMG/M metagenome (GOLD analysis project Ga0209416, IMG submission 184001) | Groundwater microbial communities from Rifle, Colorado, USA - Groundwater F1 (SPAdes) (version 2) | ecosystem: Environmental > Aquatic > Deep subsurface > Groundwater | place: Rifle, Colorado...
ACCGGCGTTCAACCTGCCCGCAAAATGGATCGCGGATACGGAGCGCCAGAAGGCCGAATCGCTCGGTTTCGACATCTTCGACCCGCCCTCGGTGGTAGCGACCCATCTGACCGAAGTCATCAAGCGCAACGCATCCGAGATACTGACCCGCCAGGACGTACAGTCGATGCTCGACGCGCTCCGCAAGGAATACCCGTCGGTCGTGGACGAGGTATTGAAGATACCCGGCGCGGTGGGCGAGCTCCAGAAGATCCTGCAGAACCTCCTGCGCGAGGGCGTGCGTATCCGCAATATCCTGATCATCCTCGAGACCTTCGCGGATTACGCGGGCTCGGTGAAAAATATCGACCTCCTGACCGAGTTTATCCGTCAGGCGCTCGGGAAGCAGATCACGGCGAACTTCGTGGACGACACTTCGGCCTCGATCCGGGGCATTATCCTCGATCCCGAACTGGAACAAGTTCTTGCCGAGTCGATTCACGAGAAACCGGAAGGGCTAGTCTCCACTCTCGATCCGGCGATCCTGCACAGCTTTGTCTCCGAGGCCGGCGAGGTGATCGAGGACTGCCTGAACAAGGGAATCCAGCCCGTTGTGCTCGCATCGCAGAAAATCCGCCGCCTCGTGCGAGAAATGCTCGAGCGTTCGTTCCCGTCGATACCGGTGCTTTCCTACTCGGAAATCCCTTCGAAGGTCTCGCTCGACCAGGTGGGAATCATCCGGCTAAAACAGATGGCGGAAGTATGAGTTTTTGAAAAGGTTCAAGCTAATTTGTTCCCGTGAAAGCATTTTTTTATTGCTATAAAGTCTAATTAGTGTTAAAATTACTTACGATTACGAGGGGAGTCGACTATGGAATATTTAGTATTCGAAGGGCCGAGTCTTAAAGACGCGATGAACCAGATGTACTCAATGGGCGTGCAGAAAAACATGCTCGACCAGATGCAGATCATCAAAAGGATCGAAGAGGAAAAGAGAAGCTTCTTCGGCCTGAAAAAGACCAAGAACTTCAAACTGGTCGTCGGTATTTACGAGAACCGTCCGGTCAAGAAGCAGAAGGCCGTCTCCGAAGTCGCCACCCCCGACCTCTTCGCGACAAACAATCTCCCGGTGCATTCCTCCCCCATGCCCCACGAGAGCGTCAACCTCAAATCCGAAATTCAGGACATCAAGAACGCCATGATGGAACTTATCAACACGCGTATGACCGAAATAAAGGACAATCTGATCCAGGATAAGCTGACCCGTGAAATGGATCAGGAGAATCAAATCCTCCAGGATGTCGAGATATCCAAGAAGAACCTCGAATGGGCGGAAAAGTTCCTCCGCGACCGGACGTTCGCTCAGTTCCTGATCGACGACGTGATCGAGCACCTTCAGCGCCAGAAGAACGATATCCGTATCGAAAAGACGCAGGTCCTCGGCTCGATCCGCGACTTTCTCTCCACCGGCCTCGTCCGTGAAGAAATCTCGATCGACAACTACAACTTCGGCAACTTTATCCTTTTCGCCGGACCTACAGGCGTGGGGAAAACAATCACCCTTGTGAAGATGGCCGCTCATGTCGCCGAGATGCGCCGGAAGAAAATGCGCTTCATCTCGGTAGACCGCTACAAGGTCGGCGCCGACTCCCAACTCAAGGCATACGCCGAACTGCTCCGCGTTCCGTTCTACCCGATCCACCGCCAGGAAGACTTTTTCGACCTGATCAATAAAAACGAAGCCGATTTTACGTTCATCGATACCGCCGGGAAAAGCCCCCGCGAGACGATTGCGATCAAGGAACTGAGCGACTGGATCAAGCGCACCGGGAAGAAGATCGACGTCCATCTGGTTGTAAGCGCGACCACTAAGCCCCAAGACCTCGACTTCATTATCGAAAAGTATTCCGTGTTGGACTTTCATCATATCATCGCGACCAAGTTCGACGAGACGAAACACATGGGTTCGGTGCTTTCCGCGGTCTACCGTTCGAAAAAACCGCTCTCGTTCGTCACTAACGGGCAGGAAGTGCCTCAGGACTTCAAAATAGCTAATCTCGATGAAATAATTGCCGATTCTATTAAATAGAAAACGTGGAGGGGATTCCGCATGTCTTCATCAGTCATTTTAGGGCCGGATCAAGCGGAAGGTTTGAGAAAAATGATGGGGGATTATCCCCAGTCTCAGACCAAGATCATCGCAGTCACATCCGGTAAAGGCGGGGTTGGGAAGAGCAATTTCGCCGTCAATCTCGGGATCACTTTAGCGAATATAAAAGACCCTCGCAATCCCGACGCACCAAAGAAGAAAGTAGTCGTGATGGACGCCGACCTCGGGCTCGCGAATGTCAACGTACTCATGGGGATCATCCCAAAGTACAATCTCCTGCACGTCCTCCGCGGCCAGAAGAAAATCTCCGAAATCATCATCAAGACCGACCTCGGAATCGACATTATCGGCGGAGCGTCGGGTTTCAGCCAGCTCGCGAACCTCAGCGATGACGAAAAGAACAACTTCATTAACGAACTGAAAGATATCAGCTACGCGGACTACATGATCGTCGATACCTCGGCGGGAATCTCGTCCAACGTCATCTCGTTCGTCCTCGCGGCGCACGAGACGATCGTGGTCACCACACCCGAGCCTACTTCGATCACCGACGCCTACGGCATCATCAAGTCTATTGTCGTCGAATCGGAGATACCGAACATCAAGCTCGTCATCAACCGCGTCCGTTCCGCGAGCGAAGGCTCGAAGGTCGCGAAGAAGATTATCGATATCGCGAGTCAGTTCCTGAGCGTCAAGATCGAGAATATCGGCTATATCTACGACGACCCGATAGTGAGCGAGTCTGTCCGCCGTCAGATACCGTTCGTGGCGATGGCGCCGAAATCGAATATCGCGCTCTGCGTGAACCATATCGCCCGGAGAATCATGAATATCGAAGTACCCGAGGAACATTCGGGTTTCCGGAAGTTCTTTTCGACGATGTTCAGCGCGAAAGAGTAAATAGTATCCTATTTTTGCTGATATCTCCATCGATTGACCACTTCCGATATTTTTCCGATTGGCATTATTTCGTTCTGCCATCCAGTATTAAAATCAATATCGTTTGATTTGGGAAGCTGATTAGTATTTAAATTTCGAATCATTATTCTTGAAGGTATCATTGTTGCCTGTCCAACAAAAATAGCTTCCTGTTTTCTTAATCCAGAAAGCATTTTTGTCATCCCTGACATAGAATCGGGAAGTATTAACCGAACGTGCTCTCTATCCGCGTCATTTGTTATTCGATGCACAATCCAACTGTTGCATTGAGAAAGAACTGTAGCTTCAACTTCGCTAGGACGTTGGGAAACTAGAAGAAGACCTAAACCATATTTGCGTCCTTCTTTTGCTATTCGACGTATTGCTTCCTGAGCGGCTTCATATTGTGCTTCTCCTCTATTTGGCACATATCTATGTGCTTCTTCGCAGACTAAAAGTAAAGGGTCAGATTCCCTTTCTTTTTGATTTTGCCATACTTTAAAACTAAACAAAGTTCTTCCGATTACAGAACTTATTATTCCAGCTACTTCATTTGGAACTCCAGATAAATCAATTATACGTGGTTGATAATCATCAGCAATAAGTAGCTTAATTAATTCTGGAAAAGGATCATCTTTTTCCCCAGACCATTCATTCATCATAAACTTATAGCGAGCATCATCTTTATAGATTTCAAGTTTTCGCAGAATTGAGTTGTGAGAATCTTGTTTACTAGCTTGCTCAGGTTTGTCTTCTTCAATTTTTGCCTGAACAGTAGATATTTTATAAGGAATAGGTGAATCGACATTTATTTTTTTTGGGTCTAATCCAATAATTCTTGCCCCTTCTTCTCTTGCTAAAATTAAGGCTTTTTTTACAATATTTGTTTGAGATGTCGCTACATATTCTGTCTTTCCAATTAATAGTGAACAAGTTTCTTGAAGGTTTAAAAGCCAATAGGGAAGGAGAAGTGAATCATCGTCTGAGGAAAGAATTTTATGGTTCTTAAAAGCATTTCCATATTCGCCATGAGGATCAAGAATAATAATTCTTGGTTTCCATTTCGTATATTTATCAATGCTTCCTTTTTCTAAAATGCTGTGAATAATTGCGGCAACGGTCCCTGATTTTCCCGACCCGGTCGAACCTAATACCGCAGTATGTTTCCCTAATAGCTCATTTATGTTTGCATAACAAGGGGATTTTCCTGTTCCAACATGATATCCAATTTGTATTACATCATCTTTTTTATTTCCAAAAATTAGTCGTAATTCTTGCTTTGGGGTAAGATACAAGTTTTGCATAGGTAAAGGAAATGAAGATACTCCACGTTCAAATTCTAATTCCCTCTTATTTGACGAATTATATAACCATTCACCTTCCCCGAATAAATCAGCTTCTATAACACGCTCATCTGTACTTGCATTTGTTATCATTCCTCGTTCTGCTTGAAACTCAGATTTCATTCTCAATCTTCCAACCAAAGCATAGATTATCCGTCGCCCAAAATGTACTTTGACCATTGATCCAAATTGCCCTATTGGATATGCTTCTCCTGCATGGATACAAGACAATTCAAATAAATTTGGATTTAATTCAGCAATAATATGCGTTCCATCAACTTCAATTATTTTACCGATTGCAAGATTATCAATTGGTTCATTTGGATTCGTATTTGTTTTATTCATTTTTCTCCCCCAATTATTCGAGTTACATTTTCAAATTTCCACCATGGTAAATCAACGGTTGAAGGATATCTTTCTGGATAATGAAAAAATCCGTTTTTTGCATAGATAAGAATCTGTTTTCCTATGTCTTCATTTTCATTCCACTTTTTTAAATCACCCAAAGGCTCGTTATCAGAAGTAAAAACCACAAGTGTAAGTCGCCCGTCAGACTCTTTTAACGCCTGCTCAATTTCAATATTAATATGAGAATCGTTAAAACTATATCCACAAATAGTTAGTATTATTTGCTTTCCAGGTACTATAGTAAGAATATCCCTAAATCTTTTTATCAATTCAGCAAATGGGTCGCGTTGAGTTTCACGATACTTAGTTGAAGCCGGCCATATAAGAATTTTTCTATTCTTTGGATTATCTATTATCCTCTCAGGTATTCGCCGTGGAAATGGATCTGATTCAAACTCACACCATTCAATAGAGCCATGGATTTTAAGGATATTGGCTTTATAGTCTTCTCTATCAAACATTTTTGGTTCCCACCAACCAACACTACCTCCATTCATTCCATCTGTAAAGGAAATTTTTTCTAAAGATAATGCATCTTCCAAAAATGAATCATAATTAAGATACACATAATCAACTTTTCTAAAATTACCTATTTTTCCAGGTCTTAGTACTTGATGAATAGATATTACAAATTGTCTATAGATAGAAAGATCAGGTTTTTTACCCTCGCACCTAATAGCTTTAGCAATAGATTGTTTTATTTGTTCAATCGCATTTATAAGAATAAATTTTGTATACTTACCACTCTGAATATAAACTTCCGTATTTTTTGAACCTAAAAAATCTCTTCGTTCTGAAATTGCCAAATGATCTATAATTTCACTCAGATAATCTTCTATATTAGGTTTGTTTGCTCCACTAAATATACTCTTAATCCCTTCAAGAACTTTTTTTGAATCTTCATCTAAACCATCACCTTTTAAAACTCCAGATGTAAGATCCTGCATCAATGGACATCCAGCATGATAACTACAACCAGCTCCTAACAGAAATACACGTCCATCTTGGTTCATTAAATCCCCGAAATTCTCAAGCGCTTTAATATACTCAGGTGTTTTTAAAACCGAAAAATCATCCGATGTACTCATATAAACTCTCCTCCTATAGAATAAACCACTTCCCGGAACTTCACATCTTCATTCGAATTACTTTGAAGGAGATTCGAATAAATCAAAAACAAAAATTTGTAGAATAAGATTTATTATAGTTATGTTTACGAATAAGTCAAGGTTTTATATAGTCTTTTAAAAATAGTAAAGCCCCCGTTATCCGCGGGGGCATCCTATTTTTCAATTTGCGCATTGAATGATCGCAGGCTTACGGCTCAATGATCTATTACCGTCGTAATGGAATTAGCCGGCAGGCTTCGGTGTCCTACCTTCGCTCTGCACTCCACCCCTCCATGGGTGTCGTTCGCAACACTATTTCAACATCTCCAGATAATGGTACACTTCGAACTTGTCGTTAGCCATAGCGGCCTCCGCGGCGGTCACACCGAAGTTGTCCACCGCTTCCGCGTCGACACCCAGCGTCATCAGGTACTTCACCGTCTCGAGCCGCCCCGCCATCGCCGCCCAATGAAGCGCAGTGCGGCCGGACTGATCGGCTTCCATAGGATCGACGCCCTTTTCGTGGAAGTACTTCATGATATCAATATATCCGTACTGCGCGGCGATCATGAACGGCGTAACGCCGAACTTATCCTTCGACTTGTAATCCACGCCGTAGGAGATCAGGTATTCGATCAGGTCAGGATTTCCGCTGCGGATCACGAGGTGGATGATATTCTGATTGAACGAGTTTTTCGTCGTGAGGTTTGCGCCAATTCCGACAAGGTATTGGACGATGTCGAGCTTTCCGGAAATCGCGGCCGCGAGAACAGGGGTGATCTCTTCCTTATCCTTGTAGTTGATATCGGCGCCGCAGGAAATCATATACTTTACCATATCGAGATTGCCTTTCCGGCAAGCCTCATGCAAAGGGGTGCTTCCGGTTTTTGTGGCGACCTTCACATGCCCGCCCATATAGACAAGCATCTCCGCCATCTTCAGGTTGCTGTTAAACGCCGCCCAATGCATGCACGACCACCCGTTAAAGTCTTTCGCGTCCGGGCTCGCGCCCTTGTAGACAAGCTGTGTCGCGTACTGGACGTCGCCGGCCTTGACAGCCGCCAGAAGCTCGTGATTGATATCGGCGGCAAAAAGTCCGCCCGCGATCAGGAACATCGCCCCAAAAACAATAGATTTCTTTTTCATGGAATCCTCCTTGTCCTCTTCATTGAAAGAGGTCTTGCACACTAAGCCGTGTCCTGTAGTGATTAACGGAATGTTTTTAAGTAGCCTGATACCCGAAATAAAATATTTTTCACCCCGCTTGACGAACGCTGTTTTTTTCATTATATTTACAACTAAAAACATGCAAGGAGAGGCATTATGGCTAAGGAACTTCTTTTTTCAACCAAAGCCCACCAAAAAGTCCTTTCGGGTGTAGAGAAGATGTCGAACGCAGTCGGCGCAACTCTAGGTCCCCGCGGAAGAAACGTTTTGATCGATAAAAAATTCGGGGCGCCTACCAGCACAAAAGACGGCGTGACTGTCGCGAAGGAAATCGAGCTCGAAGACAAGTTCGAGAATATGGGCGCGCAGATGCTCAAAGAAGCCGCCACGAAGACCAACGACGACTCCGGCGACGGTACTACTACCGCCACGGTTCTCGCTCACGCGATCATCAAGGAAGGCTTCAAGAATGTAACCGCCGGAAGTAACCCGATCCTCATCAAGCGCGGGATCGATAAGGCTGTCGCGGGTATCGTATCCGAGATCAAGAAAATGGCACGTCCGGTAGACAGCAGCGACGATATCATGCATGTCGCGTCTATCTCCGCGAACAATGACCAGGAGATCGGAAAGCATATTTCCGCCGCGATGGACAAAGTCGGTAAAGACGGCGTCATCACCGTGGAAGACTCCAAGTCGATGGACACGTTCGTAGAAGTCGTAGAAGGGATGCAGTTCGACCGCGGATACCTTTCTCCCTACATGGTCACCAATGCCGAAACGATGGTAGCCGAACTCGAAGAAGCGTTCATCCTTCTTTATGATAAAAAGATCACCTCAGTCAAGGAACTTTTACCCTTGCTGGATAAGATTTCCCAGAGCGGCAGACCGCTTGTGATTATCGCCGAGGATGTCGAAGGCGAAGCTCTCGCGACATTGATCCTCAACAAGCTACGCGGCGTCCTTACTTCGGTAGCAGTCAAGGCTCCCGCATTCGGCGACCGCAGAAAGGCGATGCTCGACGATATCGCCGTGCTGACCGGCGGTACGGTTCTCACCGAAGAAAAGGGTATGACCCTTGAAAAAGACGCGGTGATCGCCAACCTCGGTAAGGCCAAGAAGATCATCATCGGCAAAGAAAATACAACTATCATCGACGGTCACGGGACTGAAGAAGCCCGTAAGGACCGTATCAAACAGATCAAAGCCCAGATCAAAGAAACCACGTCCGACTATGACAAGGAGAAGCTCCAGGAGCGTCTCGCTAAGCTGTCCGACGGTGTCGCCGTGATCAAAGTCGGCGCCGCGACGGAAGTCGAACTGAAAGAGAAGAAAGCCCGTGTCGAAGACGCATTGTCCGCGACCAAGGCCGCTGTCGAAGAGGGAATTGTTCCCGGAGGCGGTGTTGCTTACCTCAAGGCCCAGAAGGTTCTCGAGAAGATGAAGGGCGACAACGAGGAAGAGCAGGTCGGTATCAACATCGTCTTTAAAGCTCTGGAATCGCCGTTGAAGCTGATCGCCGAGAACGCCGGAATCGACGGCTCGGTCATCGTAATGAAAGCCAAAGAGGCTCAGCCCGGACAGGGATATGACGCCCTCAAGGGCGATTGGGTGGATATGATGAAGGCCGGTATTATCGATCCCGCGAAGGTCGAACGCACAGCGTTGCAGAACGCCGCGAGTATCGCCGGAACCCTCCTGACCACTGAAGTCATGATCACCGACAAGCCTGACGACAAAGGCGCATCTATGATGCCCGGCGGCGGCGGAATGGGCGGTATGGGTGGAATGGGCGGAATGGACATGTACTAAGAGTACATCGCCGAATAAGCAAATCAATCGATATAACAAAACAGGGATGCGTAATGCGTCCCTGTTTTCGTTGTAAGATTTCTCTTAAAAAGGTACTACGTTAAAAAAGGGGCTGCCTTGATGACAGCCCCTGTAATGTTTCAATTATTAAATCTGTAGATTAATATATCTTTCCAGTACCCTGACTGATAGTCACCGATGACGATAATCCGGCAGACCCGGAATATCGATTGATGAAGATAATATACCATCCTTTTAACGGCGCACTGAAATTACACGTTTCCGGAGAACCAACACCACCCGCTTCAGAATAAGCCACAAGCCAGCTAAAATTAAGGTATTGGTAGAAGATATAAATATCGTCGTCTACGCTGGCATTCACGGCGAGAGAAGTATTAATCGTTCCCGTGTTAGTGACATATATCTGAATGGCATTCTTTGTGGCCGAGTATCCATAAACACCCGGACCTTTCCATGTATAGTCAGGAACAGAGTCATGAGCTATCAGATATTTGTTCCAAAGCGAATTAGAAATAAAGTTCCCATTTGTCCCGATCAGGTAATACCCGTTAAAAATATGGGTTGTCAATGCGATTGGCGCAGGTTGAGGACTAAAATCTCCAAAGTAAATCGCTAATCCATGACTATTCGGGTTTCCGGTAGCATTATGCCATTCCATCAATACCGCATCACTAATTGCGGTTTTTAACGCGGCAGAACTTGCGTTCGGGTGTTTATTCGCAAGATCCCAGATATCGATATGACACGGATCGTAAGCCGCATATGTTGTATATGCTTCAACCGAACCCGCAATATAAGTCTCATTACTTCCCGCAAAATTCACCCTGCCGGGATTAATCCATGTATTTGTTTCATTGAGAAGTAAGCCTATATAACTATCCAAGTCTGTGAATAAAGCATTGACTTTGGATAAATCGTATGCCGCGAGAGTTGTATTTGCGGTCAGACGGTACTGATTGGAGAAAGAAAGAATCACGCTCTTATAAAGATTAGTGATGTTATAAGCAGTCGAGAAGCGATTGAGCCAATCGTTGTATTGCCAACCGGCGCCGGGTTCGAGATCGGGTGATGCAATCATGACACTCGCCAAATCCTTGAACTCATAGACCGCTTCCATCGTTCCCATCAGACAAGCGTCGAAACCAAGGACTTCAAGTCCCTTTCCGGTCAAACCGACACGAATTTCCGCATTTAATAAGCTATTCGTTGCGGAAGAGAAGTCCGTCGAAGCGCCCTTGACCTGCGGGCTGACAGAGGGTTCGGAATAGAATGATTTTTTACCCCATCCGGTTACAGGGAAAAATCCTTTATTCAGCTTATCCAACTGGGGTAGGCTGGCAATCGCATTTTCAGCTTTTCTCCATCCGTCGCCATGATCCCAGATAATCAGGAACTCATTTTCAGCTTCATAGTTATTATTCACATAATCTACAAAATCTGCAAGCACGACAGGGCTACCCATATTGAGTTCCTGCGAGTCGCCGGAAGTAGTAAGAGAAACCCCGGCAATCGTTCCCGCGAGACGGGTTGATACAGACGTAGTGTTGACACCAGCGGCATCATAAGTAATTCTATACAGTCTGGTGCCGACCCAGTTTCCATCCGCGGTAGAGTATCCCGGACCGCGGTCGAAAAGCACGATAATATTTGCCTGATAATTTGTCAAACCAGAAAATGCTTCCATTTCATTGAAATCCGTGACACCATAGGTTTCGAGGTCGTTGTCGCCATTGAGGAATACCAGAATATTCCATTTGAACTTCGCGACATCGACCGTGGTGGAATTGGTAGCACTGATATTGCCCCATTTATCCACACCGTAGTAGTAGACCGTATGCGAGCCCGAGACGCCGGTGTAATTCTTACTCCACGTTCCGCCGACCATCGAGGCGTTCATATACGCCGCGCCGTCGAGACTGAGATATGTTGTCATTGTCCCGCCGCTGGCGTCGGTGATCGTACCGCGGATCGTAAACATCTTTAGACCCGTTTCGTTCTTATCCTGTTTCGTCGTGACAGACACCACAGGGGGTGTTTTATCGACATTGACTATCACGGCCGCGCTGAAATTGGTGCGGTTGTTGTCGGAGATCACACGGGCGACAATATTGTTGCTGCCGTTAACCAAACCGACACTCATATTCGACCATGAAGTCGTACCGGAACAAGCGACATATCCGCCGCCGTTTACCTTGACCGCGACACTGGAAATGTTAAAATCGGTATGAATACTCGCGCTGCCGGAAACTTTTAGCGAGAGCACGTTTGTCAGGATACCGGTAGTCGGTTTGAGGATGGCTACCGAGGGGAAACCCCAGTCCGCCTGAACATTCACGGAAACGGGCGTTCCCGCATTACCCCATTTATCCGTGGCGTAAGCATTGATCGTCTTCACACCCTCGGTGTTCATGACAACCTGGTTGCTCCAATAGTTGCCGTTATAGAAACTGGAAATCACATTGGTCGATTGCCCGGTCACCCAGACATAAACCGATCCGTATGCGGAAAGGTCCTGAATAGTCCCTGTAACAAGGAAAGTCTTCCCGTTCATCTGATTATTGGTAGGGCTCGAGATTGCAACTACAGCCCCGGTTTGGTCTACAATTACCTTTACCGGTACGCTGAAATTGGTCTTCCCGCTATCCGCGATCACGCGAGCGATAACCGAGTTTGTCCCCGCTATCAATGTCACGGATTTCGTCCAGTTATCGGTTCCGACAGCGGCCGAATATCCGCCGCCGTTCACATCCAGCGAAACCGAAGTGATATTGTAATCAATATATACATTTGCAGTCCCGGAAAAATCTACTGAAGTCACATTGGTCAAAAGACCGTTTAACGGCGCGGTGATCGCTACCGAGGGTGTACCCCAATCGCTGTTTACATTTATCGATACCGGAACACTAGTGTTCGCGTTGGTATCCTTAGCCCATGCCTTAATGGCGACTATGCCTTCAACGGCGAGAGTGACCGGAACAGACCAGTTCGAACCATTGATAAGGTTCGTTATCGAGTTGGTCGCTCCGCTTCCGGCAACTACATATACCGTGCTGATTCCCGAAGGATCGTTTGCGGTACCATAGACAGTAAACGCCTTACCGACAACCGTGTTATTTGTCGGACTGGTGATCTTCACTACAGGCGGAGCCGTGTCCCCCGGAACTGTGGGTCCGCCGCCCGGATTCACCGGCACCGGTGCGGTACACCCAATTATTACAGTCAAATAGACAATAGCCGTCAACCATAAACCTAACCTTTTTCCCATACCTATCTCCTTGTGATTAGTTTATACTTTATAAATCATACTAATAAGGTGTATTATTCAAACATATACTAAATGGAATGTTCGAAGAGATTATAGCACTGTTTTATATAGTACTCAAATTTTTATTCAAATGTGAAAACATTTTGAACTTTTTTTCCTATCCTCCATATCAAATCACCCCTTGCATCCCGGGAAAAGCCGATGTATAATGATATGAAGGTTTCGGGATGGAGGTTTCTTATGGAAGAAAATATATTCGATGTCATCATTCAGCTTGAGGAAGACTTAGCGGTTCTCTATAAACAGCTTGCGGGGGTTTCCCGTTTCGCCAGTCTGCACGATGTGTTCGAGTTCATGGTGAAACAGGCCAGTTCACGCGGCCTCCACACACGGGCTTTCATTAAAGAGCTTCAAGCCCCGGCATTCAATACAGGCGCCGTAAAGGAACTGCAGAAGAGACTCAAGGACAGCCTGTTTGTCGATACGCTCAACGAGCCCGATATCAACAACTGCCTCGAGAAGCTGAGTAACGCCGAGGATGTGATCGGGAAACTTTATATGAGTATCGCCGAGTATTATGGAAAGGTCGCGGATTACTACATGAAGCTCGGCGCGAAGGTCGAAGCCTACTCGAACGAGGAATTTGTCCGCCGCGATATGCTCAAAAAACGGAAGCATTAAGCATCCCCCAAGCCGACCCGGAAAGTAACGACTCAATCTTCTTTTTTATTCAATCCGAACCGATTTCCTCTTGATATATTCAGTAATTCAATCTATGATGAGGTAATGAAATAAGGGCTGTTCTGACAAATAGTCTTTTTCACGGAATTCAGGTTTTATTTGTCATGCGGCGCCCGACAGTCACTTCCGTCGATTTTTTAAAGTGACTATTATATCCATCCTCCGCGCGGCGGATTCGAGTCAATCAATTTACGGGAAAACTATCCGGGGGTTCGATGAAGGTTCTTCGTTTTATTCAAAGTGTGCTGGCTACCCTTTTCACCTATACGCTCGGGTATATTTTCACCCTGCTTTTCTGTCTGCTCGCTCTCCTTTTCGCGGTTTTTCGCCTCGGCGGCGCGGTCAATATCGTGTTCAGGATGTGGGCGTTCTCGCTCTTTCTTTTTACCGGACGGTTTGTCAGGATCACGGGCAAAGAGAATATCGACCGGAAAAAGGGCTATATCTTCCTTCTCAACCACTCGAGCTTTTTCGATATCCCGGCGATGATGCTGATCAAGCCTGGCGTGAAATGGATCGGCAGGGATAAGCTCGTGAAAATCCCGCTTTTCGGGCCGATGCTCCTCGCGACCGGGTATATCCCGCTCAACATGAACAGCGTGAAGAGCGTACACGACACCCTCGAGACGGCGCTGAAACGCGGTAAGGAAGCCGCGTCGATCGGCGTATTCCCCGAGGGAAGCCGTTCGCTCGACGGAAGGCTCGGGAGTTTCAAAAGGGGTTTTATCTTTATCCTGCGGAACTGCGATCTCGACGTCGTTCCGGTCACGCTTAACGGTTTCTTCAGCTTCAAGCCGAAAAAGCGGTTTTATCTCGATACGTCGCTTCCTCTTTCAGCGATCATCCATCCCCCGCTATCGAACAGCGAACTCAGGGATAAAAGCGACGACGAGATTCTCGATATCGCGAAAAAGATCATCGAGTCGGACTATAAAACTTCCAGCGGAGCGCGCTCATGAAAACAGCCTTGAAGAAGAAGCATCTCTGTATTGTCAATCCGATAGCCGGTAACGGTTTCGCGGCGACACAGGTCCCGATCCTGAAAAATATGCTCGCGCGGCACAATATCGAAGAGAACCTCGTGTATACCGAACGAAAAGGCCACGCTGCCGAGATCGCGGCGGACTATATCAAGAAAGGCTTCACCCATATCTTCGCCTTAGGCGGCGACGGCACATTCAGCGAAACCGCGCAGTCTCTGATCGGACACCCGAAGGTCGTATTCGGCCCGATTTCCGCGGGCACCGGCAACGACTTTATTCATATCGCCGGGTTCTCCGACCATTTCACTCCGCTCGACTGGGATGTTTTCTTCGAGGAGAACACGATCATGATGGACGCGGGGAGCTGTAACGGGCACTACTTCATTAACGGGATGGGGCTCGGGATGGATGCCCAAGTCGCGGCGGAAAACTACCGCCATGAGAAAAAGCTCTCCCTCAAAGAAGACGCTAAGGTTAAAAAGGGAAGTAAGGCAAAATATCTCTGGCATATCGTGAAGACCCTGCTGTTCTACCGCGAGCAGACCGCGAAATTTATCTACGACGGCAAAACGGAATCCCGCTCGATCTTCCTGAACAGTATCGGGATGGGGCGCCGGATGGCCGGCGGGATGTATCTCACCCCGCGCGCGTTCGCCAACGACGGCCTGATGGATATCTGTATGATCCGGAAGCTCGGGCTGTTCGGACGTCTGAAGGCGCTGGACAAGGTCAAGAAGCAGACGCATCTCGACGAACCGTATGTCAACTATATCCAGACCGCGAAGATATCCTACGAGTTCGACCGTGAAGTCCCGTCGCACCTCGACGGCGAACTGTATTTCAATACACGGTTCGATATCGAGGTTCTCCCCAAGGCGATCAAGATCGTGTATAACCCGCGCGGCGGACATTATTTCAGGGTCTGAATTGATCGAGGGGAACGGCCACGGAGGCGTCCCGGCTTTACAAGGATAAACAGAGACGCTGAGGGTAAATAAAAGGCTCTCTTAACAATAAATCTACGGACTCTTCTCCGTGCCTGTCCCGAGTTAATCGAGGGGTGCTCCGCGTGAAATGAATTTTATCGATCTATATCTTTGAAACGAATAACCCCGTACTTATCAGGAATGTCAGCTTATCCGTACAAGAGAAAGGGATTTAATGCACCAATCCTACATTATCCGCCCTATCGTCCTTAACCATGCGGCACGACAAAAATCCATGACAATCCGCTTAACACCTCAATATCTAACTGCATATATATACAATATGTTAGCATATGCTTTTTTAGATTTTTATTAAATATACTTTATTATTTTCTGAATTTTAATTGCCTTTGTTCCAGAAAAGAGTTATTATTAGGTAGAAGTGAAAAAAGAAATTCCTCAAAATGAGGAGGAGAGAAATGATGAAGGATAAGATCACGAAAGCGCTTTTTGTCTACCCGGAGACGCCGGTGTCGTTCTGGAGTTTCAAGCACGCCATCTCGTTTGTCGGAAAAAAGGCGGCCTTCCCGCCGCTCGGCCTGATGACCCTTGCCGCTCTGATGCCGAAAAACTATGAAATCAAACTCGTCGATATGAATATCGAAGCTCTCAAAGAGAAAGACATCCTCGATTCGGATATCGTGTTTATTTCCGCTATGATCATCCAGAAGGAATCGTTCCAGAAGGTAGTCACGCTCTGTAACAGTCTGGGTAAAAAAGTGGTTGTCGGCGGCCCCTACCCGACATCGTCTCACAGCCAGATCGAGGGAGTGGACTATTTCGTCCTCGGCGAAGCGGAGAACACCTTGTCGGAATTTATCACGGATTACGAGAACGGTACCGCGCGGCATCTCTATCTTTCCGAGACAAAGCCGGATATCACCCAAACACCGCCGCCGCGTTTCGATATTGTCGATATGGACAAGTATGCTACGATGATGCTCCAGTACTCGCGCGGATGCCCGTTCAACTGCGAGTTCTGCGATATCATCGAGCTCTTCGGACGCGTCCCGCGCACCAAGAACCCGGATCAGTTCATCAACGAAATGACCATTCTTTACGATACCGGTTTTAGGGGCGGAGTTTTTATCGTGGACGACAACTTTATCGGGAACAAGGCGCGGGTGAAAAAGCTCCTGCCGGAGATCATCCGGTTCCAGGAAGAACGCGGTTACCCGTTCGAGCTCAGCACCGAAGCGAGTCTCAATCTCGCCGAAGACGACGAACTTCTTTCCCTGATGGCGCGCGCCGGATTCAATATGGCGTTCGTCGGGATCGAAACCCCTGTCGAGGCGTCGCTCCTTGCGATCAACAAACAGCAGAACACCAAGACCGACCTTTTAAGCAGTATCCATAAGATCCAGAAGATGGGCATCGAGGTCACGGGCGGATTTATCCTCGGTTTCGACGACGACCCCGAGGACATCTTCGACCGGCAGATCGCGTTCATCCAGAAGTCCGGGATACCGATGTCGATGGTCGGACTGCTGACAGCGTTACCGAACACCCAGCTCTACCGCAGGCTTGTGAAAGAAAACCGCATCCTGAACGAATCGACCGGGAACAACACTCACGACCTTCAGCTCAACTTTATCCCGAAGATGGATATCGACACATTGACCGAGGGGTACAAACGGGTCGTCAAGGCGATCTACACGCCTAAAAACTACTACGCACGATGCAATACGCTCCTGAAGAATATGAACGAATACCCATCGAGACCAGTGGCGAAAATGACTCTCCCAGTGCTCGCGAAGAACCTAAAAGGCTTGTTCGCCTCGTTTTTTATCCAGCTCTTTTCAGGGTACGGCTTCGAGTACCTGAAGTTCTTCCTGAAAAACCTGTTTACACGCCCGGGTGTCTTCGTGCAGGCGGTGTCAAAGTCAGTCATGGGGCATCATCTTTTCCGGATCACCAACGAGATCACGGCGCCCGGATGGCTCGGGAAGTATATCGACCATAAGCTCGAAACGGTGAATGTAAATCTTTTCCGCCTCGAAACGAAGAAAACCCCCGATTCGATATTCCGCATCATCAACTTGCACATTCATGCGGTCACGAAAATGCAGAAGAAGCTCCTTAAAGTGAATAAATCTTCGACGGGGCATCTCGGGCACACCATGCAAACCGTTTCCGCGGATATCAAATCTTACTTCACTAAGTTCGAACATCTCGTCCGTGAAAAGATCGGAACGATTAAACTCGACGACTTGAAGACAAACCTTGAGAAGATCAAGCCCGCGATCCTAAAGAAAATAGCGCAGATCAGGAAAGACTGCGACGTGAAATACGCCTATATCAAGGAATACTTCACCGAAGCCTATTACAAGGCCGAGGACGAGATCAATAGGCTCGTCGCCCTTCTTGGAAATCCGCAGGCCGTCGCCGTGACATTTAATTGAAATATATATCCGGGCGGATTCAGTTCCGCCCGTTTTTTTTTCGATTACCCTATCTCGACACAGCAGATCGACGAAACCATTCCGCCGTAAAGTTCGATCAGTGGGTTCGAGGAGGGGATGAGTTCGACGGGCAGATTCTACTTGTTTATAGCTTTATTGGTTTTGCATGGCGGAAGACAGGGAGCGGGATTTAAGGATTGAGCGACAGTTCTTTTTTCTCATGACTCTTTTCATTGATGAAAACAAATGGGATTTTTGCGGAAATCCCGAGTTGATCGTTAGCGTTAAGAAGTTCTATACCGAACACCCTGCCGTCAGGAGAAAGATCGATAGTCAATTCATCGCTGATCTTGAGGGATTCGACTTCCTCATTTTTATCTCTAATTTGGAGATAAGCGATGTTATTAGTAGGGTCGTATGAGATTTTCATTTTCTTCTCCGTTAAAAATACTTGCAATAACTGTAATAACAGTATAACCATCGTTCTCAAAAACGGCATATACTTCGAGCTGTTTCTCTTTTTAGAATCTCCCTCTCCAATCGGCGTTATAGATGAAGTTATGCCGAAATCCTATTCTACCGAATTTCGCTTCAAATCTCTCGCCATTTCGGACGGTTTCTTCCACTTCAACTCTGGCCCCTCCTCTCTGCTCCATTCTTTCTTCGCAATGCGGGTGAATGAAAATTTTCAATTCTCCCCCTTTTTTATCTCGCCCATTCGGGTAAAGGCGCGCCTGTGGCCTTATGATAAAGCATTTCGGGATCGATATCGATTCCGTCCGGCCACGCGAGAGTTTTAGAAACCGGATCGATAAAAAAACTTTTAAAATATACCATATCCTGAAATCTCGCGAACACTCCGCCGCGTTGAAGATAATCCCGGAAATCGATTCTCCCCAGCATCCCGTCGGAGAATTCCAGTTCAAGCCGGTAATCAGAAATGTAATGTGCGCTTTTTATCTCTACCATTTGATATTCCTTCTATTCCAAAGGGTCTATCTTCTTAGGACTTTGATTCTCTTTCGCTAAATCCCAGTCATTCAATAACTCCTATCTCGCTGAGAATTTTCTCCGCCACGGCACGCGGATCTTCCGCGTCGAAAATAGGACGGCCGACTACGATATAGTCCGCGCCGAGCTCAGCCGCGCGAGCCGGGGTCATCACCCGCTTCTGGTCGTCTCCGCCCGCTGACGGCCGAATACCGGGCGTCACCAGTTTGACGTCGGGGAACTTTTTCTTCATCAGCTCGATCTCGTGGGGAGAGCATACAAACCCGCGGATTCCCTCGCCGTAGCCGATCTCCGCGAGGTGCGAGACCATTTCGGCGACGGGCTTTTCGATACAGAGGTCGTTCTTCAGGATTTCGTCGTTCATACTGGTCAGCACGGTCACCCCGAGGATCAGCGGAGCTTTCTCGAGGCCGGACGAGTTGACTGCGTCGTACACACCCTCGACCGCGCTCCGGATCATCTCCTTGCCGCCGAGCAGATGGATCGTGAACATATCCACCCCCAGACGGGTCACGGCGGCGCAGGAACCCTTGACTTGGTTGGGAATATCGAAAAACTTCAGGTCGAGGAAGACGCCCGCGCCCTTCTTCTTGATATACTCGATAGTCTGCTTGCCGTCGGCAGGATAAAGGGTCGAGCCGACCTTGAAGAGCACGTCCAGCCCCGCGAGCAGATCGACCGCCTTTTTCGCTTCCTGAAAATCGTTCATATCAAGAACTGCAATGAGTTTTGTCGCCATATTTACCTCGATTTTACTTCCCTCAACAACACCTCGACTTCGCTCGGTACAAGCACCTCGGTTTTACCAGTACAAGCACCTCGACTTCGCTCGGTACGAGCGCCTTACGGTTTACAGATGTACCATGAAAGTTTATCGTCGATCCGTACCTCGTTCACCCAGCGGAACACGGTTCGCATCTCTTCGAAACCGGAGGCGATAAACACATCCGGGTCCGACCCGTCCAGCCAGTCCATGAACCGGCTCCGTTTCGCGGTATTCTGCGCGTAGTCGATGACCACGACCTGCCGTTTCGCCAGACGCGCGGCTTCCCGGTACATCATCTCCCGGCGTTCAGCAGTCAGGCAATGAGCCGTGTTCGCGATAAACACCACCTCGAAACTTTTATCGTTAGCGGGCAGTCCGTCGACAACGTCGCCCCAGAGGACTTGGATGAGAAGATCGGAGAATGGATTTTTCTTTTTGTGGTCGGAACGGATATCCCGCGCGGTATCGAGCATCTTGTGCGAGGCCTCGATGCCGATCACATCGAAACCCATCTCCGCGAGGACGACACATAACGAAGCGTTACCGCATCCCATATCGAGAACCTTGTCGCCGGGATTTAATTCCAAGTGCTCGCGGTTCGTTTCAAGGGTTCTGCGGAAAAAATCTTCCTGCCGTTTGTATAAGAGCCGGTACCAGAACGCCGCCTTATCAAACCGTTTGACCCGTTCGTCTAAAGTCACATCGTACTCCTGGAAAACGTGTTTCGCGGCTATTTCTGCGACACGCCCCTGCTCCCGGGTTTAACCGCCGGGAGATTGCCTTCCTTGCATAACGGGCAATCCGACGGATCGTAGGTATGCGCCTGTACGGAATGCAGCCATTCGGTACGGATACCGAGCGATTCCGACTCCGCCATATTCCTGTCGATGAGACTTGCCGCCCCAATAATCTCCGCACCGAAACCGGCGACCAGATCCATGACCTCTTTGACGGATTTCCCGGTGGTGATCACGTCTTCCGCGATCAGCACCTTCTCGCCCGGGCGGATTTCGAACCCGCGCCGTAGCTGGAATACACCGTCGACACGCTCCGCGAAAACACCCCTTGCATGCAGAGCGCGGGCGAGTTCGTAGGCGATAATAATACCGCCGAACGCCCCGCCGATCACGACATTTATCTTGACATCGGCGAACAGTCTCGCGAGTTTCTTACCCGCGACTTCCGCCATTTCAGGATACTGAAGGTACTTCGCGCACTGCACATACTTATCGCTATGCAGTCCCGACGAGAGAATAAAATGCCCGGTCAGTAACGCTTCGGACCGGTTGAGAAGGTCTTCGATCCCTTTGTCTTCTCTGATTTCCCGCATATATCCCCCTACTTGTGGTTTTTACCATAATTTGAACAGAAAAACTACTTAATGTATTCTTTGAGTTTTTTACGAATCGTATCGTAGTTCTCGGGTACTTCGATATCGAGGAACATCCCCTCGCAGACAAACCCGTAGAGCTTGCCGAGCTTTGTCAGCAGGGGAAAAATGTCCTTCTCCAGCGAGATACTCTCATGAGGCTGGATGAAGTTCAGAACCTGTTTATTGAAAACATAGATCCCGGTGTTGACATACGTCGTCGATTCCGGGTTTCCCCGCTCGAGGAAACGATGGATTTGCTTGTTGTCCATCAGTTCGACCGCGCCGTAACTTTCCGGGTGCTCGCTTTCCTTCAACGCTATCGTGACGAACGCGTCGTGCGACACATGGAACTGCAAGAGGTCGTACACCGGCACGTCATGGAACGTATCGCCGTTCACCACAAGGAACATATCCTTCCCGATCATCGACTCGGCGAGCTTGACGCTTCCGGCGGTTCCCCGGAGAAATTCCTCTTCGGTATAACGTATCTTTATATCCCACGCCTTTCCGTTGGAGAAATAGCTCTCGATCACCGGGCGCATATATCCGCATGAGAGAATAATATCGTCGATCCCGTTCTTCTTCAGGAAAAGAAGGACGAATTCCAGGAACGGCCTGGCATTGACAATCGCCATCGGTTTGGGGGCGTCGCCTAATTGTGCCGATTTCAAATGCCCATTCCGCCCGCCAAAACTATCGCCTGCATGATTCCTCCTCACACTTCCGCTAATTAAATTATATTGCCGGTTGTCATATTGGTCAAAGTTTTTACAAGTAGCTCGTTTTCTTCCATTGTACCCACTGTAATTCTCGCGAAACGATCTCCGAACCCGAAGTCCGACAGCGAGCGCACCGAGATCCCCTCGTTATCGAGCGCCTCGAGTATTTCCAGATAGCGCATTCCGAGATCGACGAAGATGAAGTTCCCGCCCGGAACCGCTGTATCGAGGCCGAGCGCCTTCAGTTTGTCCGTAAGGTACTCGCGGCCCCTCGCCGTCTCGCGCACCGTCATCCCGAGAAACTCGTCGTCGCCGAGCGCGGCAGCCGCGCCCGCCTGCTGGATCGTCCCGAGATTGAACGGGAGTCTCAGCTTCTCGATCTGCTCCGCGAGCGGGGAACGCATCACCCCATAGCCCACACGAAGCCCGGCGAGCCCGTAGCATTTCGAAAACGTATATATCAGGATCAGATTCTCATAGCTGCCGAGAAGTTTAATAGCGGAATTCTCCATCCCTGCAAAATGAATATAAGCCTCGTCGAGGATCACCGGGACATGCGCCGGGACTTTATCCATGAAGCCGGCGATCTCGTTCGGGCGGTAGAAAGTCGAGGTCGGGTTGTCGGGATTGGACAGGATGACCGCCTTTACACCCGGAGCGCCTGCCGCGCCCGCGAGGGAGTCCAGATCGGCGGAATAATCGCTCTTGCGGAGCGTCATCACCGCCTGCGCACCCTTGGGAATGGTCAGCAGACGGTAAAGCATGAAGCTATTTACCGGGAAGAGGACACTGCCTCCTTCCTGCGCGAATCCAGCGAGAAGCATATTGAGCACTTCGCCGGAGCCGTCGCCGAAAAGCAGTTCCTGCGGGGATACGTTGACTCCCAGCCGTTCCCAGTACCCGCAGACCGCCGCCCTGAGCGCGTTCATCTTCGAGTCGGGATAAATCGAGAGTTCGCCCGCCGCCGCCGCGCGTACCGCCGCCATCGCCTTTGGGGATGAGCCGAAACGGTTTTCGTTGGACGCGAGCTTAATCATCCGCCCGGATTTGGATTTCCCGGGCATTCTTCCGGCCACATAATGATTGAGGGTCATGATCTCTTTTCTGACCGACTTTATCACTTCCATTTTATCTAAATCCTTCTACTATCGATTCGAAGATCGCCCTTCCGTCGGTCGAACCCATTTCCGGCTCGCTCGCACGTTCCGGATGCGGCATCATGCCGAGCACGTTCTTCTTATCGTTAAAAATCCCGGCGATCCCGAGTATCGCCCCGTTGGGATTGGTGCTGTCGTCGACCTTCCCGTCGGTGTCGCAGTACTGGAACGCGATCAGGCCGTGATCGAGCGCGAACTTCCGGTCGTCGTCCGCGAGGAAGAAATTTCCTTCCGCGTGCGCAATCGGCAGTTTCAGCACCTGTCCGGACGTATACTTCTTCGTGAATAACGAGTCCGAACTTTTCACCTTGAGGTGCTGGTGACGGCAAAGGAAATGGACGATCTTGTTGCGCAGAAACGCCCCGCGGATCAGGCCGCATTCCGCCAGCACCTGGAAACCGTTGCAGATACCGAGCACGGGCTTGCTCTTACCGGCGTGTTTGACCACCGACTTCATGACCGGGGAAAAACGCGCGATAGCGCCCGCGCGCAGGTGGTCGCCGTAGGAGAACCCGCCCGGGATGATGACGACATCGATGTCGTCGATATCCGACTCGGTATGCCAGACATACCTGACTTTTTTACCGATTACCTCTTCGATCACCCAGTAAGCGTCGCGGTCGCAGTTCGTCCCGGGGAATACGATCACCCCGAAGCTTGGTCCCGGCATCTTGGCCTCCTCTTCCCGCTTTGCAGGCGGCTTTGGTTCCGTAAGAGTATAATGGAAAACGCGCGAAAAATAAAGAAAATTTAAGTTTGGCGACATACCTATTTTTAATATTTCTGCATTGTATGGCACACTTCCAAAGCATGTTTTAGATTTACCGGGGAGACACCCGCGATGCGAGGGCAGGCGGAGCGAACTAAGAAAAAGAATTCACCGCAAAGGCGCGGAGAACGCAAAGGCGGTTATTGCGCGGATTTTTGGCGCGAAGTATCCAAAGGCGGGTGGTAGGATTGTGATACTGAGCACTTCAAATAATCGCCCTTCGACGACATCTCGGCTTCGCTCGATGTTCGTACACGATATCTACCGATGGGGTCTAATAATTCAACCCCAATCGGTCACGGATACTTCGACTTCGCTCAGTACAAGTAGCGCAGATTACGCAGATGAACACGGAAAAAACTTCCTTACTCTTCTTGTCTCTGTGCGCTCCGCGTCCTCTGTGTGAAATCTTCCCTTTGTGTCCTTTGCGCCGGAGTTTATCCCGAGCACTTGCCCCGACTTCCCCGTCGGGGTGTCGAGGGACGTCTCAGCGGTAGTTCCATCAGAGTGAATCCATGGAACCTGCGCCGAACATTCGATGTACCTGCGATGAACTGGAATTTCACACGGAGCACCCCTCGACTGGCTTGGGGCGGGCGCGGAGAATAATACGATAGACTCTCTGTCAGGAGTGACCCTTGTTACAGTCTCTGCATCCTCTGCGTGAAATCTTCCCTCTACGTCTTCATGTCACTTCAGTAGTTTCATCTGCGTGAATCCGAAAAATCAGCGAAAATCCGTGTTCCATTGGGGTTAATAATTAGGTAGCGTAACAAAGACGGGACCTGTATAAATAAAAGAGGCTTTTCATCCGATTCTTAGATTACCACAACCTAGAACGGAGAAAAGCCATAAAAGTAGGATTTACTCTTGAAATAAATATCGACAT
>Ga0209416_1000946_pt1 | contig 23845 bp, 29 predicted proteins | sample RifGroF1_FD_184001 | JGI IMG/M metagenome (GOLD analysis project Ga0209416, IMG submission 184001) | Groundwater microbial communities from Rifle, Colorado, USA - Groundwater F1 (SPAdes) (version 2) | ecosystem: Environmental > Aquatic > Deep subsurface > Groundwater | place: Rifle, Colorado...
GTTGATTTATTAAAAGTCGAAAATTTTAAATATTTATGGTTATATAAACTTATTTTTTTAAAATCAAATATTACGTTTTGTTTATATTTGAATAATATCATTGAAAAAAATAAAATATAAATCATAATATAACCATATGACGAACCAAAATTTAAAAAACTATTTTGTAAATATTGTAAATATTTTTTACGCGAAAATAAATATAAAAGATTTTTATTATATTTAATTCGTTTAAATGTTTTTAAAAAAGTCAAAAATTTTAAAGATTTTTTAATTGATGTTTTTTTTTCATTTGGATATTTAAAACGCATTAAACGTTTTAATTTAAATTTTTTTAAAAATGTTTTTTGACGAATAAATTTCAAACAAACAAATACCATTAAATAACTTGTATATAAAAAATATTTTAATTCAAAAAAAAAAAAACGTTTAAAAAAACCTTTTAATAAAGTAAATGAATATAAAAATTTATCTAATGAAAGACCAACTGTAAAATAAGATGAAAATTCTTGTCGAAAATAAACACTCCAATTTATTTGCCATAATCCATAACGTTTTAATCTCATTCCAATAGGATTTGTAATATGTCCCATACTTATTTTTTTTTTTTTAAATTTTTTTTTTTTTTTTTTCGTCTAAAAACATATAAAGCACGCGTAAAGATGAATGATCCAAAAGTAAATTTACAACGAATTAACTTGCTCAATAAACCCTATGAATATCAATTAAACGGTCTTCTTTACCATTATAAACTGTTAATTTACCCGGAATAATTTTTGAAATAACATTTTTTTTTAATGATGAAATATAAAAAAAAAAACGTAATAATCTAAACGGAATTAATTCATTTCTATTATAATAAATTTTTGTTGAATTTTCAATAATTTTTAAACCTTTTCTTAAACCCAATAATTCTAAATAATATTTACTTTTAATTTTTGACAATTTTATTATTAATAAAATTTTCATAATTAAAAATTTTTTAAATAATTTATAAGTATAATATGAAGTGTATTTATTAATTCTATGATAATTAAACTTTAATAAAATCATTTTTTTTTTAATTTATCTAATTCGATTTTTTTATATAATTTAACTTTTTTAATGTAATCAATTCTTCTAGTTCTACGTTTAAAAATAACATTCGTTGAAATAGGTAATTTACGCGTTTTCACACCTTTAGTTAATAAACCACTTGGTGTTTTTGAAAATTTCCCCCCACATGTTCTTCTCCGTGAGCATGATCAACTGGATTCATAGCAACACCACGTACAAATGAACGAAATCCATAATATCTTTTTACACCCGCTTTTTTTAAATCACGTGACCAAAAATCTGAATTTGAAACAATACCTAAGGTAGCCATACAATTTGCATTAATTAAATATTCATCACCTGAACTAAGTTTAATTAGAATTTTATTATATTTATTAACAAAACTATTTAAAATTTTAATAGAAACACCAGCTGAACGACCAAAAATTCCTCCACAACCTAATTTGTTTTCAACATTAAATACTGAAATTCCTTCTTTAGCTCTAGATAATGGAAAACCTAAACCAATTTCTTTTAAAAAAAAACGACCATATTTAAAAGGTGTCCAAATCATACCTATAATACTATCTTTTGCTAATAATACATATGAGAACAATCCATTTTCATATAAAATCAAACCAACATAAGCTGTTCTTCTCGGTGATGGTCTTATTTGTAATAAAATCCATTTTAAATTTCTAACTGAATGTTTTAAATCAATACTTAAAAATTTACGTTTAGGTACTGAATTATTTCCTCTATGACGTACAGTAATACGACCTAAATTATTGCGTCCACCTTTATAAGTTAAACCATAACTAAATTTTTTATAAATAAACTTTTTAAAATTTAAATTATTCATAAATTTTATATTAATCAATATAATGAAACACAGATAATTTTTGAAGTTTTACATTATCTAAATTTTTACGAATCATTTTATTATATTTTAATAAATCTTTATACGTTGCACTTTTTTTATAAAATGTATCAAATAATTCAAGTGCTATTTTTTCATAAAATAATTTATTTTCAACTCTATTTTTAGCATTAGCTATTAATAATTTAATTCCTAAAAAAAAACCACGACGTTTAGAAACTGGATATGGAATTAATAATTCATTATTAAATTTTCTTTTTTTTTTTAATTCACAAAAAAAAGTTAAACGTTTAAAAATTATTTTTAATAATTGAATTAATTTTATTTTTTTTGTTTTTAAAAGAGTTTTTAATGAAATTAAAATATTAAAAAACAAAATTTCACGTTTTCCACTTAATCCATTTTTTAAAAATAAATTCTTAAATTTTAAAAAATTTGTATGTTGGCTATGTTTAATTTTACGTTTTCTTACATAAAAAAAAAAAAGTTTACGTACCATTTTTTTTTTTTTTATATAATTTTGATAATAATTTGATTTAAATTGATTTAATAATTTAATCTTTTTCTTTTTTATTTTAGATTTTGATTTTTTACGTTTTCTTTTTAAAAATTTATTAAGTTTATAATGTTTAAAAAGTAATATTGATAATTTTCTATCTTTTAAAAGAGTTGAAAGATATTTACTAGTTTTTCGTTTAAATTTACGTTTATTTTTTGTTAATTTTTTATAAAAATTAACAAATTTTAATGTATTAACTGTTTTTAAATATTTTTTTAAAAAAAAAGAATAATTTATTCTAGTAATTTGTTTTGAATTTTTTAAATTAAAATTAAATCTAATTAAATTTTTATTAATAATCATTTTTTTTTATTAAATTAATTAATAAACGGATTGTGCATCACGTTTTAAATTATATTTAGAACGAGCGCGAACACGCCGAAATGTTTCAGCAATACTTACCCCTAATTTTCCTCTAATAACTTTATATTTAACTCCTGGTACATCTTTAAACCCTTTTCCTCTAATCATAACAGGAGTATTTGTTTTAATATTATGACCTTGACCAGGAATAGCAACAATAACTTTCTTCCTGTACTTAATTTTACTTTTACGACTTTTCGTACTGCTGAATTTGGTTTTTTAGGACTAGTTGTATAAACTTTTATAGCTACCCCAAATCTATGAGGTGCTCCTTTTAATGCTTTTGTACGGCATTTTTTTATTTTACGTAAACGACCTTTATGTTTAATTGCTAATTGTGTTAAAGTTGGCATAAAAATAAACTTATAACGTATAATTCAAAAATAATATATATATTTAATAAGAATATTTCATTATACTTAACTAATTGTTATAATGATTTTTTTTGTTATAAATATAATAAAACTAATTATAATTTTCTTAATTTTTTTTATATAAAAAAAATTAAGAAAATTATAATTAGTTTTATTATATTTATAACAAAAAAAATCATTATAACAATTAGTTAAGTATAATGAAATATTCTTATTAAATGAAACTAAAGAATAAGGAATTAAATTATATGGAATAATTGATAAATTTTTTAAAAATTCTAAATAATTAAAAATATTAATAAGATTTAAATCAACTTTTAAAAGAATATTTTTATTCAAAAGTTTATGAGTTTTATAAGTATAAATATAATTTTGAACCAATTTTGTTAACAAAATTGGTTCAAAATTATATTTATACTTATAAAACTCATAAACTTTTGAATAAAAATATTCTTTTAATAAATCCAATGTAAAATTACCTAAATATAAAAAATGATTCACTAAAAATAAAGAATTACTAAAATTAATTTTAAAATAATTTATTTGATTAATTAATTTTTTATATTTAATTAATTTTTTAAAAAAACTACGTCTATTTAAATATAAAACATTTACTTTATCTTTTATAAAAATTAAATTATTCTTTATAAAAAACAAAATACGTAAATACTTACGAATTAATTTTTTAAAAAATTTACTTCGTCGAAAATAAAATAACATTGAAACTTCCTTTAATTTTAATTTATAAACATAAACAGATAAAAGCTTAAATTCTATAAGAGACATATAAAAAAAAAATTATTCAAAAATAGCTAATTTATAATTTTCAGTTAATAAATAATTATATTCGTTTAACTCTAATAATGTAGATAAAAGATTTGTATCATAATCATCTTTTAAAAAAAATTTATTTAAATTAATAATATACGAAATAACAAATTTATTATAAAAAAAATTATAATTTTTTCTAAAACGAATTAACTTTTTTGAAAAGTTATAAAATGAATTATTAATAAAAACTAAAAAATTACCACGTGATTCTAATAATTCTGTTTTATTATAAAACAAACGTATATTTAAAAAATTAAAAACACAATAATTTAATAATTTATAAATATAAAAGATTAATAAGTTTAATACTACTGATAATTTTAATTTACGTTTTTTTGTTAAAAATTCATATAAATTATCAAAAATTAAAAAAAAAATCAAATCAGATAAAAAATAATAATATAATAATGTTTGTAATTGAAATAAAAAAAAACCTTTAAAAATTATAAAATATTTAGTTCCTGCTCTTTTTTTTTTTTTTAATAAAACTAAAAAATGTAATTTTAAATTAAATAAATTTATTGAATCATCATCAAATTCTTCATCTGTTAAAAAATTTAAAAAAAAATCAACTGAAATTATTTCATCTAAAAATAAATTTATTAATTCAATAAAGTTATCAGGTTTTATTCCCATTTGATTTAATGCTAAAGAAAACTTTGCTGGTTTTAAACCACTTAAATAATCTTTAAATAAAATTTTAAAATAAAATTTATGACATCCACTAAATAAACCAAAATAATAATTACAATCATAAAAATTATATTCTTCAAGATTTGTTATAACAAGTTTTTCAAAAAAATTAAAATATGAACTTTTAATAGGAAAAAAACGAAGTTTTGTTGATTTCAAATATTGAGAATTCATACTATAAAATTGACTATCAATTTTTTTTAAATTTAAATATAAAATATTTTTTAACAGAAAACATTTATTATTAATATTTATAGATAAAAGTTTGCTCATAACTTATAAATTATGAATAACGATTTGGACTATGATCAAATTCACCTATAGCATGCCAATCACGAACTGATGTTCCAGTAAAACGATTATTAAAAAAATCTTTTTCTTTACGGTGATAATGCAACTCTCTGATTAATGGAAATACAAAAATTGGTTCATGCCAATATTCAGAGTCACAATTATCAAGATCAATAGTTGCAGATAAAGTTGTTACATTATTTAACTCATGACCTTCATCAAGATAATTATCTGCCCCTGGTATATAATCAAAAGTATAATCATTTAAATAATAAACACAATCTAAATCATCATCTGAGTCCTCTGGCTCTGGAAAATAAAAAACTTCTATATTTTCTTTAAAAACTAAAGGAGGAGCCGCACGAGGTCTAAAAACACGTTTTATTTTATTTCTAATTATTTTATCTCTTATTTCCTTCTTTTGAATCTTTCTATCCGCACGTGTTATTCCTTTAAAATATGTAAACGCATAACACCAAGTAAGACTTCTAAATGGATCAGACAGTTGTGAATGATGATTTAGATCATTAATAATTTTAATATCATCAAAATGTTCAATATGATTTTGTTCTCGTTCAGCATGAAACAACGCCGGATGATTTTCTTTTAAAGAATCAAGAGTATCATCCTTAACCTTAAAAAAATTTATAGATTCAAATTCATATGAAGTTAAATCTATAGAATCATGATAATCCAAAAATTTATAAGTATCATTATCAACTCCTGTATAAGGATTTAAAACTGGCTCATGAAAAATATAATTCATATCTAAAGCATCTTTTAACAAAAAGGGAATAGTAAAAAAATGATCTATAGAATAATCTTTAAAATTTTCTTGAGTTAATTTAGAAATGATTAAATAATGATTTGAATAAATAAACATTTCTTTAATTAAAATAAAATATAAATTAATAGTTAAAACAAAAAAGAAAAAGATAGTAAATACGACACTAAGGTTATATAAATTCCTGCAGCTGGTTGTCCTCCTAACCAACCTAATAAAATAAAACAAATAACAAAACGAATAATAATTCGACGAAATAAAACTCTATGAAATCGGATTGAGGAACAAAATTAGTTCTTTTTGCAATATGTAAAAAAAATGGAAATAATGCAATAAAAACAATAGAAAAAATCATTAAAATAACTCCATATAATTTATCAGGAATTGCACGTAAAATTGCATAAAAAGGTAAAAAATACCATTCTGGAACAATATGTGCAGGAGTAACCATTGGATTTGCTTCAATATAATTATCAGAATGACCTAATAAATTAGGATAAAAAAAAACTAAAATACTAAATAAAATAGCATAAAAAATAAAACCATAAACATCTTTAACTAAATAATAAACTCCAAAAGGTACACGATCAATTGATAAAACATTTAATCCTAATCCATCACTAGATTTTGAATCATGTAAAATAATTAAATGAACTGCAACTAAACCAACTAAAACGAAAGGTAATAAATAATGTAAACTAAAAAAACGACCTAAAGTAGGAACATCAACACTAAAAGCTCCCCAAAACCAAAAAACAATTTCATTTCCATAATATGGTATTGCTGAAGCTAAATTAGTAATAACAGTTGCTGCCCAAAAACTCATTTGACCCCAAGGTAATACATAACCATGAAAGCGGTTCCCATCATTAAAAATAAAATTAAAATACCAGAAATCCATAATTTATAACGAGGTGTATAAAATGAACAAAAAAATAAACCTCTACATAAATGTAAATAAACTGTTAAAAAAAACATAGAAGCACCATTAGCATGAATATAACGAATTAACCAACCTAAAGGAACATCTCTCATAATATGTTCAATTGAATCAAAAGCAAAAAAAACAGAATTAGTATAAAACATTGCTAAAAAAATACCTGTAAAAATTTGAATAATTAAACTAACTAATGCCATGGATCCAAAATTCCAAAGATAAGTTAACCCAGCTGGAGCAGAATAAACAATTGCCATTTGATATAATTCATTTAAAAATAAATCTCTTTTCATTAATCTCATAAAATTATTATATTCTTTTTTATATTTTAATTATTAAAAGTGAATTCGACTTAGACTGGACTTGAACCAGTAACCTTTTGGTTAACAGCCAACTGCTCTACCAATTGAGCTACTAAATTAATTTAATATATTTAATATGGAACCAATTGGACTTGAACCAATAACGCTTGTATGCAAAACAAAAATTTTAACCAATTAAACTATGGTAACAAAATATATTAATATGGAAATGCTGAATAATTAATTCAGGTTTAAATAAACAAAATTATTTAACAACTAATAAATCATTTTTTAATTACATAAAATAAAATCTTTAAATTTTTTAATTTTATTTATTTATTAAATAAACAAAATTAAAAATTAAACATCAACAAATAATACTAAGAAAGCCATCATTAAAGCGAAAAGTGCGATAGCTTCTGTAAGAGCAAAACCTAATAAAACAGTTGCAAATAAAGTATCTTTTAAATTTGGATTACGTGCAGAAGCAACAATATAAGATCCGAAAATATTTCCAATTCCAATACCTGCTCCTGTAACTCCAATAGTAGCTAAACCAGCTCCAATTAAACGTGTTCCTGCAAGAAAATCAATAGTAATAAGATATTTGTCCATAAGAATTAAAAAAAAAAAAATAAACTAAAAATAAACTAAAAACAACCTAAAAACAACCTAAAAACAACCTAAAAACAACCTAAAATAACCTAAAACCAACCTAACAACATCGCTCTTTTATTAAACTAAAAAGAACTTAAAAATACCACTTTCTATTATTAAACTAAAAATACCACTTTCTATTAAACAAAAAAAAACTAATTATTATTTATTACTTTTATTAAGTAATGATTTTAAAATATATTTATTTTTTAAACGTTTATTTATGTATTTAACAGTAATTATTTGAGGCGAATCTATATTTAAATAAAATTTAACTTTTTCAAATTTAAACATAATAGATAAAATAATACTCATTGAATGATGTTTAACTAACTTACGTACTAAAATACCTGTTTGTTTATTTAATCGTAAGTTTAAACCACGCTTACGCTTTTGATTTTTTAAAACAAAAACAATATGTAAATAATCTCCTCGTTTCAAAGAAGAAGATGTACATTTTACAAACTTAGAACGAAAATTTGTTTTTAAATTACCAAAATCTTTTCGTATTAATTTCACGCTCTAAATAAAATTTAATTTGTGTATTACTAAAATAACTTTTTGAAAATGTTTCACGTGCCAAAAAATAATAATATATTAATCGTAAAGTTTTTTTATTAAATGTCATACCAAACATATAATAATAAATAAATTTTCTAATATTAAAAACAATATTTCTAGGTAAATGATTATACTGTTTACGCGTATCCCAAAAACCTAATTTGCATTTGAATTTACCTCGAGCTGTTGATTCTTGTTGTATAACAACAAGCTTTGTAAATTTTTGATTTTTTTTACCAGCAACTCGTAATTTAATTGTTAATCGTGTCATAAAAATAAATAAAATTTACCATCCCCATAAAACTGTATGCAATCCAGTTAATAATAACGATTTAGTTTTTAAAAATGGATAAGGAATATAAAATGGTGATAAAAATTTCGGAATTATTAAAAAACGTAAAATTTTATAATTAATTTCAAAATAATAAGGTGGTTGAGTAAAAAAAAGTCTATATTTTAATCGACGAACTAATGTTTTATAAATATATTTTTTTTTACTTTCAATAAATGAAACATAACAAAATTCTTTTACAAGATGATTAATTGAATAAATTAATTTATTATTTAATAAAACATTTCCTGCTTGAATAAAATTTCTAACAAAAAAACGACTTCCTAAATTAAATCTTAATAAAATATTATCAATTCTACACTCTAATAAATAAAAAAAAGTATTAATCGTTCCTAATTGTGTTTTACTTGCTAAATAACCTAATTTACGTAATTTTTTTAAATTCATCTGATTATAAAATAAAATTAATTGTTTCAAATATAATTTTTGTCTTTCAAATAATCCTCGTCGTTTTAAAATTAATTTTTTATTAGTATTAGCATAATTAATTCCTATAATTAAATCATCTCTAAAAAATTTAATACGTGAAGCACGACGTAATAAATACATACTTTTACCAATACTTTGACGCCCAAATAAAACATAATAATTTAAACGAATAAGACGACGCTTTTCTTTTAGTAATAAATTATTTCTATGTGAACGAACATAAAATTCATGTTTATAAACAACTTTCAAAAAAAATGAACGTATATATTTAAACTTACGGGTAAATCTTTTTGCAATTTTTATTTTATATGTAAATAATTTTTTTAAATATATAAAAAATTTTGTTGGACGCGGTCTAAAATAACTTATACCCCAAAAATCTATTTCACATTTTTTTATTAACTTATATTTATTTTTTAAAAACATAAACCTTAAAGAAATTTTATAAATTTGCCTGGAGATGGACTTGAACCACCGACACAAAGCTTTTCAAGCTTCCGCTCTACCAACTGAGCTATCCATTTAACATTATTAAAGTTTTAATAATCTATTACCATAGACTTTATTAAATAAACTATATCGTTTAAAAAATAAATTTTTTTTTACTTCAACTTGTCGACTATGAACATCAACTTTGAATAAACTAATAAAATGTTTTAAATTAAATTTTTTTAAATAAAGATAAAAACCTAATAAATAACTAGAAAAAAAAATAATAAAAAAAAAATTACCTAATTCAAAGGTTCCTGAATTACTTGGAATTTTATAAAATAACATATTATTATTATTCAAAAAAACATCACCTGTATAAAATAAAGGAATTCCCAAACAAATAAATTCATTTAATATTGATTGTTTTGTATTAATAACTATACCCCCAGAAGGACGTTTAGGAAATTTATCAAAATAAAATTTATTTTTTATTGGAGTATTTTCTAAATTTAATCTTAATTTACGTTTAAGACGATAATGATAAAATTTATAAGTATTTCTATTTGTTAAAAAACCAGGAAACCATTTACCAATTATAAAAATTGTTCTCCAAAATAATTTTCGAATTATATTACTTTTTGCTGAAAAGCGTACCAAATGTACATTATAATATTCAAAACATCTTTTAAAAAAAGATTGAGAACTTAAATTAGCATAAACATAAAAAACACGACGTCTACGTCTACCAAAGCGTTCAAATGCTCGAACACTTTTTAAAAGTTCAAATGATGAAATTGTTAAATTAATTATTAAATTATTTGATCGAATACCATATATTACAGATGAATTTGAAAAATCAAAATTTTGAATATTTCCACCTAAATGTAAACCATTTAAAACCAACATTTTATAAGTAATTGTATAATAAGTTGTTAAATAAGCTCTTTTATCCATAAAAATTAAAATCTTTTTTCCTTATAAGGAAGAATGGTAGATGGAAGGATTCGAACTTCGACCTTCAAAGCCACAATTTGCTACTCTTCCACTGAGTTACATCTTTGACGATAAAATTTATTTAAATAAATAAATCTAAAATTTGATAATAAAAAAAATCAAAAAAAATTGATGGATTTAAACAAAAAAAAATATTTATATAAGTAAAAGTTACTAAAATTAAACTATTAAAATATTTCACTGGATAATAAAAATTAATATAAGAAAAATCATATTTTGTAAAAATTAACATTTTTATTATTCTAATATAATAAAAAATAATTATTAAACTAAAAAATAAAGAAAAAATTAATAAAGTAAAATTATTATTATCAAATAATACATTAAATAATAAAAATTTTGAAAAAAAACCACTTAATGGAGGAATACCACCCATACTAAATAAATTAAATGATAAAAAAAATAAAATCCATGGATTTAAAAATAAAAAACTTTTATAATTTAAAAATGTTAAATTTTGTAAACTAATTTTAAAACTTTTATATGGAATAAAACTTATAAAAAAATAAAAAAGAGTAAATGTTAATAATAAATAAATAATTAAATAAATAAAACTTGTAACTAAACCTTCAAAAGAAAAAGTATAAAAACCTAATAAAATAAATCCTGAATTAGTTATCGCACTATATGCCATAAATTTTTTTATTTTAAATTGATTCATTGCACCCAAAGAACCAAATAAAAAAGATAAAATAATACTAATACTAAACAAACTAATAATAATAAAATTAAAACTATAAAAAAGAAAATAAAAAAATTTAATAAATAAACAAAAAAATACAAATTTTGGTAATGTTAATAAAATTAATGTTATTAAATTAGGAGCATTTTCATAAATACCAGGAATCCAAAAATGAAATGGAGCTATCCCTAATTTAAAAAATAAACCAAAAAAAATACAAACTAATCTAGGATTAAATAAAAATTATGGACATCAATAATAGATAAAGTCATAACTAAATCATTAAAATTTAACTGCCCAGTAGCACCATAAATTAATGAAATTCCATATAATAAAAAAGCTGAAGAAATTCCTCCATAAATATAATATTTAATATTCGCTTCAGCTACTAATTTTTTTTTTTTATTTAAACTAAATAAAATATAAAACCCAAAATTTTGTAATTCTAAATTTAAAAATAAACCTAAAAAATCATTTGAAAAAATTAAAAAAAAACTTGCTATAAATATAAAAATAAAAACATAAGCATATTCAAATTTTATAACTTTAATTAACGAATCAGGTAAACTAATAAATGAATAAATAATTAAAATAACTAAACTAATTAAAAAAAATTTAAAATTTTTAAATATAAACATATTTGAAAATTCAAAATTAAATAATATATAAAAACAATCAAATTCATAAAATTGAATAAAGGTATATAAAATTAACAAAAAAAAAATATACATAAAAACACTATAACTAATAATTTTCGTTGAATTTATTAAAATTTTATTTTCATAAAATGTATAAAAACATAATGACAATATAACTAAACTTATAAAAGTAATTTCATTCAATAAAAATTTAAAATCTGAATAATAAAAATTATAAAGAATCATTTTTTTTTTTTATATTATTAAAAAAAATTTAATTGAAACATCATAACAAAATAATATTCACATAAATTAATAAATAAATATGGATTTAATCCAAAATAAATTATAAAAAAAATTAAAGGACTAAAAATTAAAAATTCTCTTAAATTAACATCAGTAAAATTTATAATCAGATAACGTGAAAAAATTAAATTTTTATAATGAATACCTAAATTAATAAAAGGATGAAATTTTTTTATTTTTAATAAAAAACCACTAAAAAGACGATTATATAACCATAAAGCATAACATGTACTTAAAATCATTGAAAAAAAAATAATAACTGTAAAAGAAAAATTGACAAATAAAATACCTAATAATGTTAAAAATTCTCCAATAAAACTAATTGTTCCTGGAAAACTTATATTTCCTAATGTTAAAATTAAAAAAATAGTTGAAAAAATAGGCATATAATAATTTAATCCACCATAATATTTAATTAAACGAGTATGATAACGATCATATAAAACACCAACTGATAAAAATAAACCACCTGATACAAATCCATGACCTACCATTAAAATAACGCTTCCAATAAGACCTTGTAAATTAAAAGAAAATAAACCAAACATTAAATAATTCATATGAATTACTGATGAATAAGCAATAATTTTTTTTAAATCAATTTGTCTTAAAGTAGTTAAACAACCATATAAAATTGCTATAAAACTTATTAAAAAAATTAGAGGACTAAAAAGTAATGAAGCAAATGGAAATAAAAATAACAAAAATCTTAGCATCCGTAAGTACCTAATTTTAATAAAACTCCTGCTAAGAGAACTGAACCACTTGTTGGAGATTCAACATGAGCTTCTGGTAACCAAAGATGTACAGGCATCATTGGTATTTTAATAGAAAATCTATGAAGAATAAAACCCAAATAAAAATTTCGCGATAAGTTGATAAAAATACATTACTTAAAAATAATAAATTTGTTGAACCAAATGATGAATGACAAAATAATAAAGCAATTAACATTAATAATGATCCAAAAAATGTAAATAAAAAAAATAAATATGAAGCATGTATTTTACGTTCTCGTGCTCCCCAATAACCAATTAATAAATACATTGGAATTAACAACACTTCAAATGCAAAATAAAAAAATAAAATATCAACAGCACTAAAAATATTAATTAATAAATATTCTAAAATTAAAAAAATAAAAAAAAAAAATTTAGTTGAATAATAAATATTATACCAACTAATTAATAAACAAAACGGAATTAATAAACTAGTTAATAATAAAAAAATTAAACTTAAATTATCAATCGCAATATTATATTCAATATTTAAAATATAACCAAACCAATTTAATTTATAATAAATATAATATAAAGGGAAAAATGTACTAATATTATAACAATATATAATAATTATAAAATAAAAAATACTTAAATTAAATAAAAAAAATTTAAAAAAATTTAAAAATTTTTTATTAAAAAAAAGAAAAAAAATTAATAAAAATCCAAAAAATAAATATAAAATAATAAACATAATAAAATTTAAATAATTAAATTTACATATATAAAAAACAAAAAAAACAAATTTTATAAAAAAATAAAATTCATTTAATAGTACATCATTTATAAAATTATATATTAAATAAATAAAAACCATAAAATATGATGTAAATATAACATTAAAAAAAAAAGATTAATTACAACAACAATAAAAAATAAAAATAAAAAAAAAAAAAGAGCTGGTAAAAATCCTCGCATTGATTCAAAATGATCTGGATTTTTCTGAAAATAATCAACATAAGCACTATATAAACCAAAAATTGAATGTAAAAAATAAATAATAAATAAATATAAACAAATAGGGAAAAAAATCCACCAATTATAAGAATAAAAATAATCAAATATTTTTTCAACTAATTCATTAAAATCATCCGGATTAATATTATCAGTCTCATTTAGAATATCAATAACATTAATTTCATCAGCCTGATTACAATGTAAATCAATAACTGGTAAAGTAACATCAACTGATATTTTGATTCCAAATGGTTTAAAAACGAAGTTACTAATTTTTGAAAACAACCAACAAGAATTTGACGCGACTATTTGCATATTTAATGTATATAGTAATTTTAAAAAAATTACTATTAGACTCTCGAAAGAGTAAAAAAACGGTAAAGTAACAAGTACTACTAATGTTATAAAGATTATAATTATTAAAATATTAAGAAACATATTTGAACGTAAAAATATTTATTTTTTTAAAAAATTAAAAATCATTTTTTTATTATTTCTTTTTTTTATTTTAATAAAAAATGATTTAATAGATTTTCTTTTTTTTGGAACTGCTAATAAAAAAAAAAACAAAATATTAGTATAAGAAATAATATTTAAAAAAAAATAAAAATAAATAAAAAATGTTAAAACAATTAAAAATAAAATTTCTTCAAAATAATTAAATTTATACAATTTATAATTTAAAAAATTTGTTAAAAAGTTATTATTTTTTATAAAAAAAAAAAAACTGAAAAATTCAAAATATCCTTTATCCATAATTTTGAATGTAAAAGAATAACCAAAAAAAAATACTAATTGAGTTATATAAGAATTATAAATATAATTAATAAACCATTTTTTTGAAAAAAAAAAATAAACATTTTTTAAAAATGAATCATAATAATTATTATTAATAGAGTTTATAGTTCCAACATAAAATGAATAAAATAATAAATTAAATTTTTTTTTATAAATAAGAATCATAAAATAAACTAAAATACCTAAAATAGTATATTTAAAAGTTAAAAAATTTAAATTAAAATTACCTAAATGAATATTTAAAACATAAATAGAAATATAATTTGATGTATAATTAAATAAATCAGTTGATAATCCCATAAGTAAATCATTTAAAATAAAACCACTAAAAATTGCACCTAAGCCTAATACAAATAAAACGATATTAATTATATTAGGGAATTCTAAATGTAAAACTTCATAATGACGACGATAATTATTTGGTAAATTTAAAAAACTATAAGCTAATAATCTTAATGAATAGACTGCAGTTAAAAAAGCACTTAAATTTGAAAACCAAAAAGCAACTAAATTATTTGAATTATAAATATAAAAACTATATTCAATAATCTTTTCTTTTGAATAAAATCCTGATAAAAAAGGAATTCCCATTAATGATAATGATGCAATAATTAAAATAATCCAAACAAAAGGAAACATTTTGATTAAACCACCATATTTACGAATATCTTGTTCATTAAAAAAACTATGAATTAAAACTCCAGCTGAAATAAATAATAAACATTTAAAAAAAGCATGATTAATCAAATGAAAAAAAGCAATATCAAATTTTGCAATACCCGAACAAAAAACTAAATATCCCATTTGACTACAAGTAGAATAAGCAATAATTTTTTTTAAATCCATAGTTATTAAGCTATAGTACCAGCAAATAAAGCAGTTAAACCTCCAATTATCGTGATTATACACATACCGTAAAAGCTATGAATTATATAAAACTGAAATCTTTGTAATAAAAAAGCTCCACTAACAATCATTGTACTTGCATGTAATAATGAAGATACCGGCGTAGGACCTTCCATTGCTTGAGATAACCATGATTCTAAGAAAATTTGAGCCGATTTTCCAATAGTCCCAAGAAATAATAAAAATGTAACAATATCAATAACTGAAACATAAAACCATAAAATTTTAAATTGCATTAAACAAATAATTTTAGTAATTAAAATTAAATTAATAAAATTTGATGTTCCAGTAAAAAGAAATAAAATACTTATTGCTAATAAAACCCCTACATCACCAATTCTATTATAAATGATTGCCATTAATCCTGAATTAGCTGCATAATATCTAGTAAACCAAAAATTAATTAATAAATATGACATTAAACCAACTCCCTCCCAACCTAAAAAAAGTTGAACTGTTGTACCTGCTGTAACTAAAATTTCCATAAAAATAGTAAAAATAGATAATAAAATTAAAAATCTAATTAAATGCGGATCATAACGTAAATAATCATAAGCAAAACAATGAACTAAAAATGAAATAAGTAAAATTAAAAAAACCATTAAAACTGTTAATTTATCAAAATAAAATGTCCATGTTAAACTTAACGAACCTACTGTAAACCATGAACCTAATTCAATATAACAAAAAGAATTTAAATAAACAACTTCATAAACAAGAAAAAATGAAATAAAAGTAGAAAAAAATAAACTACCAAAAATTAAATTTATAATAACTTGTTTTGGAAAATTATTTATTATAATAACGGTTGTTAAAATTACAAAAATATGAAATAATAATAATAATAAATACATAAAATTAACCTTTTGATAAATAAATATATTTCGTATCAATTGTTCCTCTAAGTCTATAATAAACAATTAATAAAGCTAATCCAATAGCTACCTCTGCTGCTGCTACCATTAAAATAAATAAAACAAAAAATTGACCTAAAATATCATTAAAATTATATGAATAAATTATAAAATTTAATTGTATTGACATTAACATTAATTCAATACAAACTATAATCATTATTAAATTTCTACGAATCAAAAACGAACCAATTAACCCAAAAATAAATAAAAATAATACAATAATAAAAAAAAATGCAATAGGAAAAACAATCATATTAACCTTACTTACAAATAAAATAAAAAAAAATTATACTCACAATTTCATCTTTCAAATGAAATAAATCTATTTTTAAAATGTTTAAAAATTCATAAAATTTTACCACCACTTATGAAATTCATAAAGAATTAAAACAGTCTCCTCATCTGCTATATCATAAAAAAATAATGAAAATGCTGCTAACAAAAAAAAACAATATAAATTTATAAATCTAGTTCTTCTACGTACGTGTTTTCTTTTTTCAACCCTTTTTAAACTCATACTGTATTTCATAAATACATCTGGGCGTTTAAAAAGAAAAGGTAATACTTTCTTACAGTCTATTAAAAAAAAGGTTAGTGTTATAAGTCTTCTTATAGTAAATCGCAAAAGAATTCCACTAATCCATAATAAAACTGTTGAAAGGAATTTTAAAACGCTAATTAAATCCCATATAAAATTTGTAAATAAATAACGAAAAAATATAATATACGACTCTATCGTAAATTTAATTGTAACCCATATAATTCTAAAAAACTTTTTTAAAAATCTTTTTAACTTTAACTTTAACATTTTCCTAATAAAAAATTTAAATACGAAATTGCATATAAACAAATAGGCATAAATCCATGACCTATTCCACAAATTTCACTACATTGACCATAAAATACTCCAGATCTATGAATAAAAACATCTAATTGATTTAATCTACCCGGAACAGCATCAACTTTTAAACCTAAAGCTGGAACGGCAAAGCTATGTAAAACATCAATACTTGAAATAATAATTTTTAAATGAACATTAGTTGGTAATAATAAATAATTATCACATTCTAATAAACGTGAAATACCTGACTCAACATTTAAATATTCTGTAGGTTCCATAAAGCTTTCAATAATATAATCATCAATATCTAAATTTGTATCTTCAACAAAATTATTAAACCAAACAGGAAATAATTGAACATAATCATAAGTCCAATACCATTGATAACCAACAGCTTTAACACTTAATAATGTATCTAAATTTTCTTCAGAAATATATAAATAATAAAAAGATGGTAATGCAATTATAATTAAAATTAAACAAGGTATACTTGTCCATAAAAATTCTAAATCTTTATCTTTTACAAATTTTAAACGTTTATTTAAATAGGTATATTTTACTAAAAAAAACATTTTATAAAAATAAATTTGATATGATTTAATAGCAATATATAAAGTTAAAATTCTATTCCATAAAATCTCTTCTCTACTATAATTTTCAAAATTCCAACGATAATCTAAACCTGGCCATGCTGTAATACTAAGCGCAATCATTCTAAAAACCATAGGTAAATTAATGTTACTAAATTGATCAACAGGTTTAACTTTAGTAAAACTATTAGGTAATAATACATAATTTTCAATTATTTGAATTAAAAGCCATACTACAAGAATTGATATTAAAATTAAAAAAAAACAAACAAAAGCATGTAATTCAACAATACCTTCCATTAATGAAGTTGCTGAATCTTGAAAACCAAATTGACGATAATATTGTGAAAATAATGAATTTAATATCATAAATAAAATATTTTATTTCTATCTCTTGTACATTGACGCTCTAATTCTATTTTTATATTTTGATGATAAAAAAAATCATTTATACTTGTTTTATTATAATTAAAAATAAATGGAATATAATCATTATAATTATTAAAATATTTACTTTGAGGTAAAATTCGAATATGTTCAATATATAAATTAAAATCAAATGAATAAACATGATGACACCAAGCAAAATAACAAACAAAAAAATAAAAAAGACAATCCCAAAAATAATAAAATAAAATTAAATAACCTATCATTAATAATCCACGATCTACATATAAAAAAAATAAATAATCAAATGGATCTAATGGTTTATCAAAAGCATGATAACAATTCATAAATCTTTCTTTATGATAAGATGTAAAAAAATTAACATTAAAATAATAATTAATCAAATTTTTACTATTAATACAATCAACAAAATATTCATCTTTATTTTCAATAAATTGATGACGTTTTGTTTCGAAATCAAGTAAATTATAATTTGGATCTAACGACACATCATAATATTTCGAATCAAAAACTTCATAGGGAGATAAATTACAAAAAACATCATATTCAAATTTCGCTTCATCATATTTACATTTTAACAAAAACCATGTCATATATTTCTTACGACATAATTCTTCACTTGGTTCAATTAAATCAAATGTTCGATATTCTTTTTTCCAAAAACGATTTTTATTATTTAACATAAATAAATAAGTTAATGGAGCTTTAATATATTTACCCATTTTAAAAAAATGCCTTAGTAAAATCGGTGAATCATCATATAATTTATCATTATAAAATAATTCACGTGTATGTTGAAATTTTTCATATTTAGGCCATAATACTTTATAATCTTCATAAATAAATTTAAATTCTGATTCTAAATCTTTAAAATCATGAACATTAGGCCAAACACAACTCATTTTTTCATCAGCAGGCCAATAATGTTCCAAAATATAATACTTATATTGTAAAGGAATAATATAAGTTGACATTAACCCATATAATTCATGATCATCATCCTCTCTATTTTTTGTTTCAGGATATACATCAAAATGATAAATTAATTCTAATGTTGGATCTAAAAAATTATCATGATAATAAACCATCTCAATTATTGGGAAATATTCATAATCTAAAATAAACGTATTATTATTAATATCATATAAGCTATTGTTAGGACATGAACGAATAGAATCATCAATATGAGTCCATAAATCATATCCCATTAAATTTTGTATAAAAAATTTTAGTGATTTTGCAAGAAAATAATTAAAATAAAAAAAAATTATCAAATATAAAATACCTACTTCTATAAAATCTAAAAAAGAACTATTTATCATATTAATTAAAAAAAAAAAAAAAACAAAAAGGAGAAAGGATTCGAACCTCTACTTACAGATTATGAGCCTGCCGAGCTACCATTACTCCACTCCCAAAAATTAATAACAGAGCAAGATAGGATTCGAACCTATGTGTGTACATCACGTCGAGTTTCAAGCCCGATGCCTTTAACACTCAGCCACTTGACAAAAAATTCACTCTATAGGACTTGAACCTATATTCTTGCTTTGAAAGAGCAATGTTTTAACCTATTAAACTAAGAGATTTAGTATTTATAAAAAAAAAAAATAAATAATATTAAACTATTAGAAAGTTAAAACAACTTTGACTCAATTGGATTCGAACCAATATCTAAACCGTTATGAGCGGTACATTTTACCTAATTAAACTATGAGATTTAAAATTAAATTGAATACCTACGACTAGAGTTGAACTAACACTCCAAAAGGAAGTAGATTTTAAGTCTACCGCGTCTACCGATTCCGCCACGTAAATATAAAATTATTAAACTAAAAAAAAAACTATCGTGTTTAGAATGGAATTGGATTCGAACCAATATTTAATTATTTTGCAAATAACTGTAATGCCATTATACTATCCAACTATTAACTTTATTCGTGTACTTGGAATCGAACCAAGGACCATTGGCTTAAAAGGCCACAGCTCTACCAACTGAGCTATACAAAATTTAATAAGTATAAAATAACCTTGGCTGGATTTGAACCAGCATTATATAACTTAGAAGGTTAATGTTTTTCCAATTAAACTACAAGATAAAATGGGAATTAAATTTGATAAGGGTAGGATTTGAACCTACGACGTGTTCCCACAACAACTTTACAGGCTGTCGCCTTAAACCACTCGGCCACCTTTATAATCAAATAAAAATTTTTAATTTATTTTTGAACTATTTTAATAATTTTTTTTTAATTTTTCAATCATTGTTTTTGATTAATAATTAAAATAAAAATCTTTAAATTTTAACAAATTACTTTTCAAAGTCTGCTGGAATTGTGTTTTAATTTAAAAATATCAAAAAAATAGTATTAATAAATAAAAAAACTATAAACTACAATTTATTATTTATAAATAAACTCGATTGGATTTGAACCAATGACCATACGCTTATCAAACGTGTGCTCTAACCAACTGAGCTACGAGATATTAAATATTTTTTCGTTTTAAATTATTTTTAGTATTATCATATTTATTTAAAACAATTAAAATTGAACCAATCATTGCTATAAATAAAATAAAACTACCATAAATAATATTAATAAAATAAATATTATAAAGTAAAATAGCAATTACTTGAATTGAATGAATTGAATCAATATAATCAATCCATTTAATAAAACTATTTATATTTAAATATTGAAATGAAAAAATATTAATATCTTTATTTAATAATGTATAATTAATTGAATTTGATAATAAATTTTTAATATTTATTATTTGAATAATAGGTAAAAAAAAAAAAATAAAAAAAAATGGAACAAATAAATTATTTTCATATAAATTTGTTTCACTTTTAATCATAAATGTTTTAATTAATTTAATATGAAATAACATAAGAACACAAACAGCTCCAATATAAATTATAATAAAAATTAAAGCTAAAAATTCCATTTTCAAAATTAAAGTTATTTCTGTCATATATAAAAATATTATCATTAAATATAAGATAGAATGAACCGAACTTTTAGTATAAACTATAAGAAGACCCATAATAATCATTAATAAGCCAATTAAACATAATATACTATAATATAATTCATTAAAATAATTATAAAAAATTAAAGAACTCATATAATGAAATATTAAAATTAAAGAAAAAACCAATCTTGATAGAGGGACTCGAACCCCAATACATACTATCAAAAAGTAATGCCTTCCCATTTGGCTATATCAAGTTTTTAATCCAGCCACAGGTTCCCCTACAGCTACCGTGTTACGACTTCGCCCCAGTCACTAATTCTATATCGATATTCGTCCATCAGATTTTTTTAGTTATAATCAAAATTTTAATATAAACCATATATTAAAAATTATTTTAAATTAAACATCTAAAAACTAATTTTTGATATGTAATATAAAGTGAGCTTCCGTGGCGTGACGGGCGGTGTGTGCAAGAACAGGTCCCAAATTCACCGTATCATTATGATATACGATTACTAGTAATTCCAACTTCATGTTCTTAAGTTTCAAAGAACAATTCGAACTAAGATTTGTTTTTAAAGAATAGCTTAAACTTACATTTTTGCATCTCATTGTAACAATCATTGTAGTACGTGTGTAGCCCAATTCATCAAGGCATGACGACTTGATGTCATCCTATCTTCCATTAGTGTTACACTAATAATCAATTGAACCTTATTAAATCTTTGTTTTTCAACTCTTGCAAAAATGTCAAAAATTGAAAAACAAAAAATTTGGAAAAAAAAAAAATTTAAAGATATAAAAATCATTTTAATCCTCTATAAAGTAAACAATTCTAGGGTCGCGTTCGTTTCCGGAATTAACAGGAAGTTTGACAACACGAACTTACATCAGCCATGCAACACCTGATTATACTTATATTTGAAAATAATTAATTAAATTATTAAAATAATAAACATCATATTAGACATTCATATATATAAACTAGAATTGGTAAGGTTTTGCGCGGACTATCGGATTAAACCACATACTCCACTACTTGGTCTGTTCTCCGTCAATTCCTTTGAGTTTTAACCTTGCGGCCATAGTTCCCAGGCGGAATATTTACGCGTTAGCTTAGATAAAATAAAATAAAAGTCATTTTTATTTTTCCAATATTCATCGGTCACAGTATAGACTACGAGGGTCTCTAATCCTCTTTGCTCCCTATACTTTTGTATCTCAACGTCAGTATATTATAAAAAGTCGCCTTCGCAAGCTTCGTCTCCTTAAAATCATTAAATTTTACCTTTCCTCTAAAAATCCCACTATTTTCTAATATACTCAAAGTTAAATAGTATTAAAAAGCTTCTCAAGAGTTAAGCTCATTGTTTTTAACTTTAAACTTATTTAACCGTCTACATACCCTTTACGCCCAATCAGCACGAATAACACTTGCTCCCCTCGTCTTACCGCGACTGCTGGCACGAAGTTAGTCGGAGCTTACATAATAAAAGTAAGTCAAGAAATACCTTGTTCTTTTATTATTCAAAACTTTTCAGCCTTTTCAAGCCTTCGTAGTCTCTAAGATATTGCTGGATCGTGTGTTAACACATTGTCCAAGATTCCCCACTGCTGCTACCACTTCGATAGTTAGACGTTTTCCAGATCTAATGTGGCTGACCATCCTCCCAGACAGCTAAAGATAATCGACTTGGTAGGCCTTTACCCTACCAACAATCTGAATCCTATACGAGCTTGTCCGCAATCGATAAAAAATCTTTTTTAAACTAGAATAGTCTCATTATTTAAACAAAACTAAAAACTATTATTATACGAAATTATAAATTATTACGTTTTTGCGGGTTAATTTCTCATATTAATACGCACCTATTCGCCAAAATTTATTTATAAAAAACAAATTTTTAGACTTGCATGTGTAAAGCATACTTAAGCATTCACTCTGAGCCAGGATCAAACTCATCAATGTTTAATAATTTAATAAATAAATTATTTAATAAAAAAGCCCTTAATTTAAACTAATAAAAAACGTTAATAAATAAAACACAATTAGTAAAATAAATTCTTATATCACTATAACTATAAATGTTCCTATCTTATGAATTAACTTTCGAATTATAAAAAAAATTATAATTCAGATAAACTATCGCAAAACATCAAAATTTGCTATAATATTTTACTATTATATTAAAAGTTAATATTTTAATCTTATATTTTATTTTAAAAAATTAATCACTTTTTATAAAGTTATTTTCAATAACTTGATTTAGAAAATTCTTTCAAAAGTAACTTCCTACTTAATATGCTTTCAGTAGTTATTTACTAAAACGTAGCTACTTTGCTATGCATTAAATATAATACAACAAATTCACAATAGGTTTTTCCTCTTTGCTCCTCTCGTACGAAAATCAGATTTTATCAATTTTCTATCATTTACGGTAGATAGGGACAAACTGTCTCACGACGTTCTAAACCCAACTCATGTACCACTTTAATCGGCGAACAGCCGAACCCTTGGAATCCCCTACTACTCCAGGATGTGATAAG
>Ga0209416_1000947_pt1 | contig 23831 bp, 30 predicted proteins | sample RifGroF1_FD_184001 | JGI IMG/M metagenome (GOLD analysis project Ga0209416, IMG submission 184001) | Groundwater microbial communities from Rifle, Colorado, USA - Groundwater F1 (SPAdes) (version 2) | ecosystem: Environmental > Aquatic > Deep subsurface > Groundwater | place: Rifle, Colorado...
AACTAAAATTGAAATTAGCCGAAAATATTTTTAGAAAATTTCCCATAACACTTCATTCTACCATGAGGAAACTGTGTTTCCGATTGGCAAGCTCGTCTTTAAAGACTTAAGGGGTAGCAGTAGGTGTGGCGGAGGGTTTGGCAGTGGCACCTTTTCGAAGTCCTGTAACGATGATGACGTCATAGGAGGTGCTGGTTGAACTGGTCTTCTTAACAGTTTGGTAAGTGGCGTTAAGTTTTGTAGTAATTTCGTTTACGACATCACTTGAAACTGAGCTTGAAAAACTCACTTCCGTGTCCGTATTGTCCTGGGTAGTGGAATTCCCGACAGTCACATTAGTGTAGCCCAATCCTTTTAGTAAAGTTTGCAAGTAAGCTGCTTCCCCTGTTATACCTGTGCCGTTTTGAACCTGAATTTTGACTTTTGTCTTATCAACATTTGCGGAAGGGCTTGCTGAAGGTGATACCGAAGGAACCGGGGTTGGCTCCTGAATAGGCGCGGCTGTGTTTTGGTAAGGAGTCGGTTCTGTCAGAGATGGTGTTGCACCATCCGATGTGGCACTTTTGTAAATTACGTATCCTAAAATTCCGATTAAAGCCAAAATCCCGATTATTAAAAGGGTTTTTGCTCCTCCTCCTTTATTTTGTTCACCGACCGTAGGAAAAGAAACTCCGTTATCTTGGGTCTGAGAAGTGCCCTGAGAGAATCCTTGAGATTGATTTTGCGTCTCTTCCATAGTTGTGGGCAAGTATAGTCATTAAATCAGGTATTTGTCAAGCGCACTTTCCGCCTACCTAAATACTTTTCTGTAACTTCTCCATTAATAGAGAGTAAAACCTAAGATTATGAATAGTAGCAAGCCTCCCTGCTGTAAAATCACCTATTCTAAATAAATGTGCCAGATATGCTTTTGAATATCTTTTACAGAGCACACAGTCACATGCGGTACTGACGGAACTGTCGTCTTTAAAGTATTTTTCCTTATCGGGAGTATAAAACGAATAGAAGTTTAGCTTGTAAACATCAATTTCTTCGATAGAAATTGCGTCGTAGACGTAAAGTCTTCCATGCCTGGCATCACGTGTCGGAAGAACACAGTCAAAAATATTAAAACCCATTTTGCTTAAAGCAACGATTTCTTCAGGCTTTCCGACTCCTAATCCATAAAGGAAATAATCCTCGGGGGCACCTTCCGCAATCGTTTTTGCCGATTCAAAATCAAAATCCCCGTTTTCGTCTATCGGCCATCCACCGTAACCCAGTCCGTCAAAGCCGATTTTAACAAGTTCTTTGGTACAATACTCCCTTAAATCCTGATATTTTCCACCTTGAACAACTCCTAAAATATAAGGCCTTTCTGTATCATTAAGTTTCTTCGATTTACAAATTTTTTCAAATTCGGCCTTGCTGCGTTTTGCCCAGGAAATTGTTCGCATAACCGAATCTTTTGCTTCTTCATAGGAAGATTTCGGATCCGTAAAGTCATCCAAAACAACAACCATGTCTGTTCCCAGTTTTATTTGAAAAGCAATGGACTTTTCGGGAGTCAAAATCTTTTTTGATTTTTTGGTTGGATGGAAAATTACTCCTTCGTCTGTCACTTTACCTTTTACATTACCGGATTTTATTACGGACATTACCTGGAAACCTCCCGAGTCTGAGATTGTTCCACCCTTAAAATCCATGAAATTTCCGATTCCTTCAAATTTGTCCAAGACATCCCCGCCAAGCTCCTGCCATAAGTGAAAAGTGTTGACTAAAATTCCCAATGTCTGGGTTTTTTCTAAATCTGAAGTGTCTAATGACTTGATTACTCCACGAGTCGCGTCGGGAAAGAAAAGTGGTACGGGAATATTCCCGTTTTTGGATTTAAAAAATTTGCGCGCCATGCTATTCAACTTTCAGAAGTTCGACCTCAAAAATTAATGTCGCACCACCCGGAATAGCACCGGGAATTCCACTGTCTCCATAAGCAAGGTCTGACGGAATTACCAGCTTCCTCTTCCCGCCAACTTTCATTCCGGCCACTCCCTGATCCCAACCCGGAATAACTTCCCCTGCCCCAAGAGCAAACGAAAAAGCCTGATTCCTATCGTAGGAACTGTCAAACTTTGTTCCATCGGTTAAAGTTCCTACATAGTTTACCGTAACAGTTTTACCGGGAACGGCAATATCGCCCGTTCCGACTTTTATGTCTTCTATTTGTAATTCAGTTGCATTCATAATTGATATTTTTGACGATGGTGTTTTTACCGTCTGAGAACTTTCGATTGCCGATGTAATAGTATCAGATGGGGTCGAAGTTTGTAATACCTGTCCGACTTCATCCTTCTTAGAAACAATAAGAAAAATCCCCACAACTATCAGAAGTGCGAGAAAGATTGTTACAAATAAATATTTCTTATCAGGGCTTTGACCGGCTAAGTTTTGATCGTCCACGAAAAGAATATTATCACGGATAAAATTATCCTTCCACTGTTAACTAATCGTCTGTCTCGTGTTCCTCCGTATCCGAAGCTTCTTTTGCATCCTCAATTTCTTCTTCAATATCCGGGTTGTCCGAACTAATCCGTTCAAATTCCGAGTGTTGTTCATTAAGTTTATTCTCAAAATCCGCATTTGATTCACCTGTAGCTTCAAAGTTTTCCTTGGCCTGGTCTACGTTTTCTTTATACTCTGCAACAACCTGCTCTAAATTTTGACCGTTAACTTCCCGCTCTTTTGACAAATCAATAATTTCGTCAGCTCTGTGATCAATTACGACTTGGTTACTACCGCTTGTCTCCTCGATAATTTTTTCCGACAAGATCTTAACTGAATAAAACGGATCTCCGGGAAGCGCAGCCAGTGCAATTTGATAGGTTCCGAAAAATATTATCAAAAGCGCCAAGACGGCAAGCGAGACACGGGCAAAACCGCTCAAAAATATTCTTTTGTAGAAAGGCTCTTTTGTGTCGATCTTTTTGGCAACATCGCTCCACCCGGATGTTTTTAAATGCAGGGTGGCATTTGTCTTTCTGTACTCATTTTTTAGATCTGTCAAAAAATTATTATTGCTCATATATTTCCCTCCAATTTCTTTCTCAATATACCTAATAGCCGATGAACTTTCACACGTATAGCACCTGATTTTTTAGCTGTAATTAAAGCGATTTCATTAAAAGACAGCTCTTCAAAATACCTCAGGATTATAATTTGCCTATCGTCCTCATCAAGAACCGATAAAACCTGCCTTACTTTACTCATCGACTCGTTTCTTAAGAGGTTTTCCTCAATGTTCGTATCCGACTTAAAATTATCTCCGATCGTCAGTTCCAAAGAAATTTCTTTTTTCTTTCTTTGATGATCTATTACCAGATTTCTGGCAATTGTATATAAATACGATTGGAATGTTCCCCCCGTTAGTGAAAAGGTTGTGATTTTGTTCCAGGCTTTAACAAAAGTATTCTGTGTAATATCTTCAGCCAAAAATTCATCGTCAACCAGGTAATAAGTAAACCTATAAATCCTATCCAAAAATATGTTATAAAGCTCGGCGAATGCGTTTTTATCACCGACGATTGCCCTTTTTACAAACCTGTTGTAATCGTCTGACATTACCACACATTCTATCAAATAGAACGAAATATGGGTTGTTTTGTAACAAATTATCATACTATCCGTTGTATTTAGTATGAAAATGAAAAAGATCCTGACTACACTTTCGATAATTTCCATTCTTGCTTTCGGGGCAATGTTAGCCAAAACGATTCAAGTAAGAGCAAGCTCTCATGACGACCAGGAGGAGAACGAAACCCTTGAAATTGAAGATGAAGAAGAAATTGACGACCAGGAGGAATTAGATGATATTTACGAAGATGAATCAGAAGAAGACAAATCCCCAAGTCCGTCTGCCAGTCCTACAGCCAGCCCATCAGTAAGTCCCAGCCCTTCCCCAAGTCCGTCCGCAAGCCCCAGTGCAAGTCCCTCCGAGACTCCGGAAGCAGTAGTAGAAGAAAATACAAATGACGATGCTTTAAGCGCACTTTCAAATTTGATTAAACAGCTTCTTCAATTTATTGAGTCAATCGGGCAAAGAGACTAATTTAGTTTGCAGGCAGTTGCGGATAATGACAGTGCTTCCACTTTTTTCCGGATCCACACCAACAAGGGTCGTTGCGGCCGAGCTTTTTGGATGATTGACTACTTGATGAGGAAAAAGCAGGTTCTCCGGATCTTGCTGTTGAAGCAGCATCGCCGGACAATCCTGTTTGATCGGACCTGTCCACATTTTCCCGAGCCAAGTGTAAAGGAATTTCGGGTTGGGGCCTTGCAACTCCTATTCTCAAAATCCTCCTTGAAAGCTCTGTATTTATTTTATTAACCAAATTTTCGAATAAATTATATGCCTCATTTTTAAATTCAATTAAAGGATCCCTTTGTCCGTAAGCCCTTAAGGTAACGCCTTCCCGGAGGTCGTCAATGTGATCAATATGATCCATCCAAAGGTGGTCTATTGAACCTAAATATGCGAATTTCTCAACTTCGCGCATAACGGTTGAGGTTAAATCCTTTTCTCTTTTTTCATAAATGTCGGCAAAAATCGAATTAAGAAAATCTTTTATTTTTTCCTGCGACTCCAGATTTGAAATCTGAGAAGTAATTCTTTTTAACGAAGCGTCATCAAAGGGAATTATTTCGGCAAGGCTTATGGCAATCCTTTCCGCGTCAACTTTTCCGTCAACTTCCAAGCTTTCTATTTCGGAGATTTTCTCAATTTGATCCTTTACCTTATTCTGAACTTCTTCTTTAACATCTTTCGATTCTAAAATTTTACGCCTGAGTTTATAGATAATTTCCCTTTGCTGATTTGCAACATCATCAAACTCAACCAGACGTTTTCTGACATCAAAGTGAAATCCTTCAACTTTTACCTGTGCTTGCTCAATTGCACGGCTAATCAACGAATTTTCAATCGGTTGATTTTCGGGAAGACTTAGCCTGTCCATAATTCCGCCAATTTGTTCTCCACCAAAAATTCTCATCAAATCGTCTTCCATTGACAGATAAAAGCGTGAACTTCCGGAGTCTCCCTGACGGCCGGATCTTCCTCTAAGCTGATTGTCTACTCGTCTTGCCTCGTGGCGCTCCGTACCTATTATGTGAAGTCCTCCGGCGTTAATAACTTTTTCGTGTATTTTTTCCCATTCCTTATAAGCAGATGATGACCTATATTCATCCTCGTTTTTTCCCGGAATCCTGTCGGGAAGCGCTCCGCCAAGAACGATGTCAACACCACGACCCGCCATGTTGGTGGCAACAGTAACCGCGCTGGGTTTTCCTGCTTCGGCTATGATTTCTGCCTCCTTTTCGTGATTTTTGGCGTTTAAAACATTGTGGGTAATTTTCTTCCTTTTAAGATATTCCGAAATAATTTCGTTTTTTTCAATTGACGTGGTGCCCACCAGCACTGGCTGCCCTTTTTTATAACATTCTCCGATTTCATCAACAATTGCGCCATATTTACCACGCAATGTTTTATAGATAACATCGGGCAAATCTTTTCTTACCATCGGCCTATGTGTCGGGATAACAATAACGTCCAGTTTGTAAATTTTTCTAAACTCTTCTGCTTCTGTTGCGGCAGTTCCTGTCATACCGCTTAGGTGTTCATACATTCTGAAATAATTTTGGAAGGAAATTGTTGCCAGGGTTTTACTTTCCTGCTGAATAGGAACACTTTCTTTTGCCTCAACCGCCTGATGAAGCCCATCACTCCAACGCCTGCCCACCATCAGTCTGCCTGTAAATTCGTCGACAATTACGACCTGATCTTCTTTAATGACATAGTCTTTGTCTTTTAAATACAAAGTTCTTGCGCGAAGTGCATTTTCAATATGGTGAATGGCCTCAAAATCTTTTTCATAAAGATTATCGACCCCCAGAATTTTTTCTACCCGGGTAATTCCCATTTCGGTCAAGCTTGCACTTTTGGATTTTTCGTCGATTTTGTAATCCGTATCGGGATTTAACTTATCAACCATCTGCGCAAACTTGTAGTATTTTTGTGTCGGTTCGGTATCGGGCGCCGAAATTATTAAAGGTGTTCGGGCTTCGTCGATTAAAATCGAATCAACCTCGTCCACGATTGCAAAATAATGTCCCCTCTGAACCATTTCCGGAAGGGAGTTGACCATGTTATCCCTCAGGTAATCGAATCCAAATTCGTTATTTGTACCGTACAAAATATCACAGGCGTAAGCGTCTCTTCTTTCCGAAACTTTAAGGTGGGCAAGTCTTTCATCACCATGGCTGGAATCGGTAAAATCCGGATCATAAATATATGATTTTGTTTCCTGAACTATAGAACCCACACTCATTCCAAGAAGATGAAAAATTGGGGCATTCCATCCGGCATCACGTCTTGCCAGATAATCATTTACCGTCACCAGATGAGCACCGCGCCCTGTAAGGGCATGTAAATAAAGTGCCGGAACAGCAGAAAGAGTTTTACCCTCACCGGTTTTTTGCTCGGCAACTTTTCCTTCGAATAATGCGACCGCAGCTATAAGCTGAACATCATAGTGCCTCTTTCCCAAAACACGGTAGGAGGCTTCACGAACCACTGCGTACGCTTCCGGTAAAAGATTTTCCAGAGTCTCTCCTTTTTCGAGTCTTTTTTTAAACTCTTCTGTTTTTGCGGCAAAATCTTTATCTTTTAGCTTTTTAACTTTTGCTTCAAATGAATTTATTTGCTCAACAACCTTACTGATCCTTTCTACTTCTCTTGCATTAACGTCCAATAATTTGGAAAAAATCTTTAACATACGTGTATCATTGTATACTTATTTCAGGCCAAACCCAAGCACCCCTGGCGTCTTTATATGTCCAATAAACCGCGTCTTTGTGTCCTGAGACAATTGACCATATCCACACCCCGCCATCTCCATAATTAATCCTCATTCTTGAAAGTCTTTGCAAAAAAGTTTTTCCATAAAACACTACCGGCTCTCCCGCAGATTCCGAAATCTTCCCGTCGCCCATCCGTTTAATTTCCAACGAATCACCATATAGGTCGAACATATATTTATCAAAAAGGACCCTGCTTTCGGAGTTTCCGACTTTACTTAGTGAGGTAATATGGTAATTATTACCAACCACCAACAGGTATGGCGCGGCGATTGATTCCCTGGTAATAAAAATTCTTTTTCCATCATTTAAAAGGCCGTCAATCTGATTTATATCCCCGGACTCAAACCATAAAATTTTTCCATCATATTTTATAAACGGATAGTAATAATGGGATGCCAGAAGCACTTGACCTTTGGGAAGTTTATCTATACTTTTCTGCATGACAATAAGCGGCATATCCGGTGAGTTTTTATAGTATAAGAGAGCGTTGAGTCCTACTATCGGCAATAGAAATAGTATCAAAAATACGGACTTTTCCTTTAAATATTTGTATAAGGCTATTGATAATATAACACCGGCAAAAACAATTCTCCTCATCATAAGATCCCCCTCCCAATAAGCCCCGCCTACGGACATCAGAAGAGCAAAAACAAACCATGCCACCCATTCTATTTTTGACCGCACGTTTTTAATTAAAAGGAATAGCAAAATAAATGGTGTAACACTTCCAAAACTGTTAATAAAAGCGACCCAAATGTTCCTGATAATTCTCAAAAAACCAAAAGAACTGTAAGCAAAAATCTGTTCCGTAGACCCACCGAAATCCTTTCTTATAAATACATATATAAATGCGTAAAAAAGAACCGATAATGCAACCGATAAAAACGCAAGCTTTGCAAATCGGATGGTAATCTTTTTATCAATTTTTAATTCCTTTTTGAGAAGTATCGGTATAAGAAAGATAGTCGGAATCCAATATAGGGCATCTACATGTACCCCCATCATTAAAAACAGAGTAAGCAAAAAGGCAAACGCTTTTCTTTTGATAAAAAAATATATTGCTAAAAGATAAAAAGTTAAAAGTACTGACTGAATCATCAAATTTGTATTAATAAGCCACACTCCCGGAAAAAGCAGAAATAGCAAAGCCGGAATCCAAAAATATTTTTCCTTACTGAAAATTTTCGCGCATATTTTGAACATTAAAATTGCTGAGATTACCCCAAAGATAAACGCCGTATAATTGGGAACCACTATGCGCGATGTCATCCAGAAAGTCGGAAGAAAAATCGGATGAATAGGAAAATGTCCCAAAGTAAAAACCTGTAAAAAAGAATGTGTACTGACGATTTTTAAGTATTCTATCTGATCGTAGAAAAGAAGAACCTTTGGGGTAGTTAAAAATTCGGCAATAATTATTAAAGCAAATATTATTATCTGCATAATTCTAAATCTATTTGTGGCACAAAAACATTAAATTTGCCTCCGGATAAACCCAGTCCGCTTTCTTGAAAAAATTTTCAAGTTTTCTCCCAAATTTCACTGCTTTTGGCCTATTATCTCCGAAATAAAGTCGGTTGAAAATAACCATTCCGCCGTCCGAAACAAAAGTGTTAATCTTGCTTAAAAAAGCCGAAGTTTCAAATTTCTCGGGGTATTTATCACCGTTATAGAGGTCAGCAATTATCAAATCAAAATGATTAATGGCTGATGATTGATACTTTATAAGATAGTCAAAAGCATCTCCGATTTTTGTATCAACATCAAACTCTCTAAGTCCCAGATATTTTTCACCAAGCTCTACCATTATCGGGTCTATATCTACTCCCGTAATTTTTGCTTCCGGCCATTTCTTTCTAACAAGTTTTGCCACCGTTCCGCCTCCCAAGCCAAGAATCAGACAATGGTTAATCGTTGATGGTTGATGATTAATGCGACGCAAGGTTTGTTTCCAAATTGTTTCAACAATCCCGCCGGATTGGGTCAGGCCGTCTGATTGGATATAAGTTCCCATACCCAAAGTACTCATGACTTTCAAGTTGCCGTTAAATTCTGATTTTTTTTCCTCGATAACTTTCGTTCCAAGCATAGTTTATTATACTTGTTTCGGATTTTGTTTGGTGATATAAATTACTCATGGCAAACGTACCGTTACCGGAACTTTTAAGACCCAAAACTTTGAAAGAATTTGTGGGTCAGGAAAATTTGGTAGGAAAGGGCGGAATTGTAAAAATACTTCTTGAAAATTCTGCCAAGGAAAGTTTTTTTCCCTCGCTTATCTTTTGGGGACCTCCAGGAACCGGTAAGACAACTTTGGCACGTATTATTGCAGGATCTTTAAAACGCGAGTTTTTTGAATTTTCAGCGGTTAACGCTAAGGTAAAGGATATCGAGTCTCTGATAAATGACCAAAAGCAACTGAAACTTATTAACGCTCCGATTATTTTTTTGGACGAAATTCACCGGTTTAACAAAGCCCAACAGGATAAGCTTCTGCCCCATGTGGAACATGGTGACATAATTCTAATTGGTGCTACAACCGAAAACCCGTCTTTCGAGGTAATAGGTCCGCTTCTCTCCAGATGCCGCGTCTTAATTCTTAACCAACTTTCCGAGAAAGATCTGCTTAAAATTTTGGGTAAGGCCTTAAAGCACCTTAAGAAAAAATTAAATATTAAGGCTGAGGAATTTCTATTGGGAGCCTCAAACGGCGATGCCCGGGTAATGCTTAATGTTCTGGAAATTGCGGCTAGCCTTGCTGTATCCCAAACCATTAAAGTCCCCGATCTTGAAACAGCACTGCAACGCCGTCAGTATACTTTTGACAAACGGGGCGAGGATTTTTATAACATAATATCCGCCTTTATCAAATCCATGCGGGCTAGTGACGTGGATTCCGCATTATATTACCTAGCCAGAATGGTTGCGGCAGGCCAAGACCCTTTATACATCGCCAGACGAATGGTTGTATTTGCAAGTGAAGATGTCTCTTCCCCCACCGCATTAGTAGTTGCCAATGCGGTTTTTCAGGCATGTAACACTATTGGCTATCCGGAATGCCAGGAAAACCTGGCCGCAGGAGTTGTTTATCTGGCAACAGCCAAAAAAGACCGCTCCGCTTACAATGCCTATATGCAAGCTTTGTCTGATGTTAATAAATATGGAAACCTTCCCGTTCCCCTTAAAATCAGAAACCCTGTGACAAAACTGATGAAAGATGTGGGCTATGGTGAAGGCTATCAAAAATACGACATTGAAAGCTATCTGCCGGAAAAACTAATAGGAAAGAAATATTACAAATATGAAAAGTGAGATTCTTGAAGCGAAAGGAAAAGCTCTAAACCCCCTGCGACAAGCAACTTTAGTTTTCCTTGTTAAAGAAAATCAAATTCTTTTAGCAATGAAAAGGCGGGGATTTGGAGTAAATTTATGGAACGGAGTAGGAGGAAAAATAACTGACGGGGAATCAGTTGAGAATGCTGCAAAAAGAGAGGCAAATGAAGAAATTGGGATAAATCTTCTCTCGATAAACAAAGTGGCTACATTAAATTTCTATTTTTCTGACAAACCTGATTGGAATCAGCAAGTAGTTGTTTATCTGTCTGACAGTTGGAATGGCACACCCAAAGAGTCTGAGGAAATGTCACCGAAGTGGTTTGATATCAATGAAATCCCATATGACAAAATGTGGGATGACGATATTCACTGGCTGCCGGACGTCCTTAAAGGAATTAATATAGAAGCCGATTTTTTATTTAACGAAGAACAAAAAATGATAGAAAAAGACGTAAGGAAAATTACCTTGCGCTGATTTTTTCCTTCCCCATCCATTTTTGAAGAACTTCGGGGATTTTCACACTTCCGTCTTCCTGCTGATAATTTTCCAAAATTGCGACGGGGACTCTCGACATCACAACCGCGGTACCATTTAACATGTGCACATACTCTGTTTCCCCTGCATCATTTCTAAATCTAATATTTAAATTCCTTGCCTGATAATCAGTTACGTTGGAGGTGGAAGTCACTTCCCCGTAGTCCTGTCTTCCCGGCATCCATACTTCAATATCAAACTTTCTTGCGGCCATTGCACCCAAATCCCCCGTACACATTTCGACAACTCTATAAGGAATCTCCAGATCTTGGAAAATTTCCTCCTCGAGACTTAATATTTCTTCATGGAATTTTTCTGAATCTTCAGGTTTGCAATAAATAAACATTTCTGTTTTTGTGAATTGGTGCACCCGGTATAAGCCCTTTGAGTATTTGCCATAAGCACCGGCTTCCTGCCTGAAGCAGTGAGAATACCCCACATATTTCAAGGGAAGTTTTTCCTCCGGAATAATTTCGTCTGAGTGTGCACCTGCCAGGGTTACTTCTGCAGTAGCAATAAGTCCCAGGTCCGTACCATCAATAGTATAAGTCTGTGCCTCCTGTCCTTTCGGAGAGTAACCCGTACCAAGATAGTATCTGCTTTTGGCCAAATCCGGAGTCATGACCGGTAAATATCCTTTTTTTGCAAGTTTATCCAAAACAAAATTAGTTAAAGCCAATTCCAAAAGGACCCCGTCGCCATATAGAAAAAAGAATTGAGACCCTGTTACTTTTGCCCCTGTCTCAAAATCCAAAATTTTTAAGTTCTTACCGATTTCCAAGTGATCTTTTGCTTTAAAACTAAACTTCTTTGGTTCTCCCCAAGTCCTTATTTCAGCGTTTTCTTTATCACTCCTGCCAACCGGGGATTTTTTGGAGGGAAGATTGGGAATTCTAAACAAGATCTCTTTATATTCTTCCTGAATCTCCTCCAATTTGGGTTCTTTATCTTTTAGTTCTTCTTTGATCTTCTTACCTTCATCTGAAGGTTTTTTTTCTTCAGCAATTCGGTTGCGTCTTGCACGAAGTCCTTCAACTTCCAGAAGCAATTTTCTTCTTTTTTCATCAAGATCAAGTACTTTATCTATTAAAGTAATATCAAATCCTTTACTTTCAACTCCTTTTTTAACCAAATCTTTATGTTCGCGGATGAAGTTAATGTCTAGCATTGTCTAATTATATCAACATTCTGGAATGGGGCAAAAGTATTTCGTCATAATCCTAAATCCTCATGAATTTCTTGCATTGCCCTAAGTGCAATTTCTACAAATTCGGAAAGTTTTATTCCCAGCTTTTCTTTACACATTTCAATTTGCTCGCGCTTAACCCCGGCTGCAAAACTTTTTGAATTCCATTTACTCAGAATATTTTCAACGCTTACTTTGGAAATGTCCTTCTCCGGTCTCACTAAAGTCACTGCAACAATAAACCCTGTTAACTCATCGCAACAATACAAAGACCACTCAAGGTTGTTTTTTGGTGGGTTTTGACCGGTATGGGCATAGTTGTGCGATAAAATCGCCGAAAGTATTTCGGGACTAACCTCACCTTTTTCTTTAAGCCACTCGGTCAGAAGTATTGTGTGCTTTTGGGGATCCGATTTTGTCTCTTCGTAGTCCGCGTCGTGAAGAAGTCCTACCGTCTCCCACAACTCTTCGTCTTCACCAAAATGATTAGCCAAGGATTTCATCACTGCCGCAACGGCGTAACAGTGTTTTCTTAAATTCAAGTTTTTAACTTTACTATGCAGTAAATCGATAGCTTCTTTTTTGTTCATATCCTTAATACAAGAACAAGAAGCATTATGGGCAGGATGCTTCTTTTACTAACCTAACTGAATACTGTTTTACTTTTTAGAAGTTTTTTTAGCTTTTGAAACTTTTTTAACTTCTACTGATTTTTTCGCTCCCTTTCTCCAGTCTTTTATTTCTTTTGTTTTTACAAAAATAAAACTGACAAAGGAATAGAAAAACACTACTGCACAAACTATAACTATCCATTTAATAGCTGTGTAGGGATTTATTTCAGGAAAAACAAATCCAAGTCCGAAAACTAAAAGTAAGCCAAAAAACGAAAATGACAAACTCAAAAGTAAATCGGTTATTAAATTATCTTTCATAAATTATTCACCTCCCTCCGGTCGTAATAACGGAAATAATACCGTTTCTCTGATAGATTTACCAGCCAGAATTGCAAATAAACGCTCGGAGACGCCAAACCCTGAAGTCGGGGGCATTCCGTATTCCAAAGCCCTTACAAAATCATTGTCTTCCATTTGGGCATCCAGATCCCCTTTCTCACGCATTTTTTCCTGCTCACTAAAACGTTTCGCCTGATCAATGGGATCATTTAACTCAGAATAACCATTCCCCACCTCACTACCGGCAATAATCACCTGATACCTTTCTACGTATGAGGGATCGTTCTCAATTCTCTTTGCGAGTGGTGAAACCTCAACAGGATGTCCGGTTAAAAATGCAGGACCGGTAATATTTCTTCTGACACTCTTCCATAAAGAATCTATCAGGCGTCCTTTTTTGTCGGATTTCTTATAATCTTCACGGCGTTTATTTAATTCTTTTTTGATATCATCTTCGGAGGCTTTTGATATATCTATTCCTGTATGCTCAATCAGGGTCTTCCGATAGTCTATGGTTTTCCAATCTTCCCCAAGATTAAGATTGTGTTTACCTATTTTAAATTTTAGCGTCCCAAATGCTTTTGCAACCACATATTTATACATTTCCTCAACCAACTTCATAGAGTCCTCATAATTGGCGTATCCCCAATAAAACTCCATTTGCGTGTAATCCTGAAGGTGCTCCCGATCAATTCCTTCGTTTCTGAATTGTCGGCCGATTTCAAATGTTTTTCCGAATCCGGCCACCATGAGCCTTTTTTGCCAAAGCTCACCCATGGAAATCCTTAAATAAAGATCTATATCAAGCGCATTATGGTGAGTAATAAAAGGATTGGCATCGGCGCCCCCTGCGGTGTTTTCCAAAACCGGAGTTTCAACTTCCAAAAACCCTTTATCTACTAAAAATTCGCGCATACTTTGCCAAAATATCGCCTTCTTCTTAAAAACTTCCTTAACATCATCGTTCAGTAACAAGTCGAGATAGCGCTGTCTGTATCTTTCTTCTTCGTCTTTCAAACCAAACCAAGTGGAAGGAAAAGGACGAATTGATTTTGTAAGAATTTCGAACTCCGATACATCCACGGTAATTTCACCCGATTGTGTCTTAATCACTTTTCCCTTTACGGCCAAAAAATCGCCCATATCAAAAAGCCCTAAGATAGAAAACTTTTCGGGTAACGCTTTCTCCTGGAAAAGTAGCTGCACTGTACCCGTATCGTCTTTCAGATCCATAAAAGATACCGCCCCATGTTTACGGATGGACCAGATTCTCCCTGCTGTCAGAATATCTTTTCCTAAAGAGTCTCTGACTGAAGAAATCTTTATGAGTTTTCCAGTTAATGAAATTTTTGAAGGGTAGGGATTAATTCCCAACTTTTCCAGTTCGTGAAGTTTGTCTATTCTTGTTTGGCGTAGTGTTTCTAGGTTTTGCTGGGCCATGCCTTAGTTTACCATTTGTCGAACGAATGGCCAAGCTTTACTTACCTCGTAACTGTGGCCTTTCTCAAGCGCAACGACTTTTACTCGATTGCGACAATCTCGTATTCAATCTTCCCTGCCGGAGCCTCTACCTCAACGGAGTCACCGATCTTCTTTCCAAACAAAGCCTTTCCTAAAGGAGACTCGTGGGAAATCTTTTTATTCACAGGGTCTGCTTCCCATTCTCCGACTATATTAAAAATGGTTTTATTACCGTTTACCTTTACTGTAACTTTTGTTCCCAAATCAACACCATCCGTTTTTCCGGCAGACGACACATCTGCTTTTTTGATAACTTCTTCAAGTTCGTCAATTCGGCCATCCAAGAATTCGAGTTCTTCTTTGGCACTTTGATAATCACTATTTTCACTCAGGTCTCCCTGCGAACGGGCATTGGCAAGACGATCTACCAGCCTCGGTCTTTTGACATCACGAAGCTCGCAGAGTTCTGCCTTTAAGGCATTCAATCCGTCCTGGGTTAATTTAACAACGTTTTTCATATGTTTATACTTTGGAAAAAAAATATCCCTCTTTGGTAAGGAGGGATCCCTTTTTTAGGCCAACGAGGGATATTCTATATACCTTTAGTCGCTATGTCAATATTTCGATTTGGCTCAATATTAATACTACTATATCAATATTTTAGAAATATTGATGATGAGCAAAAACCAACTTGTGACCCCCATTGGGACTCGTGTGTATAGCTTCATACTTTGATTTGCACCATCGAGGATCCGGGGAGAAACGAGCACTACGAGTGAGCCTGATAGTCTCAGAATGGAACATGCTTTACTCTCACCTTATGGATACAGTTTACCTCTGTGGGTAATTTAATTTATTTGAAAGAAAAACACCCCTCCCTTTGTATAACTAGTAGATAGATGAAAGGGGGTGAAAAGAATATGAACAAAACAATTTTAGCTTTATCAGTAGTTGCACTAGGAATAGGAGCATTATTTGCTACCTCCTCAAGTGCGTTTGCCTATAGAGGCGACCCGAGTGTTACCGGTCCGAACTACACAGCCGAAAGGCATGAGATAGTGACCAGCGCATTTGAAAACAAAGACTACAATGCATGGAAGCAGCAGATGCAAGGCAGGGGTAGAGTTACCCAGGTAGTCAACGAGAGCAACTTTGCGAAGTTTGCCGAAATGCATCAACTGATGATTGACGGAAAAACTGCAGAGGCAAATGCAATAAGAACTGAACTTGGATTGGGACTACAAAACGGTTCCGGTCAGGGTCAGGGAATGGGCTACGGCAGAAACGTTAATCGTTAAAAGCCAAGGATTTATTACCAGACCTCACTAACAAAAGTGGGGTTTTGGTAATGGATCGAAGAAAAAATATGTACAGGATTTATACTAAAATAGAAAATAATGAAAGATATACAAAAATTATCAGACGAAAAGATAGTAGAGGCAATTCGGAAAAAAGACAAAGAACTGTATATTCATATAATAAAGCGTTATCAGGATAAGCTTATGAGATATGCCAGTTATTTAGTCGGGGATAAACATATGGCTTCCGATGTTGTCCAGGAGTCATTTATAAAGACTTATATAAACTTAAACGGTTTTGATACCAAAAAAAAATTCAGCAGTTATATATATCGAATTGTTCACAATGAGGCCATAAACTTAATTCATAGGGAGAAAAAACAGGTTTCTTTATATGAGGATATTGATTTTGACAGCGGGATAAATATTGAAGACGGGTTTGTGAAAAAGGAACTGGCAGGCCGTGCCCATAACTGCCTAAGTAAAATGTCGGTTATTTATAGGGAGGCCTTGTCGCTTTATTTTTTGGAGGAAAAATCCTATGAGGAAATAAGCGACATTTTAAGAATTCCGGTAGGCACGGTCGGAACAAGGATAAACCGTGCAAAAGTTATAATGAAAAAGATATGTCAACAAATAAAATAGATATTGAAAAAGAAGTCATGTCGAGAGTCACCTCCGGCGAGATTGCCATGAAGCCAAGGTGGTATTTCGTAGCCGGCTCTGTCTTTATGCTTTTAGGAACAATTGCTGCGGCAGTTGCGGTAGCGTTTCTGATTAATCTGACTATATTTCTTATCAAAAAGCAGGGGCCGGGTTATGGAAGGCTCGCGATAATGTTTGAGAGTTTTCCTTTCTGGATCCCGATTTTAGCAATTCTGGGGATTGGGATCGGAATACTGCTACTTAGGAAATACGATTTTTCGTACAAGAAAAATTTTCTTCTTATGATCATCGGGTTTATCGCAACAGTAGCTATCGCTGGATTTGTTATTGACGGCTTAGGGTTAAACGATATCTGGTCAAGAGGTGGCTTAATGAAGGGTTTTTACCAAAGAATAGAAAATCAGGGAAAAGGCGGTTTACAAAACGGTAAGGGCAACGGATATAATAGAAGGTGATGATTTATAAAGTGAATATGGTAACAATAAAGGGGGTGAATATAAATTGAAGAAATTATTATATATAATCCCGGTGTTGGCTGTTTTTGGTTTGGCCTCCACTGTTTACGCTGCCAGTAGTGGTGTAGGAGCCCAAACGGGACAAGGAACCCAACAGTTACTAAATGCGTCTCCTTCTCCGACAGGCGTTCAGAATAAAAATCAGGTTAAAACCCAAAACGCAGGAGAGGACTCACAATTACAGGTAAATACCCAGGAAGAGGAAAACCTCGGGGACGGACAAGGGATCGGTTCGCAAAGCGCTGGTTTAAGCGCCGAGCACATGAGCGAAGTTGCCAAGCAGGTTCAGACTCTACTACAAGTGAGAACAACCGGCGGAATTGGCCAACAAGTTAGACAGATCGCTCAGGCACAAAATCAAGCCCAAACCCAGATTCAAGCGCAATTAGATAAACTTGAAACAAAAGGAAAGTTGGCGAGATTTTTAACGGGTACGGATTTCGAGGCAGTTAAAAGCCTCCAACAGCAAATTGTTGAGAATCAGCTGAGAATTCAAGAGCTAACCGCGCTCGCGACTCAGCTTACCAATCAAAGCGATATCGCGGCGGTTAAAGCAACTATACAGGCTTTGATTCAGGAAAACGTAGCCTTGCAGGATAAAATTGTGGCAGAAATACAAACCAGAAGTCTATTTGGCTGGTTTTTTAGATTGTTTGCCCAATAAAAATTGATTAATACACCGGCCTGGTTCAATCCGGGCTGGTGTATTGACACCCCCAGGGGGTGTATGTTATATTATCTTCATGAAATCAATTGCAGCCCGCCTCAACAATATTACCGGTCAGATTGAAGGAGTTAAAAAAATGGTGGATAGGCAAACTGACTGTCTCCAAGTATTAACCCAGTTAAAGGCAATCAAATCAGCCGTCGGAAGTGTGATGGATACCGTTATCGAAGAACAGTTTAATACCTGTATGAAATCCTTGAAAAAAGAGGATAAAGATTTATTAATTAATATAAAAAGCTATGTCAAAACCAATTGATTTGTCGCCGGAAAATTTTGAGAATGAGGTTATAAAATCAGACACCCCCACTTTGGTTGATTTTTGGGCACCTTGGTGCACGCCGTGCCGAATGATGGCGCCGGTACTCGAGGACATGGCCGATAAATTTGATGGTAAATTCAAAATCTCAAAATTAAACACGGAGGAGGCGCAAAACCAAAGTTTGGCAGCGATGTTTCAGATTCAAAGCATACCGAATATGAAAGTCTTTAAGAACGGTAAAATCGTCCATGAATTCATAGGTTTTAGGCCAAAAGAAATTTTTGAGAAAGAAATTTCGGATCTTTTAGAAAAAATTAATGTTTAAACAAAACGAAAAAATAAACGTAAGATAATCAAAGAGATTGAAACACATCTAGCTTCAGTTCGTGTAAGATTTATTAAGAATCAAACTAAGTGACCCCATTGGGACTCGTGTGCATAGCTCCTTACTTTGATTTGCACTATCGAGGATCCAGGGAGAAACGAACGAAGTGAGTGACCCCATTGGGACTCGAACCCAAGTTACCAGGATGAGAACCTGGTGTCCTAGACCACTAGACGATGGGGCCAAGAGAACTTGGCAGGCCTTACTGAATACATGCGTATTTTATCATGAAGAAGGCCAATTTCCGAATGATGGGCATACCCTACTATATAGAAAGGTTAACTTGCTGCAAGTGAAGCTGAAATCGGAGAATATTTATCGTCAATCTTGGATTTAGACGGCCACGAGATGAGGGCCTTTTTCAATACATCTTCCACGGTTTCTGCAAAAACAAACTCTATGTCTTTTTTAACGGTAGTCGGTATTTCTTCCATGTCTTTCTTATTGTCTTTTGGAACTACTATTGTAGTAAGTCCCGCTCTGTGACCGGCAATCGACTTCTCTTTCAGTCCGCCAATTTCCAAAACCCTACCCCTCAGGGTTACCTCACCGGTCATACCTACACGGCGTTTAACCGGAATGCCTGTCAGTGCAGAAACCAAAGCAGTGGTAATGGCAACACCCGCTGAAGGACCGTCTTTTTGTACCGCACCTTCAGGTACGTGTATATGAACATCAATTCCCTCGGCGAAATCGGCTCTTAGTCCCAGTTCGTGATAATGCGATCTGGTCCAGGTAAATGCTGCTTTTGCAGATTCTTTCATAACATCACCCAGCTGTCCTGTAAGAGTCAATCTTCCTTTGCCCGGCATCAGGGAAACCTCAATAAAAAGAATCTCGCCACCGAACGGTGTCACCGAAAGCCCGGTACTCATTCCGATCTCATCTCTTTTCTCGGCTATTTGAGATGTGAATCTTTGACTCCCCAAAAGTTTTCTGACATCCGTAGCCTCGATTTTTCGTGGATATTTCTTTCCTTCGGCAACCAGTCTGGCAACTTTACGGCAAATACTTGCCAGGTTTCTTTCCAAGTTTCTTACTCCTGCCTCCCTTGTATAACTGCCGACAACCTCTTTAATTCCAGAGTCGGAAATCTGGGTACCTTTTTTGATTAAACCTTGTACCTCAATCTGTTTCGGCCAAAGGAATTTCTTGGCAATTTGGAATTTCTCATCCTCGGTATAACCCGGGAAAGTTATTACTTCCATTCTGTCCCTCAAAGGTGCCGGTATTGTGTCCAAAACATTACCTGTACAAATAAACATTACCTCCGAAAGGTCAAACGGAACCTCCAGGTAGTGGTCTGAAAATTCTTTATTTTGCTCCGGGTCTAGTGCTTCAAGAAGTGCACTTGAAGGATCCCCTCTAAAGTCCACTCCTATTTTGTCAATTTCATCGAGCATAAAAACAGGGTTTTTTGTCCCTGCGCTTTTCATTCCCTGGATAATCCTACCGGGCATTGCACCGACATAGGTTCTTCTGTGACCTCTAATTTCAGCCTCGTCTCTGATACCTCCCAAAGATACTCTGACGAATTTACGGTTCAATGCTTTGGCAATTGACCTGCCTATGGAGGTTTTTCCGACACCGGGAGGTCCGATAAAACAAAGAATTGTCGGGTGTACACTGCTTTTCCCGTCGACCCCTTTCTTTTGTCCGGAACGTTTTGCTTCCTTTTTGAGTTTCATAACAGCCAAAAATTCCAAAATGCGTTCTTTCGCTTTATCTATACCATAGTGTTCATTTTCCAAAATCTTTGAGGCTTTATTCATGGCAACGTTATTCGGGGTCGCCTTGCTCCATGGCATGTCGCAAATCCAATCAAGGTAATTTCGAATATAGGCTCCCTCGGGATTATTGGGAGACATTTCGCTTAAGCGTTTAAGTTCCTTTTCCGCTCTGTCTTTAACATCCATCGGCATCCCTGCATTTTTAATTTTTGTTTTGTACTCTTTAAACTCCTCATTTGTCATTTCCCCATCTTCATCAATCTCTCCAAGTTCCTGCTCAATTGTTCTTTTCTTCTCACGAAGCATTGCCTTTTTCATTTGGTCTTCAAACCTTTTTTGCGTCTTTGAGGAAATGGTTTGTTCGATCTCCAAAGCATTAACCTCTTTTGTTAAGTATTCCAAAACAATCCCCAATCGTTTTTTAACGTTCAATTCTTCAAGTATTTTTTGCTTTTCGGCCGGCTTTATTTCAAGAAGAGAGGCCACCTGATCACTTACTTCAATCGGCTCGGCCGAAGTTGAAACGAGTTTCATAACAGTCATTATTTCCGCCTGTTTACCCAAGTTTATTGCTTTTTTGAAAAGATCTTGGATTTTTTTGGCTAAAACACCCACTTCCGGAGTTTCTTCAATTTCTTCCACAATTTCTTCCACCTTGCCGATTAAAAACGGCTCCTCGGCAATAAGTTCACGAAGTGTAATTCTGGCCTGGCCCCTAATAAGGGCGTGTATTTCACCCTCGGTGGTCATCATTTGCGTAATGGTCGCAATTGTACCTATGGAATTTAAATCTTCTTCACTGGGGTCAGCCGTTCTGGGATCCTTCTGAGAAAAAATAGCGATCACTCTGTCATCCTGAAACGCGGAATTAACTGCAGCTACACTTTTTACTCTTCCAAAAGAAACCAGTGTGTCAGTATGAGGAAAAACTACAGAACCCCTGACCGGAACTATCGGAACCGTTCTATATGAATCTGTTATTTTACTACTGCTTCTTACCATGTAATTTAGCAGTCTACTATCAGGTCTGCTAATTGTCAACCCCAATTAATAACTACTTTTTCCTTCTATTTTCTTTCTTTACAAGAAGCTTGAACATGTGGGTTTTTTCAACAACTACAGCTATCAGGGTTCCAATGAGTGCACCTCCAATAATGTCTACCGGATAATGAACATTTGCCAAAACCCTGGCAATACCTATTAATAGTGCACAAGCTATATACCACCACCCGATTTTTCGGTCATGCATAAAAATGGTAATGGCAAGACTAAAAGCCAACGCTGTGTGTGCCGAAGGAAATGCCGAGCCGGTGGGTGTAATCAAAACAAGGGCTTCCTCACCATTCACCAAAAACGGACGCAAAGTTGGGAAAAACCCCTTTATTAGAAACGCTATAACCCAAGCCATAAGCCCTGCAAAAAGTGCATGTATAACTTGCTCCTTTCTTATTTTTCCATCGATAAACCAAAGAACCACGAGTCCTGCATATAAAATCCATATTAAAAAGGTGGCAAAAAACTCAATTGCGGCACTTTCCATATAAATCATGATATCATTTATCTATGAAGACGAAGCACGGTTTGGCCAGGAGTTTTGCATTTGCGCTTGAAGGTATTTGGGGAGAATTTAAAAAAGGAGGAAACTTCAGAATTCAGGTATTTATGGGTGTTGCAGCAATCATTTTAGGGTTTATCTTTAAAATCTCTGAGCAGGAATGGTTTAGTCTTATTTTAGTTATAGCTTCCGTTCTTATTTTGGAGCTTATAAACACGGCCGTAGAAGCCATTGTTGACATGATCAGTCCCGAAATCCAGGAAAAAGCTAAAATTGCAAAAGACGTTTCGGCAGGAGCCGTACTGGTATCCTCAATCGCCGCTGTCTTTGTCGGCGCAATCCTATTCCTCCCCAAAATCTTCCAGTGAGGCTAAATTGACTGTTTTCTCGGATAGTGATATTATAGGCTTAGTTCTTTGAAAGATAAGCGTCAATTCCAACCATATCGTAAGAAAGGTGAGGGAAAAAATGGCTTTAGTCCGTTTGCAACTGGTTAAGTTGGGGTCAATTGATCCCGATGAGGATTGTCTGGTTAGTTGGTTCTACGATCTCAAATTTTGGGATCCGGAAATCGAATGCCGTGTCAGGGCAGCAGAATATCATCTGCCTCTCGATATTGAGTACCGATTCCGAGATATGAACAAGCTTCCGGTTGATCACACGACCAAAAAACTATTGACTAGCTTGTTGGGGAGTGACGTAGGTATTTCACTGAAAAGACTGGGTTTTTCTGATGGCGGATGGAACGATCCCGACACCTGCGTGGGGAAAATTTTATCGCTTAAGTTGGGTCGGGTTCAGGATCATGAACGGTTTAAGGCAGTTAAATATGCCTTCGATCCTCGGATCCAATACCTGATCGGGGTGGAGTCCAATCTTAATTAATTTCAAGAACAAAAAGGTGGTAGCGGAATAAGCTATTTTTTTTCAAAACATCGAAAAAACAATAGTCCGCTACCACCAAGTAATTCCACAATAAGCTTCAAAATGTTAGAATACGCATGCGATACCTTGCGGGATCGTCTAACGGTAGGACTGCAGATTCTGGATCTGCGTATCGGGGTCCGAATCCCTGTCCCGCAGCCAACACGGGCGGCCATGTGACCACACGCTCGTCATTCACACCCTCAAACTCCAGATACCGAAGCCAGCGTTCATAAATGTTTGATGTACCCACGAAACAAGGATTCGAACCACACGCTCATCATCCTGAAAGTTGACTAAACTGATACGCACAGCCTGTCAATTTTTATTTTAAACTTCAACCCAAGACCAGCAAGATATTTATATAACTGATCATGTCTGATGTGGATTGCCATATTGCACTCACATCCTCAAACTGCTAAAGTAGCTCAACACTACGGCTAATTCTGAGCCTGGTCTAATTAAAATGAATACTAAGAAAATAACTATAAGTGCGGAAGATGGGCTCCTAGTCGAGATCAACAAGCGCATGGGAGTAATAATATCCCTCCTTCTCCGTATGGTGCAACAAGATAAATCGTCAATTAGTCTGAAAGACCAAGTTTGTATACTAGATAACCTTGGTATGCGCCCAAGAGACATAGCCAACATCTTAGGCCGCTCTCAGCCCCATATTAATAAAGAACTTACTGGGATCAGAAAAGGAAAACGTAAAGAAAAAAATGAACAAGAAAAATAACGTGATCACTAAAACCGATTCGCCTGTTCCACAACTCGAGGCCATGATCGTTCTTTTGGCAGAGCTGCTTATGCAGCTGTCTAAAGATGAAAAGTCCGCTGGAAATGCGAGAGAAAAAGCGGCAGTTATTCTTACAACTGGTGGTTTGACGCAGGAACGAGCTGCAAAATTAGTGGGTATCCAGAAGAAAAAAGTCGTCGAGGCCAATAAAGCTATAAAAATATGAAAGATCAAGAATTATTAGATCAAATATCAAAAAAGTTGAGTGCCTTAATTGCTATTTCTTTCTCACCAGACACAAAAAAGATGACCACATCTGACGGGGAAAGAATGCTGCGTCGCTTTGGACTAAACAATCAGGAGATTGCAGATATATTGGGGACAACCAGAAGAACTATCGAGGTAATGAAAAGTAGGAATCGGAAGAATAAAAAAAATTAATGGAAAACTCAAAAAATATCGAAAAACTATTATTAGCAATACTTGCACTTTTAGTTGACAGAAGAGAATCTGCTTCAAAAGATGGACAAGAAAAGAGTAGAAATATTGAGGTAATATTGGCAGATATTGGCCTCAGCGGGCCTGAGATTGCGAAGATAGTTAACAAAAACTTAGCCGCGGTTCAGAAAACAATACAGAGAGGGCACAAAAAACAATAACCATGGAGAATA
>Ga0209416_1000956_pt1 | contig 23586 bp, 22 predicted proteins | sample RifGroF1_FD_184001 | JGI IMG/M metagenome (GOLD analysis project Ga0209416, IMG submission 184001) | Groundwater microbial communities from Rifle, Colorado, USA - Groundwater F1 (SPAdes) (version 2) | ecosystem: Environmental > Aquatic > Deep subsurface > Groundwater | place: Rifle, Colorado...
CTTTTAAATCAGATGGCAAGACAAAAAACAAACAAAACAGCGAAGAAAAGAATACGGTTATCCAACCCGAGGGGGAACAGAAAGCCGAAGTTAAGATATAAGCAGAGTCACCAAGGACATTTGAAGACTAAAAGATCTTCAAGATCTAAGAGAAGACAGCTTTCCAATGCCATTGTTGGTAAAACAAACGATAAAAAAATTAGAAGAAAAATAGTTAACATATAGATATACGACCATGAGAGTAAAAGGTGGAAAAGTAAGAAGTAGAAAACATAATAAAATCCTAGCATCCACAAAAGGATATAGGATGACAAAAAGCAATCTTTACAAGGTTGCCCATGAGGCATATCTACATGCTGGTCAGTATGCATATAATCACAGACAGAGAAAAGCAAGTGAAATGAGAAGAGTTTGGATATCTAGAATAAATGCAGCTTGTAAGAACAACAATATACAATACAAAGACTTAATAGGTGGTCTAAAGAATAAAAAGAACACAATGAATAGAATGGTGCTTGCTGATATCGCATATAACAATCCTGTGGTATTCTCCTTTATAGTAAAATCACTGTAGAGTACCTTAACTTTTGACATTTAAAGGACTCTACAAAGAGTCCTTTTTCTTTTTAACATAACAATATACAATATAGGGAATATGCACACAGTAAAAACTTTAGAAAAGATTAAAACAGAGATACTAAAAGATACTACTACACATGCTGAGTTCAAGGAGAAATATCTCGGAACAAAGGGAATTGTAACATTAGCATTTAAAGATATCTCCGAGATTGACAAGAAGGATAGGGCAGAGTACGGAAAAAGTATAAATGAATTAAAAAATATATCTACAGATATACTAGAAAAGAAAAAGATTCAAGAAAGTAAAACTACGACAAATGAGAAGATAGATCCAACAGCACCATTTGATATAAATACACCAGCAGATATGTTACCTAAGATTTTAGATCTTAAAGGTTCTAAACATCCTCTACATAAAGAAGTTGAGATATTCGCAGACATATTTAAAGATATGGGCTTTGATATATTGGAAAGTAGACAGATAGATGACGATTACCATATGTTTGAATCTCTAAACTTCCCTAAAGGACATCCTGCAAGAGATATGTACGACACCTTCTGGACAGAAGATGGATTTGTACTTCCAGCACATACATCTACAATGCAAAACAGAGCACTAAAGAAATTTGGACCTCCACCTATCAGAGTTGTATTACCTGGGAGATGTTTCAGAAATGAGGCAACAGATGCTAGCCATGAACATACCTTCTATCAAATAGAGGGCATATATGTAGACAAAGGAATCTCTTTCGCAAACATGCAAGCTACAATAAAAACATTCCTTGAAGCATACCTTGAAAAAGAATTAGAAATAAAAATACAGCCTGCCTTCTACCCATTCACAGAACCAGATTGTGAATTCATCATTAGCTGTCCTTTCTGTGACAAAACAGGATGCTCTACATGTAATCACTCTGGATGGATAGAACTCATGGGATGTGGAATGATTCATCCAAATGTTCTAAAACAGGGTGGTATCGACCCAGATATATATTCCGGTTTCGCATGGGGATTTGGTGTAGACAGACTAACAATGATTAAGCTTGGGATTAAAGATATCCGACACCTTCGAGACTCTAACCTAAATTTCCTTAGACAGTTTTAAATATGAAAGCATCTATCAATCTTCTAAAAAAACTAAGTAGTGTGAAATTAGATGACAAGGAAATTGTCAGATTAATCTCTGAGCACATTGGGCAGGTTGAAGATTCCCATGACTTAAGAGAAGATTACGAGGGGATAGTAATAGCAGAGATCATGGAAAAACAGGAACATCCAAATGCAGACAAATTATCCATTTACAAAATCTCCACAGGAGATAAAAAACTAATACAGGTAGTAGCAGGAGATAAGACTCTAGAAGTAGGAAATAAGGTCGCGTATCTAAGACCTGGGAGTAAAGTTCCCTACACAATATACACGGAAGCAGAACCAGTGGTTATTTCAAAAAGAGAAATGAGGGATGTTGAATCAGATGGGATGTTGGGTGCAGAGAAAGAGTTAAATCTGGGAACAGATTATACAAAAGTAATGAGACTTCCAAACGATGCACCTGTGGGAGAGAATTTTGCAAAATATTACGAATTAGATGACATGGTCGTGGATATAGAGAACAAAGCTCTTACAAATAGAGGCGATCTGTTCGGTATCTTAGGAATAGCAAGAGAATTATCTGCCATTACAAATAACAAATTTGAATCACCACAGTGGTATATAGATAATAATAAAAAATCTACAGAAGAGACAAGCTGCTTAAATATTGAAATTAAAAACGATGCAGAAGCAATATGTCCAAGATACACAGCTATATCCTTCGACAATATCAAGATACAGGAATCTCCAATATGGCTGAAATCCTTCTTGGTCAAATCCGGAATTGCCTCTATTAACAATGTGGTAGATATTACAAACTATGTAGCCCATCTTGTTGGTCAACCTCTTCATGCATTTGATTACGACAAATTAGTAAACAACGACTTGAAAGCAAAAGGAGCTGCAAGAATAAATATTAGAATGGCAAAAGTAGGTGAGAAGATACTGGCTTTAGATAACAAGATATACGAACTAGATGAAAATACGATGGTAATCGCAGACAGTACCCACCCAATAGCCATAGCAGGCATTATCGGTGGGAAAGATACCGAGGTGGATGAGAACACCAAACGAATTGTTCTTGAATGTGCTAACTTCGACAAAACCGCCATCAGGAAAACATCCATGAGACTTGGAATTTCAACAGAAGCTGCTACAAAATTCAAACATGCAATAAGTCCAGATACATGTATTCCTACATTAAATAAAACAATTGAATTAATTAAAGAGCTAACAGATGCATCAATAGCATCAGAGATAGTAGATATATATCCACTACCACAGAAAACCAAGTCACTTTCTTTTACTCTTGCTTCTCTAAACACACATCTTGGAACAGATTTAGACAAAGAAACTGTTGAAAAAATCCTTTCAAATATGGAATATGGGATAGAGAAGGAAGACAAAGAGAATGTGAAGGTATCTATTCCTTACTGGCGTATGGATATAGATATTAAAGAAGATCTCTTTGAGGATGTCGGAAGAATATATGGATACAATAATATAAAGCTCGAATTACCTTCCAGAAGAATAAAACCATCCAGGATTAACAATCTTTACAATTTAAAGAGAAAAATCCGAGAGATTCTTTCAAATAGTGGTGCAAATGAGACAGATACATACAGTTTTACAGATACCCAAACATTAAAGAAATGTAATCAGGATCCAGAGTTTGCATTTAGAATAAAGAATGCTCTAGCTCCAGAACTTTCATTAATGCGAACATCTTTAATATCTTCCCTTTTAACAAAGGCAGAAGAGAATATTCAAAGAGGATTTAATCAATTTGCACTTTTTGAAATGAACATAGCACACCAAAGACAGATTGTAGATGGAACAGGTCTCCCAATAGAGTCCTGGTCTCTCTCTATGGTCATCTGTGACGCTACAAACAATTCTAAGACCTCTGCTTACTACTTAGCGAAGAGATACCTTGAGAAGATATTCTCCACATTACATATTGAAGGAATTCAGTACTCTTTAATCTCTGATAGTAGTGAAAAAGATCTTCCAGCAAACATCAAAAACTTGATATATTCTTTTGAGCCCAATAGAGCTGCATTGATAAAGTACAATGATACAGTCCTTGGTGTAATAGGGGAGTTTAACTCTCTGGTGGTAGATAATTTCAAATTACCAATATATTCCAGTGGATTAGAGATTGATCTTAATGCTTTGCTTAATGTAGAACAGAAAAACAAACAGTACGAGGAGATGCCTAAATATCCAGCAAGTATAAACGATATCTGTGTGGAGATTATTAAAGATACTCAATATATTGATTTGGAAAACGAAATAAAAAAGATTATTAATAGGGGTGAACTTTGGGGAGAGATCTCTTGTATTGATATATATTCCAAAGACAACAAGGATCTCAACAAGAAGATTACCTTCAGAGTAATATTAAGACACAGTAGTAAAACATTAAATAATAAAGATATCTCTGAAATAATAGGTCAAATAGGAAGAAGCTTAAAAAACAAATTCAAAGCGGTTATTATCTAGGTTGTTTCGGAAGCTTTAACTTCGATTGTAACACTCTTTGTACTACTCTTCCCCTTGTTATCTACCACAGTAATACTTACAGTATGATTACCTACTGGAGTAGAGGCATCTACAAAGTAATTAATCGCAAATGTACCATTAGGATTATATGTAGCACCAAGAATTGCATTACCGTCAAACTTCGCTTCAAAGGTTGCTATGCTCTCCATAACAGCTATCGAACCAGTTATCTCAAGATTATTACCCTTTATAATCTGTTGACCTTCTATTGGTTTTGTTAACTCTATTAGAGGTGCATTATCAGGACCTAAAGGTAGAGGACAAACACCTGTTGCTGGAGCTTTAGATAGATATGCGGAATTCTTTATACTTAACAAATACTTGCTGTATGCATCTCTCTGATACTGATTCTCCAAGGTTGTAGAAAGTACAATCTTTGTAGTCGTAAGACCATACTTTCTTGCTGCTTCAAGATTCTCTGGTATCAAACCATTAGCCTTACATATTTCATATGCTTTTCTGTTGTCTACCTGTGGAGCTCTCCCAGAAATATATACAGAGGACTCCTTCTTACAAGAAACCCCTTCTGCTGGAGTCGCACCTGTATCCGTACATACTGTTGTTGAAAGCACTCCTGCAGGCCTGTTGTATGTCGCTGGCTTGTATTTACCAGCTACCCTTGTCATGAATGAATTAGCAATACCCAAAGGTACTGTAGAACCCCATGCACCTGGCAAAACTTTGTTATTGTTATTTCCATTCCATACACCAACTACCAAATTAGGATGATACAGAATTGTAGTTAAATCCTTTGGACCATCTGTTGTTCCTGTTTTTCCACAAATTCTTGTCTTGTTTACAGTATATTTTGCATTACTTGGTCTATCGTTCATTCCACCCAAATCACAAAGCATCCAGTTTAGAAGATAAATTTCTTTTTCGTCAAAGACTCTTTGACCCTTGTTATCATCTGCTTCTTTCAAAATTTCTCCCTTGGAATCCTCAACTTTTAAGATGGAAATGACATCTCTTTTGATTCCACCTGTTGCAAATACAGCAAAGCCCGCAGTATGCTCTAGAAGTTTTTCTTCACCCGAGCCAAGAGCAAGACTCAATCCGTACGATTCTTTATTTGAGAAATTCGTGACACCAACTTTCTGCATAGTCTGAAGGAAAGCATCTATTCCGACAAGCTGAAGATTGTAAACAGCTGAGACATTTCTAGATTCTATAATGGCTTTTCTAGAAGTTATTACTCCCATATATTTACTATCCCAGTTCTTTGGATCATATGTACCAAATTTAATCTGACTTAAATCCGGTGCAACCATCCATGGTCCGTAACCTTGGGTTATGGCAGTTAAATATACAAAAGGCTTAACAGAAGAGCCCATTTGCCTGTTGCTCAGTGCAATATTTACATTTCCATCAACTCTTGGATCTTTTACATTCCAGTAATCTACAGAGCCAACCATAGCTAAAAGCTGACCTGTCTTTGGATCTATTACTACCATTGAACCATTATGTACATTGTATCTCTTTGCCCCATCTACTCCCTTTGCAATTTCTTCCTCAGCTATCTGCTGGATTGAAGAATCTAGGGTAGTTGTAACTTTTAATCCACCTCTTTCTACACGATCAACCCCAAATTCTTTCTCTAACAAACTCTTAACATAGAATACAAAGTGTGGTGCCTTAATATCAATTCTCTTCGTGTTGTAAACCAGCTCCTGATCCTTAGCTGCCTGAATCTCTTCCTCTGTAACACCCGTTAAATTCTTGTGTTTTAGCATCTGGTCAAGAACATATGTCTGCCTAACCTTTGCAAGATCTGGATTAGTACCATACAGAGGAGAATATATACCTGGGCTCTGTATCAAACCTGCAATTAATGCACTCTCTGCCAAATCTAAGTCTTCAACATTTTTCCCAAAATATGCATTTGCCGCTGCCTCAAAACCATAATTAACACCACCAAGAGGTATTTCATTCATATACATCTGTAAAATCTCGTCCTTGCTAAAAGTCTGTTCAACTTGCATCGTAATCAAAACCTCTTTAATCTTTCTTGAATATGTTTGCTTGTATGCCTCTTCTCCAAGAACATCATACAAAATTGTTGTTTTTACTAGTTGCTGTGTAATTGTACTTGCACCTCTTACGACTGACCCTGCTGTGAAGTTCTGAATTACTGCTTTCGCAATACCCATGTAATCTACTCCCTTATGCTGGTAAAACTCGATATCCTCAGCTGCTAAAAGTGCCCATTTAGTATGTTCTTGAATCTTATCTATTGATACAAATTCTCTGTTTTGATCTCCATATACGGTATAAAGCAATTTACCACTTCTATCAAAGATTTGTGTACTCTGATCCGAAGTTCTCTCAACTAATTCATCTGGAGAGGGTAGAGATGTCTGAAGATTCTTCAGATACAAACCAAGCCCAAGAAGTACTAAACAACCAAGAAAGAACCCTATACCTATCAAGATATATAGTGCTTTTTTTAGTTTCTTCTTGAAGGTTAATTGTTTACCAGAGACGTTTGTATTCTTCTCACCCTTTACTGCCTTCCTATTGGAGAGATTATATTTTTTGAAATTGTTGTATCTTGCAAAATCCATCTTTTTCAAAGATCTTGAGCCCATTGGTTTTTTAGAGCTATTCGTTATACCGACACTATATCTCATTGAAATTTTGCATTAATTAATACCTTAAATATATCCGAATTGCCATCAACTTTCAAGCCTGATAATTAATTCGCTGTAATCTTTTTGTAAGTATTCTTCCTTTAAAATTGTAGCGTATGAAAAATCTTCGACAGACAAGATTTCTTCTGATTTCTAAATCTGCACGATTTAAACAATTAATCAGAGAGAATCTGCATCTTATTGGGAGTATTTTTAGTTGTAATACCACAACCTCAGCAAAAGAATATGTTGATACCGAAACGTTTTCCGCAATTATCATAGACCAAGACATTCAATTTCAAAATAGCAGAGACTACAACTTACTCTTGTTTTCGGTTTGTCAAAAAAATCTCTCAGATTCTGTAATCATTTTCTGCGAAGAAATTTCCCAGGAACAGATTTATCTGTATTACAGATACAGAATAAACAACATATTCTTCCTTTCATCAATTAATCTTTTCTTGGAACCAACTGTTAAGAAAATCCTTTCCTTAATACCAGAAACAAACGATATGATTTTAAGAGATAGGGGAATTTCACTTTATTTAAGCGACAATTACGCCATATATAGAGGTTGCAGAATATTACTTTCCAATACAGAAAAATTAATTCTCAACTATTTATTAAAAAAGTGTTCTTTATGTACTAAAGAAGAATTGGTTATCTATCTTTCCAATATCTTGCAAAGAGAAATTCCCGTTGGATATTTAACAGTAAATATTTCGAGATTAAGGAGAAAGTTTATTAAACATACTGGAATTAATATTGTGAAGAGTAGGAATGGCTTTGGATATTATCTATCAGTTTAGATTTTCTTTTTCCAACCAACTATCTTATTTAACGCCTCAATTGGGGTTAAATTATCTAAATCCATGGATTGTATCTCTTTCTCAATCTCTGAATCTTTTGCCGTAAACAGGGGATACTGGAGACCAGAGTTACCATTTCTAGCAATATTCTTAGAAGAATTAAGAACATTGATGTCTCTCAATTCATTTTTCTTCACAAACATACTTTCCTGTTCAAAGCTTTCTAAGATTTCATTGGCTCTTTTAATTACCTTGTTTGGTAATCCTGCCATTTTGGCAACGTATATTCCATAACTTCTGTCTGTACCACCAGCTATAATTTTTCTAAGAAATATTACTGTTCCTTCCTCAAGATTTTCTTCCACCATAACGTTGTAATTTTTTACTGCATCTGGATATTTCTCCTCCAGCTTAAGAAGTTCGTGGTAGTGTGTAGCAAAAAGAGTTCTGGCTTGAGTTTCAGAGATTAGATGCTCTGCCAAAGCCCAAGCTATACTTACACCATCATATGTACTTGTACCTCTACCAATTTCATCTAGAACAATTAGGCTGTACTTTGTAGCATTGTTAACAATATTTGCGGCCTCATCCATTTCTACCATGAAAGTACTTCTTCCTCTTGCCAAATCGTCTGAGGCTCCAACTCTTGTAAAGATTCTATCTACCAGAGAGATACTTGCTTCTTTAGCCGGGACAAAACTTCCAATGTGTGCCATCAGAACTATGACTGCAACTTGTCTGATATATGTAGATTTTCCCGACATATTTGGTCCTGTGAGTATACACATACGAGTATTTTTTGCATCTAGTTGCGTATCATTGGAAATGAATTCACTCTCAACAATATTTTCAATGATTGGGTGTCTTCCTTTTTCAATATTAATAACACCATCTTTTTCACCCATTTCAAATATCTCTGGCCTACAGTAGTTATTCTGGTGCGCAACATGTGCGAAATTGGAAAGGACATCAATGTTAGAAAGATACTGAGAACATTTCTGCAATTCGCCCAGTACCGGAAAGAACGAATCTCTAAATTCACAGAACAGTTTGTACTCCAATGAACATACTTTTTCTTGGGCATTGAGAATAATGTTTTCCTTTTCCTTAAGTTCTTCGGTTATATATCTTTCTGCGTTAACAAGGGTCTGTTTTCTAATATATCTCTCTGGTACTTTTTCTTTGTGTGCATTGGTTACCTCTATGTAATATCCAAATACTTTGTTAAAACTAATCTTCAAAGAAGATATGCCTGTATCTTTTTTCTCTTTCTTTTCGAATTCTTCCAACCAAGTTTTGCTATCCCCTGAGAGAGATCTAAGCTCATCTACCTCTTTGTTAAATCCTGTTTTTAGTATTTCCCCATCTAAGAGAGAGAGTGGAGGAGAGTCTGAAATAGTTTTTTCGATTTTAGCGATTAATCCTTCAATTAATTTTTTATCAATATCAAAAGATATGTTAAATTCCTTTTTTAATATATCTATAATCTCCAAGAAATTTTTAAGTGAGGTTTGTAGATAATTGAAATCTCTAGCATTGACTCTTCCAAGTCCAATCTTTCCTACAATTCTCTCTACGTCTCCAATTTCACTCAGCTTTTCCCTTATCTGTTCTAGCTCACTTTTCTTGGCAAATAGCTTTTCCACTTTCTCCAATCTTTCTTCTATCCTCTTTTTGTCCAGCAGAGGATTTAGAATCCATGAGAAGAGAAGTCTTTTACCCATTGGAGTACAGGTAGTGTCTAGTACAGAGAGTAGGGAATTAGATATGTCTCCGGAGTATGCGTTTCTTACCAACTCAAGGTTCCTAATAGTTGCACTATCCAAGATCATTGTATTATCTATACTTACCTTCCTGGACTTCTGGATATGCTTAGGGGACATTAGTTGAGTCTCTTTAATATATTCCAGTATCATTGCAACACTTACAATATCTAGAGATTCTCCTTCAATACCAAGACTTTCGATACTTTTCAAATCAAAGAATTCTTTACATACCTCAGAGGAGTATTGTTTGTTTTTTAATCCTTTAGATACAAAGTGAACTGGTTTGTTGTCAAATTTAAAACTTTCTTCCCCCTCTACAAGGAGTATTTCTTCTGGATCATATGAGGTTAGTATTCTGTTTGCGATGTCTTTCTTGTTGCTTTCAGAGATTAGGAGAAACTCACCCGTGGATACATCACACAAGGCAACAGAGGTTAGGGTCTTCTCTTTAATGAGTGCTGCTAGGTACTGGTTCTTAGAGCTTTTTGCTTTTTCACCATCTAGGGTTCCAGGTGTCACTATTCTTGTAATTCCTCTTTTAACAATTCCTTTAGCAAATTTAGGGTCTTCTAATTGGTCTACTACTACTACACAGTAACCACCTTCAATTAGTTTAGGGAGGTATTGGTCTATGGCTTTGTGTGGGAAACCAGCAAGTGGAGTAGGTTTATTTTTTTTGTCTCTTGTTGTAAGGGTAATGTTTAGTACTTTGGAGGCTATTTTTGCATCTTCACCGAATGTTTCAAAAAAATCTCCCATTCTGTAAAGTAGTATCTTATCTGGGTATTGCTTCTTAAAACCCTGATATTGTCTCATCATAGGTGTGTTTTCCATGTGTGAAAAAGTATATCATGAAATCCTATAATAAGAGAACTACCTGCATTTGTAATATAATGTGAATATGAAAAAGAGTGAAGAACTAAAATCAATCTTTCAAGAAATATACAATCTCAATGTATGTGGTAAAGATCCATTAAAAGTACATAGAGAGATATCAAAAACAGACATTAATTCCAAGGTTATGATTATTGCTGAAGCAATGGCTCCTGAGCAAGTAAGACTCTCGGGAATAAATTATTTCTTTAAAGATGGGACTATTGGTAATACAGGTAAATCATTAGAAAAGTTCTTAAACAAGTTTGGATATACCGTATATCCAGATAAACCCAATTGTATTTACCACACAGAGATAGTACATGGATTTCCAGGATATGAGATAAAGAATGAAAAGAGATATATTAGAAGACCTACTAAAAAGGAGATACAACTTTCAATAGATAGCGGAATATTACAAAAGGAGATAGATATTGTACAACCTAAATTAATATTACTAATGGGCAATACTGCATATCAATCTTTCTATACATATTTTTTAGGTATTAAACCAGAGAATAACCTAACGAAAGAGATAGGGGAGATTAGTAATACAAAGAAATATAGAAGATATATGGATATTCCAACAATACCTATACAACATAGTTCTGGAGCTAATCCAAGATTTCGTCAGATGTTGGGAAATAAACATTTAATCAATTTGCTAAATGATATCTTAATTTCATAACTTCTTCATAATCTCTTGGTATAATCTATTTATAATGAATCCTAAAATAATCAAATCCCTAACAACAGATTTTGAGAGTAAAAAATATCAAACAAAAGATAGATTAGATTTTTGGTATGCAAGAGATTTGCAGGAATTACTTGGATACAAAGAATGGAGAAATTTCGAAAAAATTATTCAAAAAGCTAAGAAATCATGCAAAAACACAGGCATATCAACACAGGATCACTTTGTTGATGTCAACAAGTCAATAATCTCTGGTAAAGGAGCCACTTTTGAAATAAACGATACCATGCTTACTCGCTATGCATGCTATCTGATCGCTCAGAATGGCGATCCGAGTAAGTCACAAATAGCTTTCGCACAAGCATACTTTGCAATTCAAACTAGAAAATTTGAATTACTGAAAGAAAAGATTAATCAGGTAGAACGAATAAAAGCTAGAGAGAAGCTATCTAAATCAGAAAAACAGTTATCTGGGATAATCTATGAGAGAACAAATGATGACAAAGCTTTTGGATATATACGTAGTCAAGGGGACAAAGCACTCTTTGGACTATCTACTGCAAGCATGAAAATAAGATGGGCAATACCTAAATCTAAACCTTTGGCGGATTTTGCTCCAACAGTTGTATTGAAAGGCAAAGATTTTGCAAATGAAATAACAGTTTTTAATACTCAAGAGAAGGATTTGAAGGGAACAAGAGAAATAACACAAGAACATATTGAGAATAATCAGATTGTAAGAAATGCAATGAAACAAAGAGGAATTATTCCAGAAAAGTTAGACCCTGAAGTTGATGTTAAAAAAGTAATAACTAGATTAAAAAGTGAACAAAAAAAATTAAAATAATCAAGAACAAAAAACTATGACAACCTTATTTATATTAGCCGGTCTCCCATTTTCTGGTAAATCAACATTATTAAAATCTGTATCAGAGCTTACAAATATTAAAACAATCTCCTTTGATGTTCTCTGGAAAGAATTAGAACAAGATTCGAATGAAAAGAATAAACTCTCTTTTGAATATCTGACTGAAATAATAGATAGAAGGATAGCTCAATTGCTAGGAGAGGGACATTCCGTTATGTATGATTCATTAAACGATACTCCTGATCAGAGAGAGAGGCTTTCCAATATTGCGAAAGTGGCAAATACATCATCTAAGATAATCTATCTAGAGACTCCTTTAGAAATCATAAAAACTAGACGATCAGAAAATACAAAGAGTATGGGAAGACATTTGGTAGATCATGAAAATTTTGATAAATCAATAAATAAATTTGTTGTCCCTTTGGAAGATGAGGCTGTTTTGACATTCAGATACGATGAAGATCTTACTCTATGGATAAAAAGAAATCTTAGTGAATACTTAAGATAGATACTGCATCTGGTACATATAATTGTAAAAATCAAAACCTAATTGTGAATATAAATAAAATTCTCATTTATACATATCGCACATTCCCATGGATTGAAGATATCCAAACTCTTTCAAGCAAGATTATTGTTCTTAATAAACTGAAAGAGGATATTCTGTTAATCGAAAAAGAACTAACCACTGAATCTTATTCATTAATTCTTGGTATAGCAAAAGCAAATAAAAAATCTGTCTTCGAAACAAAAGGCGTCAACAAATTTAATAAAGGGGAAATACTTCACGATGGAGCAGACTCTTTCTCACTAAATTATCCAAAGGGAGGATACAAAGATATAGGGATAAACAATTCTTACACAACATCTTTTTGTAATTGGGGAATCTATCAAACAGCAAATTTATTGAAAACAAAAGATCTCCATACAGAGCATTTGTTCGTACACATTATGGAAAAAGACATCCGTATTCTTCAAGAATACTTGGCCACCAAATAAACTACTTCCCAAGTATTAATTTTGTTTCTTCTTCAGAAACAACTTTTCTTGCTTCAACAATATCTTCTGGTAATACAGAAACTCCATATACTCCTGATTGAATACAGAATCTAAGAAGAGGTTTACTATCTTCAACTATAGTTATGATCTTGGTTTCTTTGTTCTTTACAACTTCTAATATATTTTCCACTATCTTAAACACACTATTTCTTCCCAAGTCATATTTAGCATTCTTTGCATCTAGTTTTATACCCTGCATCTGTTTTGCAATTCTTGGCATATTTAAGATTAGGCCATCTATCTTGGTATTCACTATCTCATCTGCAAGAATAACTTCAGAAGGATTGTCTAGTATGGCATAGATACTAAAGGAAGAACTCCTTCTTAGTTTCTCTCCTAAGAGAATCTTTTTTAACTCTTTCATAATATCTTCATTCATTGGAGCATGAATACCCAAAGATACATTTCTTTTCTTGTAGATATTTCTAATCCTCTTTACTATCTTCAGAACTCGTCTAAACATCTCCAAGTTATTTATGTAATGTGTACCACCAAAAACCTCATCTGAAAGAGCACTATTTTCAAATTCTTTACCTCCAACAAGAGCCTTAAATTTCTCTACCGTACCAGAACCAATTGAAAGTACTACCTCATCTCCCTGTGCTAAATCTACATATTCCAAAACCTTCTCACATATCTTGGTAGAGTAATCTACGAACTTTTTCTGCTCAACATGTGAGAGAATATGTCTGCCTTCAGCAAGCATTATCTCGTCTAAATCTACATACACGATACCGTTAGAATTCCCAACAGTATTGAGCATATCTTTGGCTGGTAGGGTACACATAGAGAAGACCTTTGTTGCTGAAGGGGAGAGAGTACTATCTCTTGGAATTACAAGACCCGGTTTCTCCTCTTCAACCTTAACCTCTTCCTTAGCTTCTTTCTTTTCAAGAAGATCTACACTTACGACATTACCATCTCCATATGCCTCTACAACAGGATGTAGTGCCTCTACCTTCTCTTCAACTTGTCTATATATGCTTCCAGCATTACCATCTAACTTAACCATATCTCCATCCTTAAGAATCTCAGATGCTCCCTTGGCTCCAACTATGGCTGGAACCTTGCATTCTCTACAAAGTATGGCAGTGTCACTTGTTAAACCTCCGGTTTCCATAATTACACCACCACAGGAGATTATCATGGATTCCATTTCTGAAGAATACTTTTTTACGAGTAATATATCCTTGTTGTTAAATTGCTTGTTTACAAATCCCTCGACTATGGATATCTTTCCTGTGGCTACACCAAAGCTAGCTCCAACACCTGAGAGTACAAAATCCTCAATCTTTGTTTTGTTTTCTTTGGCTTCTTCTGTTTTTTGCTTTGCAATATCAACTAGTTTTTCAAATTTCTCTCCGACCTCATTGCTACTTCTTTGAACTATTCTCTGAGCTTCAGACATCGCTTGAGACACAAGCATTTCCTCTCCTCGATATCTTTCCAAAAGTGCAACTATGACTTCTCGGAGATTCCTCTTGGCCATATTCATATCTCCAACAACAATCCTGTCTCGATGCTCTCCAAACAAAGGTTTATTTTGCAAAACCCAAACCTTTCCACCAGAGATTACCCATTCGACATTTTGTACCTCTCTAGATTTGTTTTCAATTATGAGGGCAATTTTAGATATCTCTTGCATATCTTTGTCATTTAATTTCTGTCTGTGACTCCAGGTATTTGAAATCTTAATCTTTTCCTCGTTTCCTCTTCTTCCTCTCCCTTGGTTCATCGTCCTAATCTTCATCCACTCTTGAGGAGCAATATGTTTTTCAACAATACTTAAGTCTCTTTTGTTAAGTGTGTAAGAATCTGGAGTAACCTCTCCAAGAGAGATTACATCTCCAAGACCATATACCGCTTCAATACTTAATTTACTCTCATCTTGTGTAATTGGGTCAATTGTAAACACCACTCCAGATATCTCTGACTGAACCATCTTCTGTATTACAATTGCTAGCTTTACCTCTGAAAGATCCACATCCATCTTGGATGCATACGCAACAACATCGTCAGTGAACATGGAAGCATATATTCTTTTAACTGCACCTAACAAATCTGAGAAATGTCTAACATTTAATTCTGTAGAGAATATCCCACTGAAAGAGACCTCTTTGTTCTCAGGGAACACAACGGAGGATCTTACAGATACCCAAGCGTCAGAAAATCCAGAAAGTCTTGTATATGCACTGAGGATTTCTTCTTCTACTTCTTTACCTAAATCGTTTTTCAAAAATACCTCTGCAATTTCCTCTCCCTCAGGATTTCTTCCTTTCTCAAGGAGCTTCTTTTCTTCTGAAGCTAGTGCTTTAACAGAGAAATCTAAGAATACTTTGCTTGAAATTACGAAAAAATCTGGTACTGGAACATCCATATCCTTGAGTTGGAAAAGACTCAATCCTTTTCTACCAACTCGGTTTTCATTTAAATCCTTAGATGAGAAATCTTCGAAAAAGAATACATTGCTCTTTTTTGCATCACTATTGTCCATTCGTATACTTGGCAGTTAAATAATGGTTATATACTACTAAACGATACCTTTAGCTTTTAATTTTTGCAAGTCTATGTAAAATTCGTAGGCAATCTTTGCTAAAACCATAACAGGTACAGCAACAAGAGCACCAAAGATTCCAAAAAGGAGTAGGGCACTTACAACCCCAAGCATAACCATAACTGGTTTTATACCAACTGCATTTCCCATGATCTTTGGGACTATGAAGCTGTTTTCAATCTGCTGATATATTATTAATCCTAAGAATACGATTATTGCGCCAACAGGACCTACTGTGAGCAAGGCAACTACAACTGATGGAATGATAGCAATTGTAGCACCAATATTTGGAACTGCATCAAGAAGGGCAATAAAGACTGCAAGAGGAAGAGCAAAAGGAACACCCACTATGGTAAGAAGTATTCCACCAACAATACCAGCGATTGTGCTTACAGTTAGCTGACCAAGCAACCATCTGCCTAATTTCTTCTGCACATCTACAAACAATTTCTTTACCCTGTTTCTTTTCTCATCTGCTGAGATTCTAATTAATCCTAACTCCAAAAGAGAGTCATATTCCAAGACCATGTAGACTGAAAAGATTAATGAAGTAATGACAAGTGTTGTTGTACTAAAGAATGAAGAGAGTGCATCTGTAATATTTTTAAATCCATCTGCTGTTGGAAGATTTTTGAAAAAGTCTGTTACATATGTAGATATTGCATTTGCATCCAATGAAAATCCTCCAAAAGAAATTCCTTTGAAATTTGCAATCTCTTGCGAAATCCATGTTGGCAAAACTGCTACAAATTCAGAGAGTTGACTTACAAAAGGTATAACGACAATTGAGAATAGTCCTAAAAATACTAGAATACCAAGTAAATAGGTAATAAAAGCAGCCCAACCCTTAGATATCTTCTTGCTAACAAACCAATCTACAACAGGCTTCGCAGCAGTCATAAACACGAATCCTAGAAACACAAAAATAGCAACAGTTGAGAGCTGTTTACCCCAGAAGATTACTGCAAGAAGTAAAAGAAAAAACAGAACTATTTTCCAAGAGAATTCTACAACTACTAGTGGTCTATGATCTCTCTCTTTCCTCTTGTAATCCAGAACCTCTGCTAGCTCTTTTCTCTCTGCGACTTCCTCTTTCAATTCTTTACTCGTATCTCTAAAAGAAAATATCTTTTTCATTGAATATTTAGAAAAATTTACTGATATGATTATACCAATTATTCACTTACATATACTAGAGAAAAAGGGGAGTATTTAACTCCCCCTTAAAAGCTAAACCTTTCTGTTTTTGTACAGTAGTACACCTGTACTTGAGAACATTCCAACCAGAGCTAATAAACCAAAGAGAATCATTAACTTATTTCCCAATATTACTGCCATAGCACTATCCAATTCTCCTGCAGCTACTGGAATAGAGGTGTCATCTACAGCCTCACCATTTACACTACTTTCTTTGGAATATATTACTCTTACCTTCTCTTCAACCTTCAATTCGTTACCAGCCTCATCCTTGAGTTCAATATTGAAAATATTTGGACCAACCTCTAAGACTATTCCAGAGATTTTGAATTTACCGTCCTCATCACATGTTGCTCTGTACAATCCTGTACCTCTTTTAACTGTAACTACTGCATTTGGTTCAACAACTCCAGTTAAGGAGAATGTTTCTGTTCCAACCTCTGCAGGATATTTAATCTTTGAAATTGTTGGTGCTGTCTTGTCTATTGTTACGGTAAGAACTTCGGAAGTTGGAGATATATATCTTCTTGGAAAACCTTTTACTCCAGCAACTGTGACAGCATATTTACCCTCATCTACAAGATTTAGGGTATATTCAAAAGAACCATCTTTAGCAACCTTTACTCTCTCAATTTCCTCACCATCTACATAAATGAATACTTGATCATATCCATTTGCAGAACCACGAATTACTACAGAATCCTCTTTGGTCAATTCGTTTACTCCAACCATAACGGGAGATTCTAACTGAGCATTCATCTCAGGATTTCTGTTGTATTTAACAAATGAATATATCCCAAAAGATATCAACAGAACACCCAAGACAATGAAAATGGTTCCCACTATTCGCGAGATCTTCTCTTGATCTTGAGGTTTCTTTATCTCCACTTTAGAGAGCATTGAATCCTTCTTATTTGAAATATTCTTTGGCGCAGTTTGTATACTAGATTTAGATTTTTTCTTTGCCACGCTAAACCTATATTAAAATTTATATACCTTCTCTTTCTAGAATAGTATAATACATAAATTAATGCAACTATCTTTGAGCAGATGAACAAAGGATTGAAAATAACAATAACAGTAACCCTTCTACTATTAGCACTAATACCGCTTGTATACTTCCTAGTATACCCAATATATAACGACATCGTTCTTAAGAAGAATTCTTTCGACATATATAGATTTACAAAACAGATTTCCATCAATCTCTTAACACAGGTATCTCCAAGTACAGATGTGTTTGCACAAGAGATTCTTGGAACCAATAGTATGGAGGAATCTCTTAAAGCAGAAAACATAATTCTCAAAGATACTCTTCTTGAAGATACCAAAACGAAAGTCATTATCAACTCCGTTAACATCGAAGGATATATATCCCAAGGCTTAAGTTCTGAAACAATGATGCGAGGATTCTGGCATTTCCCAACCTCGGTATATCCAGGAGTTCAAGGCAATTCTGTAATCATTGCACACAGATTCCAGTATCTTCCTCCTGCTAAAAACACTTTCTTTAATCTAGACAGGGTAAGGGTAGGAGACAGCGTCATACTCCAAGGAGAGGGTGGCGAGTACACATACATTGTTACAAATATTAAAGAGGTAGATCCAAACGACACATCCGTTTTAATGCAAACTGACGACTACAGAGTTACACTAATCACATGTACCCCACTTTGGACTAATCATAAACGCTTGGTAGTAACGGCAAAACTAGACAAACTATACAAAAAAGTGTAGACTTTTCACACAAATTTACTAATTTAAACACTAAATACATGGAACAGTTTTACGAGAGAAAAGAGATTTCTAAAGATACAGTTGAATTGAAAATTACAATTCCTAAAGATAGCTTTAAAGATAGTTACAACATTTTGCTTAAAGACCATCTTAAAGATACAAGTGTTAAAGGTTTTAGAAAGGGTAAAGTTCCCACAGATTTACTAGAGAGTGACTTAAAGGGAGAGCTAAAAATCGAGACGTTAGACAAGCTAGCTCCACTTTACATTAACACAGCAATTCAGAAAGAGAGTATTGAACCAATTGCTCCACCAACATACAAAGATCTTCCAAAGTTAGAAGATGACAAGGATGTTGTGTTTACAATTGAGATTACAGTACTTCCAGAGTTTAAGGTAGGCAATATGAAGAAGATTAAGGTAGAGAAAGAGGAAGTAAAGATAACAAAAGCTGAGATTGACACAGCAATAGATGAGATACAGAAGAATAGAGAAACAAAAACGAAAGAGGTTAATGACAAATGGGCAGTTGAGATTGCAGAAATGTTAAAGATTGAAAAGGTTAAAGATTTGGAATCTCTAAAGAAATATATTAAAGAAGCTCTTAAAGAACAGAAAGAGCATATGCTTCTGCACAGAAGAGAAGAGGATGCACTTGTACAGGCAATATCCCTTTCAAAGATTGAGATACCACTTCCAGCTGTAAAGTTTGAAGCAAGTGAGAGAGAAAGATCTTTCATCTACGATATGCAACAGAGGGGTATTAAACCAGAGGAATTCATAAAAACCCAAAATTTAACCATTGAGAAGATGAGAGAGCTTTGGGAGAAGGATGCAAGAGAGGCATTAGAAACAGATGTGTTTTTGAAGATTTACAAAAAAGAAAATAAGATCTCCATATCTGAGGCAGATTTAAATGAAAGAATAGAGCAGATAAAGAAGTCAGCTCCAAAGGATAGGGATACTAGTGTATATGATGATCCTAAGTGGAGAGAGTATGTTCAATCTGTATATGAGAAAGAGAAAGCTTTTGACCATTTTAGAAAAGAGGTTTTAGGGGATACACATAAAGATTAAATTAATCTTTTTACAACATGTATTTAATACCAACAGTAATTGAAAAAGATAGAGACGGAGAGAGAGCCTACGATATTTACTCCAGACTTCTTAAGGACAGGATTTTGTTTGTAACAGGTCCAATTGAAACAGAGATGGCAAATACTGTAGTAGCACAACTCCTTTTCCTTGAGAAAGAGAATCCTAAGGAAGATATCCAGATGTTCATAAACTCCCAGGGTGGTCAGATTACAGCAGGTATGGCAATTTTAGATACCATGAATTACATCAAGTGCGAGATATCTACAATAGCGGTTGGTCTTGCAGCGTCCATGGGTACAGTTCTTTTAGCAAATGGTACCAAGGGTAAGAGATTTGCATTACCAAATAGCAAGATACATATTCATCAGCCAATTGGTGGGGTAGAGGGCCAGGCTAGCGATATTGCCATAGAGGCAGAGGAGATATTAAAAACAAAGAAGCTTCTTTATGAATTCCTTTCAGAGAAAACTGGTAAGAGTGTAAAGCAGATAGAGAAGGATGCAGATAGAGATAAGTACTTCACCGCAAAGGAAGCAAAGGAGTATGGGTTAATAGATAAAGTTATTAGAAAAAGATAATGACATTAGATAATTCAACTAGAATAGAAGAGGCACATAAGCAAGAGGCTTTGTCCTTCATTCTTCATAATATCGACCAGATGTATGAGTATGGTGTTGAGTCCGATATTATTTCAGATGAGGTAAGTGATGTCACTTTAGAAGATATTGATCGTTATATGAACAAAATTTCTGTGGACCAGGATTCTCCAATTAAGTTATTGACCGTAAACGCTACGAATATTATTGATCCTGTTTATACAAATGATATTGTTAATGATTTTCAAGCATATCCTTTAACTCCAATTTCATTCCAAAGAGTATATTTCATAGAGGGTGGTAGTTTTGCAATAGTCATGCTTCCAATCGTCATGGCTAACGGAAAGATACAGATAATCCTCCAACCTCTTGAAAGCTCTTTGTCATACATACAGAATGAATATAATAAAGCCACAGGAAAAAGATCGTCAGGGGGGAGAATGAGCATTGAGGATTTAAAAAAGAAAATATCTTTTGTAAAATTCCCTAAACAGAAGTAACTAAGTGTTTTTCTACAAACTCCTTAATCTTCTCTACAACCTCAGCCATATCTTCCACTTTACTAGATGCGGTATATACAGTGATATCAAATAACTCATCATTAGTAGCGTCTAACCAGTATCCGTTCTTGTACAGGTAAAGTAACAGGGAGAATATTCCCATTCTCTTGTTTCCATCTTCAAATGGATGGTTCTTAATACAGAAGTAATACAGCATACTTCCCTTATCTACTAGAGTAGGGTACAACTCATTTCCCTCTATACTTTGGAATGGTTGTGTAAGAGAGCTTTCTAATCTTCCTTCATCTTTAACAATATATCCTGGAGCATTGTTAATCTCTTTTACCATGTAATCTGAGAAGAGTAGGGCAATATATTTTAATTCTTCTTTGGTAATCATTAGGAGTTTTGTAATCTTAGTATTGCTTGTTTGTATTGTTCCATTGTTTTAGTAAATACTTTTTCAAGGAGTATTTTTTGTTCTTTTGTTAGTTGTTTATTCATATTTTTATTATACATAATACAAAGAAAGATGGTAAAATATGTACCAATGAGGGCGATTAGCTCAGCTGGTTAGAGCATCACATTGACATTGTGGAGGTCACAGGTTCGAGTCCCGTATCGCCCACCATCCCTTTGTTTCTTGATATAATGCAACATAAACTAAAACTTTATTCTTCTAATGAGATATTTCATCACTGGAACCCCAGGATCAGGTAAAACAACAATCGGAAAACTACTACAAGAAAAAGGATACGGATTCGTAGACTCAGATCATACACCTGGTCTTGCAAGATGGTATAACGATAAGACGGGGGAAGCGGTCCCCCCAAATCCTACTGAAGATGCAGAATGGTATAGACAGCACTCATGGAACTGGGACAGAGAGAAATTAAAAGAGCTACTTGATAGTTATGGCGAAAAAGATGTGTTCGTATGCGGTATAACATCAAACCAAACAAATGGTTTAGATCTTTTTGATAAAGTATTCCTGCTAACAAGTAATAAAGAGGAACTTCGTACGCGTATGCTTAATAGGAGAAACACTGCAGATCCAGAAGCGATAGATACTGTTTTTGAATGGCATGACGCATTTGAAAGTGAAATGATTTTGCATGGAGCTATACCGATAGACTCTAGTCAAGAGCCAAACATAATAGTAAACGAGATACTCTTCACTAAACTATCATAATTCTATGGATTTTGAAATTGTATATTATTATTCAAATACTCTCTTCATACCTATATACCAAGTATTACCCTCTTTATCAGTTATATCAGATTCCTGTATATATCCTCTTGATTTATAGAAATCTACTGCTGTAAGGGTTGCCCATATCCATACATGCTTGTAACCAAGTGATTTTACATATCTCTCTACCTCTTCCGAAAGTTTAGATCCTATACCTTTGTGCATATATTCAGGTAATACATACAACGAACTCATCTCATCTTTTATAACCAATACACATCCGATAACTTTGTCTCCTTCCATAGCTACATAATATTTACCTTTACTCATATATTCTTCAACACCTTCAGTACTATACATTCCTAAAACATTTTCTATTTTATCTTTCGGATATAGGTTAGTATGAGCAAAGAGTATTGATTTTTTAATTAAGTCCGATATTTCTTTTGCTTGATTTGTGTTTGCCTTTTCTATTCTCATTGCTTGAGATTATACATCAATACTAAAGCATTTTTAAGTTCCATGCCTTTTAGTGTAGCCCACCATATTCTTCTTTTGTTATATACTTGTTAGTAATGAACAAATTACTAATAGTCGATGGTCATAACTATCTATATAGATCGTATTTTGGGGTTCCTTCTTCAGCTAAACTAAAAAATGGTCTCCAAGTTAATGCATTTTATGGTTTTCTTTCTTCTTTAAGAAAAGTGTATGAGTATGTAAAACCATCAAATATCATTGTAGTTTTTGATTCTGAAACAGGTGTAAGTGAAAAAGTAAAAAGTCATACAAATTATAAACAGAATAGGGACTATTCAGAAACAGGAATGTTTAAACAATTGCCTGTTATCAAACAAGCATTAGAATTTATGAATATCATCTATGTAGAAGATTCTGGTTATGAAGGAGATGATGTAATAGGAAGTATTACAAAGAAAGGGTCTAAATCAGGAGAAGTTTATATCTCTTCGCAAGATAATGATTTTCTACAATTAATAGATAAAAACATTTCTGTATTATTTAGTAAAAAGGGGGATATTCTTACGTATTCACTAAGTTATTTTAAGAAAGAGTGGGGTATAGATACATCCTTGTATCTTGATTATCTTTCTCTTAAAGGAGATCCTTCAGACAATATCTTGGGTGTGAAGGGAATAGGGAAGAAAACTGCATTGAAGTTAGTTTCAAAATATGGCGATATTGAAAATATTCTATGCAATTCTAAAAATAGATATATTTTGGAGAATAAAAGTCTGATAAGAAAAAACAAGACGTTTTTGAAAATTAATTGTGATTTAGATATAAGATACAAATTAAAAGAATTTGATGCAGAGAAAGTTTTACTAAATTCTAATGAAATACTAAAAATCTTAAAGTATACAGATTAAAAATGTACTGTTCTTAAGTTCCATGTACTTCAATATCGCCCACCATTTATAAATATACCTATAATATCTCCACCCATTTACTCTTGGATTTCAATCCCTTCTTTATCTCTATATTACTCTTGGGTATATCTAAATATTCAGATAACAAAGATACTACTGCATCATTAGCCTTACCTTCCTTTGCAGGAGATTTAGTATATACCTGATAAATATCATCCTTAAATACAACCTTATTCTCTTTGGAATTAGCTTTTACAATAATATGAAGCATAAACTACCCTAATCTAAATCCTTCTTCATCCCATTCACATGATTAGACAATCTCAGCTTAAGAGAATCAAATCTAGCATTATCAAAATTCTTTAATGGCACAGGTATCTCTGTAGCAAA
>Ga0209416_1000957_pt1 | contig 23561 bp, 23 predicted proteins | sample RifGroF1_FD_184001 | JGI IMG/M metagenome (GOLD analysis project Ga0209416, IMG submission 184001) | Groundwater microbial communities from Rifle, Colorado, USA - Groundwater F1 (SPAdes) (version 2) | ecosystem: Environmental > Aquatic > Deep subsurface > Groundwater | place: Rifle, Colorado...
TAGGGCCTACTGAAATAGTGGTATTGGTCACTCTACGCTTTGAGCGGACTACAGAATATTCAAACTGACTCACGGGGTCTATTGTAAGCTAAGTATGGAAAGAATTTTCTCCGGATTGACTCTTTTTGACACTCCGCCCTGGCTGTCAAAGATGAGACATTCATGTTTTATATATATCGAGTATTGTTTTTTTAGATCTAATTCCTTATCGAAATCAGCTTTAAAAATAATTGTATTAGTGGGGATACGTTTTTCAGATGATCTTATTTCCGAATCCACCTTTTCGTCGTACGCATCCCACTCTGCCATGAAACAGACGGCTCTTACCTTATCAGAATGGGAGTTAAATTCTTCCTTGGAATAATTCAGGTAGTTTGGTGGACCAATTTCTACCGACACGCCACCCAGTACCCTAGAGACAGGTTCTCTTAACAGGATAACTAGCAAGAGAGTGATGAGGACGAAGGTTATGGGGCGTTTCATATGTGTATCTTTTATTACATGTTAACACAGCGGTGTTTGATATGGAATATTATTGGGTATACTGTTTCATATGCTCATACCAGACTTTCTTTCCACTTATATGTCTGACGATCATGAATTGGTGGTGGTTTCCGAGAATATTTTGGGGATCGCCAACAACATTGAAGAGCTGGTTAGGGATCAAATGAATAAAGAAAGGAGAATGATTCTGATCAGTGGTTTGTCCGGCTCGGGAAAAGATACGATTATGGATAAGATCATTGAAAGAAATCCCCGACTCATAAGAGTCAGGACTTGCACCACTAGGAAGCGACGTCCGGAAGAGTCAGAGACTGACGATCCCCACGTTAGGATCACTTTCGACGAGCTACAGGATATGGTAAAGAATGGAGACGTGCTCGAATATGTACAGTATGCGGGAAATTACTACTGCACCAGTTTGAGGATTATTGAGGACGCGATGAGAGGAGACCAAGTACCGATACTGAGGGTTGATCCTGTAGGAGCCGGGGTATTCTTAGAACAATGGAGGGACGGAACCAAGCTATTTGGAAACACCAGTCTTTATTATTTTTTCGTGGTACCGGAAACAATGGAAGAGCTTAGAACGAGATTGGTTAAGAGAGGAGACGACCCGGCGACGATTGATGGTCGCATGGAACAATCTCTGAAAGACATTACCTTGGTCGGAAGTAGCCATTATGTTGTAATAAATAGGGATGGGAGGTTGACCGAGGTGGTCGACGATATCATGGCTGTCTTAGGTGAGATCTAAAAACAATCAATGTAGATCCCACAAGTAGGAGTATCAAACAAATCCCGTTTTCAAATAAATTATCGGTACTTATTCTCTGCCTGGCTTCACTAACTCTTTGTGAAACAACCTGACTATAAGTTCGATTGCTCCTTGCTGACATGTCCCAAATCCGATTACCTTTGTCGTCCAAGTATGAGCTGGTCATGTGATCTTCATATTGGATGATAAGACCCGTCCTTGGCTCAACGTATACATCCATGACTGCTCTTGTGGAGACTTTGTATGTTTCAGGCACAAGAGGTAAGAATTCAAAACCTCCGGTATCATCTAGATTATCATCCAGACCTCTGAAGTGATAAACGGCAAGTCCTTGAATTTTTATTTCATCAACGAAGCGAAAGTTTACGGATTCTCCGATAGTGGGAGCAATCCATATATAGCCGGTTTTCTCTACTTTCGGAGGAAAAATAAAATAACTGCCGCTCTTGAAACCTGAAGCGGGCAGGGTAAGCCTGGTTTTTCTGTCGACAGCTAATTTGCGTTGGAGATAAAAAAGTGTAGCGCCATCGATAGTCAATGCCTCGAATTTGCTATCTACATACATAACAGGACCTTCGACCCTTTCGGTTTTCATCGTCAACCGTCCCAGTGAAAGTAATTTTCCGGACCATGATCCACCAATCTCGAAGCGATTATCTTCTTCGTGGTTAAAATCTAAGGAGTAGTTGACTTCCTTTTGTATATCAAGACCGGGATATACGATATATTTCCAGCCGATAGCTGCCAGGACAAGAAACATACCAGCTATAAAAAATAACTTTTTGCGCACTATACTAGATTAGCATTTTTTCTTACCTTAGTAAGCATCAGTGGCAACCATCATGTGCTGGATGCTCATTTCTCCCCTTTTCACCATTTCCTGGGAGAGTCCCCAAAGATAGCCGTCCACATCGGCTTCCATGACACCCATTTTTTCGGCAACTGTTTTGCCAATGGTGACAGAGGTAGCCCTAAGGGCTTGTTCTTCTCTACTGCCGGGCTCAAGGGGAACATCATAGACGAGGTTATAAAGCAGGTCATCACTTTTAATGGTTACCACACCAGGAAGATTGTAAAAGACCTGAGGAATTCTATAATCGGCCATAACCGTAAGATTCTCCACACCTGACAAAGGGGTCATTTGTCTTCTGGTGAGTACGTTGCTGACCATTCTGGCAGCTAGTTGGGATCTTTTTTGAAATTCGTCAATGAATAATCCAGTATCCTGAAGGAATTCAACCAGATTGATTGCATCGTAATCAATAGAGTCAAGAAGGTCAGTCATTGTAGGGATCCCCTGCGAAAGTAGATAATCGGCCATTTTGACAAGACGCTCTCCCCTCTCTTCTCCTAGGTACATAGGGTTATTGGGGGATAACTGGACGATCTCTGTCCACTGCTTTGCGCTGATGGCACTGACTTTGGAAAAGTCATTCCAATCAACACCCGAGTCTACTAGTGCTTGAAGCAAACCAGTGGCTCTTTTAAATTGTCCTGGGTTGGTATAGGCATATTCATGTCCGGAATATGGGTCTTTATAACAAAAGTTGATGACATCCAAAAAGAGATTGACTCCGAGTTCTTGTTCAACCGGTAGTTCTCCCCCTGCAGGAGCCCAACCTTCGGCTTTTTGATTCTCAAGAAATTTTTGTATGCGGGGAATTAAAACCGTTTCGATGGCAGTTTCATCTATTTGTATTAGATCGTGAGAGGAATCAATTATCCGGGCTGCCTTTTCTCTGACGCCTTCTACTATTTTGAGGGACTCTTTTCTTTCTGTCATGAAGAAATCATAACCCGATTTACTGAGAACACAAGACGGATTTTTGAGAGCGGGTGAAGGGAATCGAACCCTCTTCTATTCCTTGGGAAGGAATCATTCTACCGGTAAACTACACCCGCTTGGTATACTAAAAGAACTTAGTAATTATACTAAATGTACATGGCTGGACAGTACCGCGCATCCAAAGAAAGAAATAGGTCGAGATTTTACATCCTCCTCTCGGTGATTTTTGTGATCATAATGGCTAAATTAGGCGTGCCTTGGATGATCAATACCATCTCCGGACCGGAGAGAAGGGAGGCTACTATCAACGGAAACGACATTATTCCTCCTCAGCAACCGGCGATCTCAGCTTTGCCAGAGGCAACAAACAGCGCCAGGTTGTTCGTAGAGGGGTATACAGAATCCGGGGCTGAAGTGGAGCTTCTAGTTAATGATGTGACGGCCGGGAGCACTAGGGCAGACGAGGGTGGCTTGTTTAAGTTTGATGCAGCAACCCTGAAAATTGGCCAAAATAGAGTGGGAGTAACAGCAAAGGACAGCGCAGGGAACACGAGCCAATCCCCCGTCTCCCTGATCACCTTCGACAACACACCAATTGTATTGACAATTAACTCCCCATCGAATGGAAGTGAGTATTTCGGAAAGGCCAATCAGACCATTGAGATCAAGGGGGAAGTGAATAAAGATGAAAGTCAGGTGCTGGTCAACAACTCATTTGCACTCGTGGAAGACGAAGGTATATTCACCTACCGACTGATGTTGTCTGACGGTGAAAATACGATTAAAGTAATCGCGACGGATAAATCTGGGAATAAGGATGAGGCGGAGTTGAAAATCATTTTTCATCTTTAACCAAAAGAATCACGACGAAGGCTAATATCCAAGGGAAAAATATGGTGTTGTTGAACATGGCATGGACAAGAATTGACATCAGAGCCAGCCTTACCGGAAGCGTCTTGCACATAAATGCCTTTATCAGAAAAATGATGAAGGAGACGAAACCTAGAATTCCTGTGGTCGCCAGAAGAAAAATGTAACTATTATCTATACCAACCCTACCGGTATCGGTAATGAGAGTGTTGTATCCCCATCCAAAAATTGGTCTTTGAACAAAAAATGTAAGCCCTTGCTGAGCACTGCCTATTCTGGAAAAGATGGAAAAGGTCCGAAAAAGATTCACCCCCTCCCCAAATGGTTTGGGTGCAAAGAGAACTACCAGCCCGAGGAGAGCGGGTAGAATAAAAAGCAGATATTTTTTCTTGATGAGAGAGTAGGTGAATAAGGGCAGAAAATAGGAAATGTAGGAGGCACGGGAGAAGGTTAACGCCAAGGGAATCAAGAGCACCAATCCAAGCTTAAGATATCCCGATGAGATCAGAAAGATCGAAAGAGAGGCGAGGATCGCCCCCGTGAAGTTAGGGTCGAGAAGGGTACCGATCAGTCTGTAGAAATGGTCATCAAAACCGATGTACTTAATGAAGCTCATGTTTGGAGAAAATAGGTACTGAATCAGACCGAAAATGACAAAGATAACAACCGATAGCTTGAGATGGTCCGTGTATTTTTTTAGGTGATAGACCTTGAAAGTGAAGTAAAGGGAGAGGTAAGTTATCAGGCGAAGAAGGTAAAGAGAGGGTCTAATTATTCCCGCAAACCCGAGATCGGGAATTCTTAATAGCAGAGATAATGCGGAGATGGTTAAAAAGAAAATAATGGGCAGGAAAAGAGGGTCTTTCTTGATTACTTTTATCGACTTAATAATTCTTGGAATCGATGAAAAAAGGAGCGTCGAGGCTAAAATATCGAGTAGGGGAATGATAAATGAGTCCCCTACCCTAACGTCCAGAAAGTGACCGAGTGGCCAGACGAGAAGGCATGACTTGATCAGCAAATCGATCACTTTAGTTTAAATATTTGAATGCCAACTTGGTTGGTGTGGATCAATTCCATGTTTAGATTACCCGGATCTTCTTTGACGGTCACAAGATAATCATAGCCTTTATCCCCTTCTACCCAAGAAGTATGGTCAAAATCGTAAGGGAAATAGTAGAGATTGTGCAGTCTGTCGATGATGATTTTTTTTCCTTCTAGGTTATCCTTAACGAACGAATCTGAATCAATGAAGGTATCCGGAAGTTTAGGGCTCATTTGGGTGAGGAACTCGTCTCTTGTTTGATGATGGGTGAGGAAGGGGATGTATTTTTCGAAGGCAATAACCCTTAATGCAAGAATGAAAACGAAGGAAGCTAGAAGTACGTACTTGAAAAAATTTAGGCTGGGATGTTTTAGTCGGTCAAGAGCATACATTGTAGATATAGTCAGGGCGGGCAGGAACGGGAGCATAAAGCGGCTAGAGGGTGGATTGAGAGAGACTGAAAAGAGTATCCCCAGCAAACCAAGGAGAGAGATCTTCCTGACGTTGCCTTTCGAGTAGAAAAAGTGGATAAGGGTGATGATGAAGAAAATGCCCGCTAACGGAGTGAGGAAATCATCCACCGGCCGGGTTAAGGATAGCGGTGAAAATAGAATCCTGGGGATCAGCTCGGTAAACGATGGCAGTGTGTGAGACAGGAATGGTTCAAAGAGCGGGTAGACAGGATTACGAGTAAAGTAGGCAGCAATAATAAACCAGGGGGAAGCAATTAAAAGTGCGGGGGATATAATTTGGGGGCCGAAAATCAATGCGTAAATAGCAAGCGATCCAAGAGACAACCACTTGGTGCCGATTGCCAACCCGAGGAATAGCGATCCTCGTAACCACTTTCCCCTGATAAGACTCCAGAGAGCTGAAATTTCCAGAAATGTACGAATGAGATCGATGTAGGCGCTACCCGATTGCCAGCTGACCAGCCAGGTGATGTAGAAGGAAAAAGTGGCCATAGTGCTGTGGAACTTGCTTATTTTCAGGAATCTGGAAATGCGGTAGGTAAGGAGAGCAGTTCCCAAACCGGCTAGGAATTGAAGAAATTTGGGTCCGATGTAACCGGTGAGGGCAATGAGTGGGATGAAAAGAGTTTCAGATAGCCGGGGCATAACAGAGTAGTACATTAATCCCCCGGGAAAGAACCATTGGTGTTTATATAGCCAAAGTTTGGGTAGTGTAAGGTGATACCAGAGAGCGTCGAATCCTATTTCCGGTGTAAATACCGTGAGTAGATTTAACAGAACTAAGGCAGCAAATATTGCGGAGGATATTACTAGGATGAATTTTTGTTTGTCCATTGGAAAACCCTAACCGATAATGATTGAACGCTCATTAGGTACGCTTGAAATAGTCCAGGGTAGCCGTCCCAAATCCCCCCCTTGATCTTGTAATTCAAAATGAATTTGAGTGGGGGATTCATCAACAATCTGAAGGTGGAGAAGGGCTTTTTTTCCGTTTCGAGAATTGGAGCATCTAACTGGGCATACTGGGCCATTCTGGAGATAAACTCAGACACAAAATGGTCTTTGGTGTGATAAAGAGGTGAGGAGATCTCCCCCACTCTACCCTTAATCTTCCAAGTTTCATGAACTGGTCTAATAAACTTACCGGCATCTCTTTTAGCAAGGCGGATTATCTTTATATTCCCGGTTTCCCCATGTCTTAGAGCCTGGTGATAAACCAGGTCTTTACGGGGGATGAAGTAAGCTACCGGATTATTGCTATTAATTTTCTCAACGATCTCTTTCTGCAATTCACGGCTGATAATCTCATCGTCGTCGACGAACAAAACCCAATCCCCTTTCGATCTGGAAAGAGCAAAATTTCTTTGAATGGCGAAGTCGTTGTCCAGAGGATGATGGAAGATGTTCATTTTTCCCCTCACAGATGACTTTGACTCGTTTCCGTCCAGAACGATAACTATCTGGTCTGCAAAATCCAATGACCTGAGCAGCCTATCCCCAGGTTGGGTCTTGGAAATGATGGCTGCAGTAAGTTTCATGGTCAGTTAAATTTAACCTTCCGACTCAGCTGCTGAGCCGGGGATTCAATGAATTTGTTTACAAAAATAGAAAGGCCGATGGCGAGGATGGTGGTAAGGATAAAGATAAATGTATGGGTGAGGAAGTAATTTGAAGCGAGGAGGTCGGAGGGAACATTTTCAAGAATGAATTTCGCAAAAATGTACAAGACTGTGAAATGAACCAGGTAAAGACTGTAGGAGATCTTTCCCAAGAACTGGAAGGCCTTGGAATCAAAGAATTTAAGTATATTTTGTTTATTATTGTATGCAAGAACTCCTAGCAACAAGAAGGCAAAAATACTTTCAATGACACCGGTGTTATGAATCTCGGTCTGATATCTGGAATAGAGAGCAATGAACGTCAGTGGCGCTGCAAGAAGAATAATGACCAGACCCGGGACGGATTCAAATTTTTGTTGAAATCTAGGGAGCATTCCTCCCAAATAAAACATATATAAGAATCTAAGGTCGTTGAAGTTGGGGAAATCCAAAAGTTTGTAACTGGCTATAGCTAAAAGGATAAAAACCAAGGTATTTGCTACTGTACTTATTTTTCTTGACAGATACATCATCGGGGGAAAAAATAGAGAGGCAAGGATGATCACCCTAAGTGTCCAGGTGACTCCTCCAAGATAGGTATGAATGAAAGTCAAATTTAAGATAAATTCCTTGAAAGTCATTTCAAATTGCATCCACCAGTGGAACCAGGGAGCGGCAATCGGATACGTCTTGTATTCAAAAACCGTCCACATGTACAAGGCAGATACTATTACCAGGAAGAGATAGACAGGATAAAGACGAAGAAGGCGGCGGATATAGAACGAGAGAATCTGTAGTGGAGAAAAACTCCACTTCTTGGATGATTCCGCCAGAACAAAACCCGACATGACAAAGAAGATGCTGACAGCCAGTCCCCCGTTACCGATTAGCATTGATAGCTGCTGAAGCTTGCTTTGGAAGTCGGTGAAATGAAAGATGTTCTTCCCCCAAATGTTGGCAAAGAAAGGAATGGATAAGATCATGAAGGAATGGTTCAGGGCGACCATGACAGCCAATAAACCCCTGAGGCCATCTAAGCGTGTATATCTCATCTATCCTTATATTTTAACGAATGGTACGTCCAAAGTAGATAGAGATATGGGTAAAGTAGAAGGATGTAGATGAGCGGACGGATGATTGAGGGTAACTTTAACCATTTAAAGATGAATCTGAGATGGCTTCTAAAACTGATCGGCAACTTACCGGTGGGATTTTTAAAGGAGCTGGAAGTGCGGTGGGCAACAGTAACAGACGGGTCCAGAATAATGTCGTATCCCTTTGACTGGGCTGTAAGACAATAATCGACATCTTCGAAATACATGAAGTAACCATCATCCAATAATCCGGTCTTTATAAAAGTGTCTGCACTGATGATTACGCAGGCAAAGGTGACAAATTGGGACTTAATAGGTTTAAGATTATTAATGGATGAGAGATTGCGGTGTTCAGGTTTGGCTAGATTCCAATCCACCTGTCCGTCAAGACCGTAAACAGTCTTATTTTTCTGTGTGTGTTTTATAGCTGGTGCGACGATACCGACCTCACTGTCAGTGAAATGTTTAAGAAGTGGTTTGAAAAAGTTTTTTCCAACTCTGACATCCGGATTGATGATAAGGATGTATTTAGCTCCTCGCTTTATGGCTATTCTGATACCAATGTTATTTCCACCGGCGAATCCGATGTTTTTCCGGTTAACAATCAACTCTGTCTTGGGAGCGAGCGCTCTAATCTTTTGAGAAGAAATAGAGTCAGCCGAGTTGTCGACGATCAAATAGTCAACTCTATCTCCCAGATCAGCGGATTTGAGAGCCTTAAGACAGGCAAGAGTATCTTCCGGGTTCTTATAGTTTAGAATAATAGTCGTGAGCTTAGGAACCATCTGTTATATCATATCGTAAATGACCAAACCGCTTCGAGAAACTGTACGAATTATATTGGAAACAATCCCAAAACCTATAAAGGTGCTTGAGGTTGGATCAAGACAGGCCAAGAACCAAAGGCGCATGGCAAATCTGAGAGGCTTTTTGCCTGGATGTAAGTACATTGGGATTGATATGCAGAAAGGTTCGGGAGTGGATATGGTCGTTAATGCCGAAAAACTTCCTTTCAAGGATGGTGAATTCGATCTAGTGATTTCCCTTGAGACATTTGAACATGCTGAAAAGCCTTGGAAATTGGCAGAGGAAATCCAAAGAGTTCTAAGTAAAGATGGAGTAGCTATAGTTTCCAGCATTCAAAACTTTCCTCTCCACCTTCACCCTTCAGATTATTTTCGGTATACGCCTTATGGAATGAAGTCGTTATTTGGTCAGTTGAAAAACAATTTTGTGGTGACAGTATCTCCCCCCTTTATGGACGAGGTAAAACTGAATCCCAGAACTGTCTGTTTCGTCGGAACCAGAAAGAATTTCAAATTCCTTTTGGCAGATATAAAGCGTAATTTAATTTCCCAAAAGGGTAGAATATCTGTCCACAAGCCAATTCGTCATAGATTTGAGGATGCAATGAAATATGCTTTAAGAGGGCTGATGGAATTCGGATACAGGGAGGAGATTGAGTTTTTTTAAGCTTATGAAGTTCAAGTACGACGAATTTAACAACAACGAATTCGAATCCCACAAGCTTACGTATAATCTTATCGACCCAAACACAAAGGTTCTTGACCTTGGATGTGCCACCGGATATCTTGCCAAAGAGTTACTCAAAAAGGGATGTAAGACTTGGGGAGTAGACGGTGATACTAATGCGGCTAAAAAGGCAGAAAAATATTGCAGTAGTGTGATTGTCAGTAACTTAGATGAATGCACTAGCTTTCCTTTTCCCAAGAAATCATTCGATTACGTAATTCTTCTTGACGTTATCGAGCACTTAGTCAATCCCGAGAATACTTTATTGATAATCAAGTCGTATTTGAAAGAGAATGGAAAAATAATTGTGTCGACACCAAACATAGCTCATGCTTCGATAAGGTGGATGCTTTTTAGAGGGCTTTTCGAATATACATCGACGGGGATAATGGATAAGACTCATGTTCATTTTTACACTCAGGATACCCTGAGATCTTTCATCAAAAAAGTTGGCTATCGATTGTTAACCATCATACCAACTAATGGCATGTGCAAAGTTCCTCTGTTGTACAAAATCACCGACAGATTACCCTATTCATGGCAATATGAGATAACGAAGCTTTATCCTGGTTTATTCTCACATCAGTTTATTGTTGTGGCACAACCGGTGAAACGTAAGGGATAGAACTTGCCGCCTGAGTTAATTTTTTTGTTTCCCTCTGAAGCAGAATCCAGGTGACAATTAGAAAACTGGGAACGGTGATGATGACACTGAATAGGAAGGCGTATGCCATGCCAATAATCCCCAGTGAAGGAACCAGAACTAGTGCGGCTATTACTTCCAAGAAGACAGTAAGTGCTCCGAAGAAGGATGGAATTTGTGGCTTGTTCAAACCCTGAACCAGTGCAGTCGGAACAGGAGTCAGCGAGACGAGGAGGAAATAGAAACTTAGAACGCGTAGGACTGGGTATGCCGATTGAATTACAATTGGATCTTTAAGCCACCAGGTAAGAAAGGACTCTCCAACCGTGAAGGAAAGAAGAACGGCCAAGATGCCCCCGACTAACGTTATCGATTCAACTCCCAACACCAAAGTTTTAAGTTTCTTGATCCTATCCCTTTCCAGAAGCGAAGCACTGAGAGGAAAGAACACCTGGGCAAATTGTGAAATTACTCCAGCACCCTTAGCTACGATATTCTGAGGAATACTAAAGGAGGTAATTGCTCTTGCAGAAACCATGGCTCCAAGAATGAAGTTGCTTAGTTGGGCTTCTGCCTGGCCGGCTAGAGTAGCGACGAAGTTTTTTAGGCCAAATGAAAACAGCTCTCTTCCCTCCTCCTTGTTGTAGGATGGACCAAAATCCGAACCGGGGAAATATTTACTAGAGTAGAAAACCATAAAAGATAAGGTGATTAGGTGAAACATGAGTTGTACTAAGAGCAGTATCGCGATACTGGGGAAAAAACCTGAGACGATTGCCGAAATGATTGTATTTGCAGATCCGACCAGTATCGTTTTTGAGTTAAATATGTCAAACCGTTGTTGTGCTTGTGGCAGGCTAAGAAAATGCGTGTTTAAATGATTAACAAAAACAATGACGGACAAAATCATTATTGACGAATTCAAAACACTTTTTTCTACGAGACCAAATATTGCCATTGTTCCAGTTAGATAGCTGAGCAGGCCAAAGACCACCAAAAGCATGATTATTGATAAAAAGAAGAAAATCGCAAAAGAGGTCTTCCACGTTTTACTCTTTTCTTCTTGTGTTCTGTTTGGAAGCGACAATCTTCTAACTACAGCGTTAGAGATGCCAAAATCAAAGACTGCCGAAAGTGAGATGAATGACGCCAAAAAGATATAGACTCCAAAAATATCCCGACCCAAATTGTTCAGAAGAACTGAAATTGAAAAGAAACTGGCGACAAGCAAATAAAAATATCCCGCTAGGTTGATTCCTGTATTCTTGAGTAGGCTGCTTTTGATGGACATATTATCAGAGCCTATTTCAAGGCTATTTTCAATATTTATTATAAACCAGATACCTGCCTGATGTAGAATTGGGGTTATGACAGTCAGACTACTTCTAATCAACGCCATAGATATCACAAAATCACTGCAGACTTCTCTTCCTCCTTTGAGTTTAGGTTATTTGGTTAGCTCTTTAAGAGAGGAATTTGGAGATGATGCATTCAAATTCAAAATCATTGATAGAGACGTTAGAGAAGCTATAAAAAATTTCAGTCCAGACGTCGTGGGGATTACCTCGGTATCTCAAAATTTTAACTATGCGATTAAGTATGCAAAGATCGCCAAGAAGTATAAGTTACCAGTATTGATCGGGGGTACGCATATATCTGTGTTACCCAATACACTGACTAAAGAAATGGACGTGGCTGTAATCGGTGAAGGTGAGGTGGCAATCAAAGAATTGTTATCCTTGTTCATAAAGAAGAAAAAATTCGTTAAGAAAGATTTGATGAATCTTAAGGGATTGGCGTTTTGGTCGGGAAGAAATATTGTCCAAACAGAAATGAGACCACCAATTCTTAAAATGGATTCAATTCCAAGACCGGCCAGAGATTTGATGAAAATTGAAAAATGTACACATGTATTTTCTTCTCGCGGATGTCCATATCGGTGTGTCTTTTGTGCATCTTCAAGATTTTGGAACAGTACAAGATTTTTTTCGGCAAAATACGTTGTTGATGAAATCAAATATCTTTATGAAACTTATGGAGTAAGAGAGATCGACTTTTGGGACGATTTATTTATTGTGAGCAAAGACAGGATCAAGGAGATGGTGAGGCTATTGCGGAAAGAAAATCTATTAGGCAAGTTATCTTATAGCTGCGCTGTCAGATCAAACCTAATTGATGACAGCATGGCAAGATTACTTAAGAGATTGAATGTGAAAGGAGTGTCTATGGGTCTGGAGTCTGGAACTCCCAGAATCCTTGACTATCTCAAGGGGCATAATATCAACATCAAGAATCACATGAAGGCAATTAGAATCTTCAAAAAATATGGGATTGAACCAAGCGCTTCATTTATTATTGGGTCGCCATCTGAAACACGTGAGGAAATTCTTCAAACTTTTAAGTTTATTAAGGACAGCAGGCTTCGTGGTTTCGGTGTATATGTTTTAACTCCACTACCGGGAACCCCAATTTGGGAATATGCCAGGGAAAGGGGAATGGTGGATGAAACAATGGACTGGAGTGTTCTTAATGTGGAATTTTTGGAAAATCATCAGGAGGCAATCATACTTTCAGAAACGCTTTCAAGAGAGGAGCTTTACAGGTTGATCCTGATGTTTAAGGCTGAACAAAAGAAAAGGCACATTATTGATTTGGTTAAGCACCCAATAAATATTTTGAGAATTGTCTACCATTACTTCAAGGACAGGATTGTCGTTCCAGCTCCCCTATCTGCTCGCTAGGCTCCAGTAAATCTCTCCAAGACGCTTCGCGACCTTCATTCGATCGTAATCTTTTTCCGCCAATAGGCGAGCCGCCTTACCCATACTTTTCCGGATACTTTTATTACCAATCAGGTAATCCAGGTTCTTTTTCAGAGTGATGACATTCCCCGGCTTGATATATAGAGCACAGGAACCGCAAACCTCAGGAATTCCTCCAGCATCGGATGTGACGACGGGAAGTCCAGTTGCCATCGCTTCAATCAGAGACATGCCGTATTGTTCTTCCCAGGTTTTTGTTTTACGACTAGGAAGACAAAAAATATCTGCCTGCTGATATTCGTTGTGAATTTTACTGTAAGGAACTTTTCTGACCGTGACATTTCTGTAGCCTTTCAGATCTTGTTTCAGAGGGCCATCCCCAATAAAGGTTAGCCATACCTTTTTATTTGTCTTGTATATCTCCAAGAAAGCTTCTAGGAGATCCATTACACCTTTTTCCGGTACGAGTCTAGCTACGCAGAGTATGTGAATACCACCTTTATCTCTTTTTATTTTCGGCTTGAATTTCTGGATATCGATGCCAAGCTTAAGAACTTCAATCTTGTGGTCACTAACCCCCTCCTTGATCAGAGCCTCCCTTGCTTTATTGGTTACAGCTAAAAACTTATCGATGTTCTCGTAGGCATACTGTTTATATTGCTTTCTTCCCCGGATTCCTTCGTTGTTATGAGGAATAGTCTCCCAGACAGTGCTAACTATTTTTTTAATTAATCCCCTTCTCTTGGCCACGATTGACTGGTGCGTATATCCATAGTATGTTTCAGCGACATGTACCACATCGCTACCGGCAATGACTTTTTCTAAACCAAATAATTTATGTGCATCTGTGAAAAGCCTATTTAGAATTGGGAATTTTAATGGAAAATTTGGCAAGTCAGTTAGGGACCAAAGCTTTTTTAGTGGAAAGTCAATCTTGTCTGAAATTGTATGTTTTGAGGAAATAGCCTGAAGGCTAAACTCCTCTTTTAGCGGAGAATAATTTTGGAGTTCATACGGGTTAAGAAAGGCGCCTCTGACGATTAAAATTTTCATGATTTTGAGAAACTTCTTAATTTAATGAATATTGAATCTATATAAAAAAGCGGTTGCATAAGAAAATTTTCGATAATGTTGAAATATTTCAAAAAATAATAACTCCTTGAACGTGTCCACGCATCAGAATTGCTTCTACTTCTATTATTACTGCTCCCGCCACCAAAGTGTCTAGCAGTAGCTGACGGTACATATATTACTTGCATTCCTGCTTTCTTTGCTCTGAGACAATAATCCATGTCTTCAAGATACATGAAATATTTTTCATCTAGATAGCCAATCTTATTAACTGTCTTACCTGTGATAAGCATAAAACCGCCAGTCACTCCATCTACGTCCACGGTGTTTTTTGAGGCAGGCACATCCTCATAATAAAAATATTTATGCCAGTAATCATTGGGGTACAATTTACGTAAATTTGTAAAATCGAATATTCCTACCGATAAATTTATTTTCCGAAAATGGTCTCCTTGCTTCTGACCATTAAATCCTACCGTCTTCCCCCCTGCTATTCCTGCCCTGCGCTTTTTGGTCTCTTGAACCATATTAAGGAGAGCGTTCCTCCTGATTACAGTGTCTGGGTTGATCAGTAAGAAGTAATGGCTTTGGAGAGAGGCGTGTATTCCGACGTTAACAGCCTTTGAGAAGCCAAGGTTTGAATGTTGCACTAACAGATCTATATTTTTGTTTCGATATTTGCCCACAACCTTTTTTGTACTATCTCCTGACTTATTGTCTACAACGATGATTTTCCGATAATAACCCGATGGCCAAAATTCTACGAGACTCTTAATGCATTTCTCTATGAATTTTGATGAATTGTAAGTGACAATTATCGCTGTGATTAGCTCTTTTTCTGTTGACATTTAGATAATTATCTCCGATATTATATATACGATATGGTTTTTCTAAGGGGTGCTGTCACAGTACTTTGTTTCGTAATATTTATATTCTATTCAAGTTTGCCAACTTATGCGAGCTCCTCAGTATTTTTTCGAGACGATTTTAACTCAATAAACGACTTTGATTGGATAATCTCGGATATGCAAAATGAGGTTGAAATAATCCACAATAGCTCTAACGAAGGTCTATTGAGGCTATCTTCTCCTATTGACCACGAGATTCCTTTCCTCCAATTAAAAAAAGATCTTGGCTTGCTAGATAATTTTTATATAGAGTTTAGATATCGTATGACAGGACCTGGATTTGGCTCGGGTTTAATTTTATCTGACAAACAACTTGAGCCTTACTCAAGGGAAATGTCCTGGGATGACTTTATTTTTGTCATTTGGCCAAATGGGACTGGGGGGTATAGCATCGTATCTCGCCCTTGTCCTTCAGCCGAAGTGACATGCGTCCATGATGAATACAGACAACAAGTAAGTCCAACTCAGGACTCTCAATGGCATGTTATTAAATTTAACTACTTAGAAGGTGTCTATACCGTATATATCGACAATGTATTATTTTTTGAGTCTAGTCATTCTGACCTAAAAGTCAAATATATTTATTTTGGAAGTCCTCACAGAACCATCACGAACACAGCTTGGCCTATCCACGAACTTGACTACATCCACGTCTCTAGTGAAGAAGACAGCATAGTACAGAAATTTAAAATGGTTCTAATTCCAGGCCTCGGGTCATCGTGGAATTTAGATGCAATTATGGATGGTAGCACTGATAGTGATTGGGAAGTGCCGGAGTTTGTTGATCTTTACGATAGCCTAATTAAGTCAATCGAAAATAACGGATATGTGCGCGATAAGGACTTATATATTTTCGGATATGATTGGAGAAAATCAATTGATAATCTGGCTGACGATCTGCAAGATTATATTGATGCGATGAATTTAAATACAGGAGAAAAAATATATTTAGTAGGTCATAGTATGGGGGGATTAGTGGCTCGTTCTTATGTTCAGAAATATGGATCGGATAACGTTGAAAAGATCGTTACTCTCGGATCTCCTCATCAAGGAGTCCTAGATGCATATCCAGTTTGGGAAGGGGCGGCTCTTTGGGGGGATGTTTGGTGGGAAAAAGCCGCTCTTGAGCTGGCAGTTCACCTGAATCGAAAACCAGGAGAGTCAAGAGTAAAAGCTCTAAGATCTCAGGCACCTGGAATAAAGGATTTGTTGCCAGTATATGAGTTCCTCGTCTCCAATGGCCTGAAAAAACCTTTGAGTCAACTGTCACAGAAGAACGAATATCTCGCCGAGTTAAATAACATCCTTAATGGAGCAGATTCGGTAATGAAGACTTTTATGGGAATTGGGATTCAAACAAGGAGCGCCCTAAATGTGACCCAACGGACGGGGTTGGACAAACTGCTTGATCGCTGGGAAGATGGCAAACCTCTGGCAAATAATCCCTTTATTTTTGCTGATGGAGATGGAACTGTTTTAAAGACGAGTGCTGCAGGACCTTTTAGTTCCACTTTGGAGATAAATAAAAGTCATATTGGTTTAGCATATGAGGAAAATAGCATTGAGAGTATTCTTGAGGAGTTTGGATTAGATAGGTCTAAGGCAGAGGTTGTGGAGCCAGACAAGAGGGATAATTCTCTGGCCGTAATATTGAGATCTCCGGGAAGACTGCTAGTATGCGATGAGTCAGGTGAAACTTGTAACGAAAATTTTGGATTGTATTTTCCAACCCAAAAATTGTTTTTGCTCCCAGGGTATGGGGGACAGAAGATATCTGCCAAGGTAATCGAGGATGGTTTTGGAAAATATGATCTGCACGTTGGCCTTGTGTACGAAGAGGAGGATTGGAGTGTTCTGAAGGGAAACTTAGAAGCATCGAATCAAATCGATGGATACATCATTGAAGGTAGAAACGATTCGACAGATATTATTCCAGATGAAGATACAGAGAATCATTACCTTAATGCGGCTGCCAGCGAGTTAGGATTGTTTTCTCCGAGCTGGGATAGAGGAGGTTATTTTACTAAAGCAAGGGACAAAAATATTGCGAAAAATTTAAGACTCAAATATATAAGACTTTTGAGGACGGTTCTCAGACAGGAGTATAAGAAAGCGGTCAAGAAAAATAACCCAGACTATTTACTGGCGGTAAATGCTGTCTGGAATACAAATGATTACTTGGCACGTGTTTTGCTTAAGGGGCAAGGGAAAAACAAGGAATCGTCCGTGGCTGCTTACATAAAAAGGACAAAAAATCTTTCCCAATTGGTAAACACGAGACTAGCAAAAGGAAACAATTTACTAACGGGGATGATATATGAGTTTGCTTCCAAGAAAATGGCTAATATTAGTTCCCTAGATACAAAAGAATTTGATTTGCGAGCAGATCTTCTCATGAGTGTGGAATATCTTCTATATACGACACTCGACAATATATAAAAAACCAGTGGGGTTACCACTGGTTTGGAGCTTAGCAAAGCTAAAATATCAAGGTGATTAGTACTGGCCAATAGAAAAAGAGGGCAGATAAAAGAATCATCCAAATGATTCCCGCTGCAGCGTTGCATATCATAGAGTAAGGGAACTCCCAACTATTTTCCGATTTACCTGTGCGATAAAAAAGCGGGGCGCAGATAAGATATGCAAGAAGTGCGATTAATAGGAAATACGATGAAAAGACAACTGACTGGGAGATTGCCCCACCCACTATAATGAAGGTAAGGAACAGACCAACCCCAAATGGTATAAAGTCACCTACATCTTCGAGACTGCGATAACCAACAATCACCGGCCAGGTGAGTAAGCGAAGAATGTTTCTCATATTTTTTACTCCTGTAAATGTACGAGGTAGAGGTCCTCAGGTTAATTTAGGAGATTATACTTCAGGAAAAAGCGAAAAATCAAATTATGGGGTATTGTGGACCCGGAAGGACTTGAACCTTCGACCTCTGCAATGTGAATGCAGCGCTCTAGCCAGCTGAGCTACGAGTCCAGGCTTGAATTATTATACTAGACAATCTAAACTAAATTGTGTATTTCCTAAAAAAGATCATCCGAATCATCTATGAGTTTATAGAGGCTTTTGTAATCTCAGCCTCGGTTTTTGTGGTTGTTTATTTGTTCCTCATGCAGCCACATCAGGTAAAAGGCAGCTCGATGTTCCCCACCTTCAAAGATCAGGAGTATTTATTGACCGATAAGGTGACATACAAGACTAGGCTACCAAAATATGGGGATGTGATCGTATTCAAAGCTCCCATAAACGAAAATTTTGACTTCATTAAGCGAGTAATTGCTACTCCCGGTCAGACAATAATGGTTAAGGATGGCCATCTTTATGTCGATGGTCAAAAGCTTGATGAGTTTTACCTCCCGCAGGAGTATACAACGAGCCCCGGGCAGTTTCTGCACGAAAATGAATCATTTATAGTCCCGGCTGGCACAATAATGGCCATGGGAGATAACAGGGATCACTCATCTGATAGTAGAGACTGGGGGCCAGTACCCTATCAGAATATAGTTGGGAGGGTATTTTTTAGATATTGGCCGGCAGAAGTAGTGGGAGTTGTCAGCAATCCCACAAGATCTGAGTAGTTTAGTAGTCTTGAAAATTATCCGGATCCGTTGGTACTGATTCTTGGCCGATGTTTTGAGCCTGATCAACAATGGGCTCGAAAGGGTTGGTGTATGTAGTTTCTGTTTCAGCTGACTCGATAGGCGGAGATTTCTCCGGTTCCAATGGCTCAATGTTTTCAGGAGTCTTTTCAGGAGCAGGTTCATGACCAACCAAGGAGTCGTAGATTTTTTGGATCTGACTTTCTGTCTCCTCAGGATTACCTTTCAGAACGATATGAATGGCTGTTTCTATCCTGGAACGGCGCATTTTGACATGGGCATTTTCTCCGATAGATTTCTGGAGCTCATCTGCCATATTATCGATGGATTCATTGACTGTTTTTGTGTCAAAGCCGTCTATGGCTTTGGACTTGTGCATGCTCTTTTTGAATCGGCGAGCAAGTTCCTCAGCGCGTCTAACAGAGGCGCCCTCTCTAAGAATGATCTTGTAAGCCTCGATCATGGCCTGCTTGTCAGGGATGGCTGCCAGGGCTCTTGCGTGTCCTTCTGTGATGACGCCTGAAATCAAACCGTCTTTCAGAGCATCAGGAAGTTCCAGGAGACGGAGGGTGTTACTTACGTAGGCAGGGCTTTTGCCTATCCTGCTACAAATGTCCGAATTGGACAAACGAAATTCCTGAATTAAGCGTTCGAATGAATTAGCCCGATCTACCGGGTTAAGGTCAGTTCTCTGGACATTCTCCACGATAGCCATCTCGAGCATTCCCTGGGGGGTGGTCTCGATGAGACGTACGGGGACTTCTTTAAGGCCGACTAAGCGAGAGGCTCTCCAACGACGCTCTCCGGCAATGATCTGATAACCGGCTGGGGTATGGGCAACAACAAGCGGTTGGATGATACCGTGGGTTTTGATGGAATCAATTAACTCTGAGAGAGATTCGGGTGTAATTACCCCTCTTGGCTGAAGAGGATTGGGCTGAAGTTGATCAATCGGTAAGAGAGAGATCTGCCCGTTGTCCATTTATTGTGCGTTTACTTCGACGTAACTAACGCCCTTATTTTTCTTAAATTTGACAGCACCGGGTGCAGTGGCGTAAAGGGAAAAATCTCTACCCAACTGAGTGTTGCTACCGGCATGAAATTGAGCTCCGCGCTGACGAACTATTATTTGTCCGGTTTTGACTTCCTGACCACCAAAAATTTTAACCCCAAGTCTTTTTCCTGGGCGTTGAGCATGTTGTCTAGCAGCTCCTCCTGATTTAACGTGTGCCATATATTGATTATTATTTCTGTAAGGTAACTATTTCACGCTTTATGCCCGCTTCCGGGCGAGAATATATCACGCGTGCTAGCAGATTGTAACCCAATATTTTCACGGAGTCAATGATACGGCTTGTGTGGTATTCCTTCCGGGCACCGGTCAGGATCGGAAAAACCATGACGATGAAGCCTCCTTTTTTGAGGGTCTTATGCCAGTCTTTGAGGCAGCCAACATAGAGTTTTTCCAAACCCTTTACGGCATAATCGACCTGGTCTGGGCGGAGATTGGGCTTGCCCAAGAAAGGCTCTGTGACAATACAGTCAATTTCCGTAAATTTCTTGGAAAGATGAGTAGCATCGTAGATAATGACATCAGCGTCGATTCCAAGATGTTTGAGGTTCTCGAGAGTACCGGAGACTTGTGAAGCAGAAGTATCCAGACCGGCAACCTTGTAACCCAGCTCCGAAGCTTCAACAAGAATCCTGCCTGATCCGCAAAATGGATCCACTAAGAGCTTCCCTTGAGATTCTCCGGGAACCAAATTGACCATACTTCTGGCTATTTTGGGGGGGAGCATGCCTGCACGGGCGTTTACAAAAGGCATTTCGCGGTCTTTTTTGATCCAATGCTCAAAGTCGTGAACCCAGACAGTTTTGTAAATCTTTTTCTCATCGCGGTCAATGAACAGCTCATCAACCTTGTTTTTGAGGTTAATTACGGGGGAAAGTCCAAATTCGTTTTTGGGAACAATAAAGCGAACCTTACCGAGTACTCCCTTAATCTCCTCACAGAGATCGTAAGAGGCTGATAGATTCTGAATATCTGTAACCGAGAAATCTTTTTGTGAAATCAGAGAAGCGAGGTTTTTTGGACTGAGATCAGAAGTCTTCAGTTCTTCAGCCAGTTTTAGGCTCGATCCAAGGGGAGAAACAAGATTGATAGCCTCCTCTTTATTTGCTGATTCAAATGAATATACAAAATCGGAGACCTGGGTACTCCCGGGAATACGAACGGAAACCTCCGGACCGGCGAGTGTGTTGCCGGAGCCAACGAACAAGATGAAGCGCATTGTTTTTATATATTGATGGCCTTGACGGTGAAGTGGCTTTCGAATTGTCTGTGTCCCATAACTCTACGATAACGGGATTTAGCCTTGAATTTAGCGACTCTGATTTTTACTCCCTTATCAGTACCCTCGAAATCGAGGTCTACAGAGGCTCCTTCAACAAAAGGGGCGCCTACCTGTGTCTTCTCTCCATCATGGGTAAGAAGAACGTCTTTAACATTGAGTTTTTCACCTTCTTTGAGCTCAATTTTTTCACTTACTATCTTGTCACCAACCTTGACTAAGTACTGTTTTGAGCCAAGTTGAATGACCGCATGTAACTGTTTGTTTGTCATGGGCGCAATTATATCTCAAAAGGGGTCATTAAATCAAGGAGCCTAAGTTCCAAACCGATCAAAATTGCGAAGCTCAGAAGGGAGCTGCCCCCGTAAGAGAAAATCGGCAAGGTAATGCCAGTCACAGGCATGACCCCCAAATTCATGCCAATATTGACGACGGTTTGGAATAGAAAGACAAAAAACACCGAAAGAGAAAGCAAGACATGGCTTTTTTGCCTTAAAAGGCTGCTGATCCTTAAGTAGCGCGAAAAAAGGAAATAATAGGCAGAAAACAAAACGGCAATCCCTAGAAAGCCAAATTCCTCAGCAAATGAAGCAAAGATAAAATCCGTGTGGCGTTCAGGTAGGTAATTTAGCTGGGATTGGGTACCTAAGCGGACTCCCTTTCCCCAAAGTTCACCTGAACCGATGGCGATAGTTGCTTGGATGACGTTATAGCCAGCACCCTTGGGGTCTTTATAAGGATTAATGAAACTCTCAATCCTCTGTCTCTGGTAGGGTTTAAGAAATTTAGATTCAAGGGGGATGAGTATCACCGCCGCTACCACACCAATAACCAGCAATCGTTTTAGGTGCCCGGTAATAGAAAGCAGAGCAATCGGAAGGAATAATAGGGTAAGGGCAGATCCCAAATCCGGTTGTCTGGCCACCAATATCACGGGAATAATAGCCAAGACCATGAATAAAGCAAAACTTTTCATTGACTTCAGGTTGTTCTTAGATAGAAACTGGGAATAAAAAATTGCCAAAAGAGGTTTTACTATTTCAGAAGTTTGCAGATTAAAAAAGCCTAGATCGATCCAGCGAACAGACCCACGGATATTTTTTCCGATGACTGCTGTCAGTAGTAGAAGAATGATCGATGTGACATAAAGCGCTCCGGAAAGGCTAAAAAGCAGATCGATGTCTACCTGGCTAATAAGGAAAATGATGATAACACTGGAAACAAAGAATGAAAATTGAGTAGCGAATAGATCCGGAGCAGTGCTCCAAATAGTAACCAGGCCAAGTATTTGGATAAGAAGAAGGACAAAGATTATTGAGCCCTTTCTAGGCTTCATGGGTGTCTCTTTATTTTGACGGTATCACCTTTAACCAAATTATCCACAAGGGTTTTTCGTTTTATTTCCTCTTCAGATTCTTTTGGCCAATCGGGAAGTTCGACATCTATCCTTTCATCAAGTCGACACCCCGCTAGCTTGCGCGCTTCTTGAATTTCCCTGACAAGTTCTCTGGCTTTACCTTTCGCCCTTAGCTGATCTGTGATCTGAGTATCGAACTCGATGCCTTGCTCTTTTGAATCTATCAGAACAACTTCATCAACGTTAAGTTCATCTTTGATTAACTGAAGAAGTTCGATTTCATCTTTGAGGGAAGAAAAATTGCCGCTAACATTAATCTGAGATAGTGGTTGCTTGGTGGCAATACCGAGAGCTTTACGGGAAGCATTACCCATCTCGGCGATCTTCCTGACTTGAGACATCTTGGATAGTAGTTCTGTGTCAATAACACTTCTATCATTGACTTCCGGCCAATCTTCCAGATGAACCGATTCTTCACCCGTCAAATGCCGGTAGAGGTATTCGGAGATAAAGGGAATTATGGGAGCACTTGTCCTGAGGAAGACCTTAAATACAGTAGCCATGGTGGTGTAGGCGATCTCTTTATCTTCAATATTCAAGGATCCCGGACCGACTCTATCTCTTGATCTTCTGATGTACCAAGTTGAAAGGTCATCGACAAATGATTTAAGAGCGGCGACTGATTTTGGAATCTGATATGAAGATAGGCTCTCATCCATATCCAATATTGTCTGATCAAGACGAGTTAGAATCCAAGCGTCCAGTGCTGTGGGTCTGGTCGTGAATTCAACCTTTAGTTCCCAATCCTCCAAACTAGCATAGGTAACAAAATATTTATACGAATTCCATAGGAGCATAAGAGTTGTCTTCAGCTCATTAGCCCAGTCTGATTCAGAAATGGCTATATCCTGACCGAGAACTATCGGGCTTCCCATAAGGTAAAGTCTGAGAGAATCGGCACCGTATTTTTCGATCGCCTCTTTGGGATCAGGGAAGTTACCGTAGTTCTTGCTCATCTTTCTACCATCATTCCCTTGGATCACTCCGGTAACGATTACGTTCTTAAAAGCAATTGAGTCAAAGAGGAGATTAGAGATTACATGAGTGACGTAGAACCAAGCTCTTAGTTGACCAGTGTACTCAGTGATAAAGTCTGCTGGAAAACTGTTTTTGAAT
>Ga0209416_1000958_pt1 | contig 23546 bp, 35 predicted proteins | sample RifGroF1_FD_184001 | JGI IMG/M metagenome (GOLD analysis project Ga0209416, IMG submission 184001) | Groundwater microbial communities from Rifle, Colorado, USA - Groundwater F1 (SPAdes) (version 2) | ecosystem: Environmental > Aquatic > Deep subsurface > Groundwater | place: Rifle, Colorado...
CCCGCCCGCCGGCGGAGCCGGCGGCATCACTCTGGAAGGTCGGGCCAAACTTGATCCCGCATGGCAATCAGGATGCGCGCCATGATTTTGAGTACGGCTTTGGCGCTGGCGAGATTGGTGACGTTGGTCTCGATGTAGTCCACGGCTTGCTGTGGCGTCAGGGTGCGGAGTTGGGAGGCGAGTGCGGCTTCGCCGCGTGCGCTTGAAAAACGGGCGAGGCTGGCGGCTTCATTTGCTGTTTGTGGTGTGGCAAGGATGCCTTCGATTTGTTGACTGGTCAACGTGCTTTCAATGTAGACGTAATAGGCGATTTGTCCCGGAATGGGTAGGCCGTCGCTGTTTATCGCAGGAGCCTGTGCGGTCTGGATTGTCGCAAAGATGTCAAGCGCGCGGACACGGAAGGCGATTACTTCCTGTCTGAGTTGGTGGGGGTTGGTGAAGGATCTAAGCATTAGTAAATCTCTGCGTCGGCGACCATGTGGCCCGAAAGCTGCACTGCTGTTCCAACAATTAACCCGCTGCATGAGTTGAGAGCCATTGCCGCCTTGTATTGGTCGGTTGAAAAATCAGTGACGGCGCTCGTGCCGCCCGCGCCGTTCCAATACCCGTAATAATTCCAGCTTCCGCTTGTGCCGTTTTGCTGATACCAGGTCATGGTCGGAGCAATTCTCTTCCTGACCTTGAAGAACATTTGAATGTATCCTGCGGCGGTGGTCGCACTGGCTCCGGTAAAGATGACATCGTAGCCATACGGTGCGCCGCTGTGATCTGTGCCGGGGGCGATGTCTACATTGTAGGTTTTCTCGTAGAAACGCTGAACCATTTGGAGTTCGTCTGCATACAGTCTGTCGGTCCAGGCGCTCGGCGCGCTTCCAACATAAAGTCCCGCTTCTGCAATCGAGAGTGTGTCGTTAGCCGCAAAGTCGCTATCAGACCAGAAGGCAAGGATCACGTTTTTGGAATCAGACGGGATGGTCTTCGTGACTGAAAATTTCTGCCAGGCGGTTGTAACTGACTTGGATTCGGCGCTGGTGACAACGGCAAGATTTGTGCCCAGTGTGGGGTCCGTTGTGTCTACTCCCCACGCGCTGATCACCGTAGCGGGCAGGGTGTCGGCTGTGCCTGCTGTCGCCAATTCAATAATCGCCATACGAATCGTCTTGGCTGCGCTGGCCTTCATTTTGATCTCAAAGGTCACAGACTGCCCGCGTAGCGGGACGCTGTTGACGTGCTCCACGACCTGTAAGGACATGAACTTTCCCGCATTGGTGATCTTCTTGATCAACCCGTAGTATGTGGAGTTCAGGCCGCTTTCCGCAATGGCAGAGTTTCGCTGATATTGCACGTCTGCATTTTCGCGCGTGAGCATCCAGCGGTCAGGGCCGTATTTTTCGTCTGCAATGGTGGTCAGCGTGCCTGGCGTTTGGCGCTGTGCAAAATTGAATCCGCCGTTGATAGCATAGTTAGACGCGTTTCCGCTTCCGCCGCCTCCATGTACATGGTCTCTGCGCGCGGCGTAGGTGCTGGTCCCGTCTGCGGTTGTGCCAATGTCGGCGGGGTCGCCTTCGGCGTCGCTAAACATATCCGCGCGCTGGTCTACTTCGTGGGTGTGTGCGGCTGCGGCATAGATCGAATCCAGCGACGTGCGGAGCACTGTTATGGCTTGGGCCAGTGTATTCTTAACCCACGTCCATACTCCCGCGACCTGAGCGCCGATCAGGAAGTCGTTCGTTGCGGTCGGCGCGTCGTAGGGTGCGCCAGTGCTGCCTAGTACGAGATCGTCCACGGCTTCGGCGAGCGCCTGCAGGTTGTTGACCGAGGAGTCTAGATTGTTATTGAAGTTTGTTGTAACAAGTGGTGTATACGGTGCGGCGGCTTCGAGTGTACTTGGAATCGGGCCGCCTTCGGTGGATGTGAAGTAGGGTAGTGTTTCAAGTATTTGATACCATGCGGGGGTTGAATTCAGGTCTAAAATTTCTGTGACCTTTATCCTGGTTGTGAAGCTGAAACCTGCGGGTACGCTTAAGACGCCTACATAATCTCCCGTTCTGTATTTCAGATGGACTTGTAGTTTGGATGATTTGGAGTCTGCAAAATAAAGCGCTGGCGTGGCGGCAGAGGATGGATCGTCTGCGGTGGATTCCAGGTAGCCAAGATTGTGTATAACTGCTGTTGCATTTCCAACGCTGTTGATTGTATTGTTTTCGTCGCGCCAAATTAGGCGCCTTTCGTCGTAGCGGAAATTGAAGTTGAATAACAGATCGGTGATGTCGTAATCTTTTGCCCTGTTTTGAGTGGCGACGAAAAAAAAGATATTGCTGTCTGCGCCGTCCCATCCGTCTTCTGTTGCGTAAACAAGATATTTTTGCTGTAGAAGTGGAAAGAGCTTTCTTGCGGGATTGAGGATTATTCCCCTGTCTGTCGGGTAGAACTGGTAGGCTTTCCACGCGGCTGCACCTTCGTAGTTTGGCGCTGGTGGAAAATCTGCTTCTGCAAGTGCGGTGTTGATGACAGTTTCATAATCCGAATTGGCTGCAACTGTAATGTAGTTGCGGAAGAGGACTTCGCCTGTGTAGGTGATAAATCTTCCATCGTACTTGATGTCCACGATGTTGAACCAGATGGATGATATTGTTACCGGGATCCCGTTGATTAGCGCGCCGCGCACGATGCGGAATCTGCCTTCTTCTGCCAGGGTGTCGGTGGTGTATGGAATTTTGACAGTGGCGGAGAGACTGTTTAGGACAAAACCAAGGGTTTCAACAGTGTGCGAGCCGCTTGTGATTTGAAGAACGACGCGGATGTATGGCTCATATGCGCCCGCGTCCATTACGGTGGTTAATGCTGCCGGGAGTGTTCTTGGCATTTATTTCACTTCCCACCGTCGGCTATGCCATTGATCATTCCATGCGCGCTCGTCAGGCTTCCCAACCTGTGGGCGTTTCTTGCGCGCCTGGGCGAGACCCATCTGGAAGGCTGCAAGAAATCTCTCCGCCGCTTTGTGCAATGGGTCGGGCACGTTGCGGTTGAGGTTGATCGTCTCAACTCTTCCGACGGCTCTTATCTCGCAGGCGTGATAACACGCACCATCGACGAGCACCGTGTCCCAAATGGCGGCGAGCGTGCTCTCGGTTGCGGAATCCAGCCCGCTCACTGTGTGGGGCTGTGTAAAGCGTGCAACGATTTGGCCGCTGTCCAGCGGCTGCCGCAACCGAAAGAACAGGCGCTCATCTTCGGAGTAGCCGTCATAGTCGAGCGACTTGTCGAGCTCTCCGCCGTCGGGGTCGGCTTCGAGGATGTCGATGATCTCGATTGCTGTGGCTGCGTCTACGGAATCGGATAGCTCGTACTCGTACTGGTCGGCGACCACGTCGATGAGCGTGCCCGCGTGGACCGGAGCGGCGAGATTGAAGTCTTTGAGCGCCGCGCGGAGCGCGGCGGTGCAAGTCGCCGTTGTGAAGCGCGTCCCGTCATCGAGCAATTGAGCCTGGATTTTGGCGATAAGCTGGGTTAGGGTGTCGGACATGGCATGTGTTCCTTTACGGCTTGAGAAAAAACAGGATGATTAGCAGCCAAAAGAGTGCGCAAGATAGCAGGCTGTAAAAGCAGCCATTGGGCTTCATTTTAGGGGGGGGGTAGGTAAATTATCAGGTCTGCCGGGTGCGTCGCGCAGAGCCTTTGTTATTTTCGATAACAAGGGCGTGTAGACCGTGGGCGGGGTGCCAAGTTCCCGCCCACGGAGTAGGAGGAGGAAAACTGGGGATTAGCCCGATGCTTTGGTTTTGGCCCTGGCGTCTTCCAGGCTTGTGCCCAGGATGTAGGCGACGATCAAGTAAACCATTTTGAGCACATCGGCGTCGTCGAGCGGGAAGGTTGGTGAGAATGAGCGGACGATGATTAGTGCCAGACCGACGACGGCGGCCCAGAACTTTCGGCTCTTGAGAAGTTGTGTGAACTTGTCCATGTAGTGAGATTCCTTTTTTGGTTGGGAATAATGAGGCGGAGCAAGCCCCGTCCCTTGTGGATTATTTGTCTTTGCGCTTGCGCGTGGTGGGGGCATTGCCGGCCGCACCGTCTTCGGTGGCGATGTTGGCCACTTTTGCAATCGGTGCTTCGATGACCGCGGCTTTCTCGAAGTGCAGCTTGCGGCCATCTTCGAAGACGATCACCCACTCCCGGGGATATTCGTGCCAGTCGATGGGATTGGGATCGGTCACGTGCTCGGTGGCGGCGTGCTTTGCGAGGGCGAGGACAATTGAGGGGGGAGTTGGTTTCTTGTCCATGCTTATGCTCGGAATGTGAAGTTTACGACTGCGCCCAGTAGTTTGATTACACCCGTGTCGCCTGCCTGGTCGATGGTGAGTTCGACGAGTACGTATTCGTCGTTATCGACCCAGAATGGGGCGGTGATGGTGAGTGTCATTTTGTGCTGGTCAACATCAACGCGCTCGCCTGCGGCGTCATGTCCTGTGTCGTACGTGAATGTCTGCGCCGCCACAACTGCGACGGCCCCATCTGCTCCGCGCGTGACCTTGTTGACTACGGCGTCTAGCGCCGTGAGCGCTGCGCCTGTGACTTCAAAGTCGATCTCGATGCTCTTGAGATAGGAGCCTTTCAGCGCGCTCGCATTGGACGGGATGCAGATTGGGATATTCACGACGCTGGTCTGGTTGGCGTCGTTGACGGTCTTGACGATGGTTCCCGCAACCTGCCCGGCTGCGAGTGACCAAGTGCCTGTCACGCAGTGGAACAGGGTTGGCGGGATGAATTGCGCTGCATGAGTGTCGTGGATCATGGGACACCTATAGGCGGGCTGTGTAATTGATATTTGCGCCCAGGAATTCAATGACGGTCGTCAGTGCACAGACGCATGAGAGTTCAAGCAGGTAATACTCGTTGTCGTCGATCCATGCAGGGGTGGTGACGGTGACAGTTAATTTGTGCTGATCCACGTCGGCGGCGTCGGTGGCGGCTGCAAGGTCTTGCGTTTCGGTAACCGCCGCCACAACTGCGACGGCTCCATCTGCTCCGCGCGTGACTTTGTTCAGTGTGGCTGTGATGCTGGTCGCGGCTGCGGTCAGGATTTCGTAGTCAATCTCGATGCTCTTGAGTAACGAGCCTTTCAGTGCGCTCCCGTTGGATGGAATCTGGATCGGGATGTTGACGACGGCGGTCTCGGCTGCGGCGGTTTTTTGTTTGACGATGGTTCCCGCGACGTTGCCGGCCGCGTCCGCCCACGTGCCTGTTACATAGTGAAAGGCGCTCGGCGGGATAAACTGCGACATGTGTGTATCGTGCAAGTAACCCATGGCTTGGTCTCCTTGTTGGGTTTGGAATTCCCCGCGGGCTTTTGAGTCACCCGCGGGGGTTGGTGTTCACATCGCCAATAAGACGATGGTGTGACTGAGACTATCCGGCGACGTTCGACTTGTGCAGCGGGCGGAAGTCGCCTACGACCAGGGCGATGAATTGACGGACCTTCAAGCGGTGCTCGTCGTTCATGAACACAGCCGGGTCAGTCTCGCGGCCTGCGATGTAGATTTCAGGGACTAGGCCGAAGCGTTCGCCCAGGATGATGGACGGGGCGATGGCGGGGTCTGCGACGGCGGCGTAATCGGTGGTGTCTGTCCATTCGGGTACGACTACTGGCTCGACGCGTCCGCCCCAGGTGATGCCTCCCGAAGTCGGGATGGTGACGCCATGCTGTGGGTTGATCTCCCAGCGCGGCATGAACAGGGCTTCTGCCTGCGGGCGAAGCGCGCGCGGAACCAGGCAGTAACGCGGCTCGACGGCCAGTTTCTTACCTGTGCCGTAGTAGCCTGTTTCGTTCTTGATCAACATTGGCTGGTTGTACATCGCCAGTGCGACGGCGTTCCAGGCGACGTAATCGGTACCGAGGGCGGCGGTCAGCAGGTTGGCGTGTCCGCCGCCCTCGGTCACGGCGGTGGAGTTGAAGAGCGCGCCTCCGTCCGCCATTGTTGGGCCTGCGGCGCTGCCACTCGTGAAGATGGCGGCTATTTGTTCTGAAATATTCCGCATGGCGGCGTTGCCTAACTCAATCGAGTATTGCTTGAGTTTGCGGGTCTCGTCGCGGTCGATGGCTTCCAGCGTGAGCGGCAGGTATCCGCCGTACTTGGTGAAGCTGGCGACTTCGGGGCTGTCGCCAACGGGGAGTTCAGTGTACTCGCCGCGCTCTGCAATCGACGGCAGGCTGCCGATCGTGCCCACGAGTGTGCCGGTGATCTGCTGTAGGCTCGTGAAATGCTCGACTAGTGCGATCTTCTTCCACCAGTCGTAACCAGCGACGCCCATGCGCTCGAAGGAATTGACTACGATCTTGTTGAGCGCGTTCTTGACCAAACCTGTGAAGTCGGCAGTTGTGGCAAGGGCGATGCGCTCGCCGTAGAATCCGCCATGTAGATCGAAGTCGCCGGTGAGCATGAAGTACAACTCACGGATGCCGGAGAGCCGCGCGGGTTTGGCATTCTTTAGATGTTCGGAGCGTTCGATCCCGAACATATCTTCGACGGCTGCCTGTAACTGGTCGTCAGTGTTGAACATCGCGCCGGTCGCGCGGCCTGGGCCTGAGATGCGCTGGCTCGCCATTGCTTCTGCTAGGACTTTGCGTTGGTCGTCGATGGCGGATTCCAGTTCGGGTGCTTCAAATTCTGTGTCTTTGAAGCGCTTCTGAATGACGGTGCGCGCGGCCTTCGGGAGCTTGGACGCGTCGAGCGCCGTGTCCAGCAGGTAATTGCATAGCTGGATGCGGGTCGCTTTGGCTTTCTTCTCGTCGTCGGCCAGTTTTTCGAGCCGCTGTTGTTCGCCGAGAAGATTGCGGACTGCCTGAGCGGTCTTGTCTACTTCGCTCAGTTGGGCGGCGTCAGTTTCCTGTGCGCCATCCATGACTTGATCTTCGTTCTCGTTCATAGTCGGTTCTCCTTGTAGGATGGATTGGAGCACGCGCAGGAATTTGCCACCGCGTGCAGGTTTGAGGACGGCGTCGGTGGATACGACGCGCTTGATCGCCGTGACAGTTCTATCGTCGGTGATGTCGATGAACACGTCGGCGCTAAAGCCAATGGGGAGGTCGGGATTTTCGAGAGCGGCGTCTGCCAGCTTTCGGAGGTCGTCGGCGCTCGGGCCTGTGGGTTTCAGGCGTGCGCCGATTCCCTGGTGACGCTCGTCCCAAGTGGGGGAGTGGATGATCCCTGCCAGGTCGCGGGCGGAGTGGCGCTTCTTGTCAAGTGTGGCTTCGTGGTCGATGTAGCACGGCACGCGATCCCACATGGCGACGGCCTTTTTCAGTGTGGAGGGTGGGAAGTTGTAGCCGTTGCCCGTGCCCGCTGAGATTGCGATGATCTCGTATTCGCCGCCTGCGGCGAGCCTGATCTGGATTTGGGATTTGATCTGCATTGGTTTGCCTTTCGGGATTGCGGTCTTCTCAGCAGAGGCGGCGTACCCGCCGCCGACGGAGCCGACGGAATCGCTGTTGGAGATTCGGAGTGGAGCGGTTGAAATATCGCCTGCGGCTGGCTCATCGGTCTCACTGAGTGTGCAATTGCAATGCTCCTGGCAGTAGAGCGAAGAGTGACGCGGCGTGAGCACGCCCCATTCTTCGGCGTTGTGTATCTGTCCATGCAGGGCCTTGCAGGAAGGGCAGGTATTCTCGGAGTTGGTCGATTGCCATTTGAGATTACTCATCGGCTGGTTCCTGCTCATCTGGCTCCACGGGTGCGGTCGGCGCGGGCTGTTCGTTGGTCGGTTTCAAAGGTCGGCGTTTGCCTTTCGGTTTGACGCGCGGCGATTCATAGACTTCACCTGCCATGCGGTAGGTCTGTCGTAGGAATTCAGGTTCGTCGATCAACTCGCGGTCGTACAGGTCTGCCATGACTGGCTCAATGCGGGAGGCGGCGAGCGCAAGGTTGGCGTTATCGCGTTCGGTGATGTCGGGCGCGCCGATCTCGATCTCTGCCAGCGGATTGACTCGGCGGTCCACTTCCTTGCGGACTCGCACGGCAATGGTTGCCATATCCTTGATCATGGCGATGAAGTCGGTTTGCTTCTGCTCGATGGCTCGGAAGGTCGGCGTCCCTGCTGCTTCTGCGGTGGTGCGGGTGGAACTCTCCGGTTCGGCGAGATAATGTACGGGAATGCCTGCGCCGAGGGCGATCATCTTCTTGATGGTCAGGCCATCCACAGAGGCGTCGAAGCTGTCCAGGTTGGCAGAGAGAATGCCCCAGTTTTCATCAGAGCCTTGCACAAGCACGCTCCCGGGCTTGGGCGGGTTGGCGTTGATATCCCGTTCGCGTGCGGCGCGTGCCTGTTCGCTTGGGTACTTGCCGCTGACGATGTACATCCACGCGGTGCGGAAGTGGTTGAGCCTGACCCGATCTTCGAGCCATGTCGAATAACGTCCGATCCAGGGCAGGAGTGGCGCGAGGTCGGGTTCCCCCCACACCACCCCGACGGGGCGGTTGGTGGTGTAGTGCAGCATGAAGGATGTGGACTCGCTGCTGTTGTCGTCGAAGATTGGTTTGGTGGGATCGTAGGCAGGCCACGGCGACACGCCTTCCAGAGTGGGAATGTAGTACGTCTCTTGAAAAATGTCGTTGTCTGCGGTCTGTATTTCCTTGATGAGTTCCGATGGCACGGCGCGGATAAAGGTCATTCCGTCGCGTGTGGCGGTCGCAAGGAAAAAGAGATTGCCTGAACGCGTACGCTCGTCGCACCATTGCGGGAGTTGTTCGGAGAGTTTATTAAGGGGATGGTTCCACCACGTGAGCAAAAATTTGTGTGTGGCGGCGTGCTGACATTTGATGTTGAAGCCTTCGCCTACAATGAATTCGGTGTACAACTTGACGATGCGGCGCGCGATGGGTGACACTCTCCACGCCCTCAGGCATTCTGACAGGATTGTGGCACGGTCGTAGTCGAAGCGGTCCCGATATAAGCCGCTGGCGTGGTCGCCGATGTAGAAAGTGTTGTCGTTCTCGCGGACGCTCATCTGTTCGCGCTTGGGTGGGATGAATTTCGATAGGAATGTTCTCAGCATTAGAATCCTTCGTCTTTTTTGCAAAATACAGGCTGGATTGGCGCTGTTGGCTTGGTGGGTAGAATCATGTCTTGGATATAGCCAATTGTGTTGACGGCGTCGCCGAAGAATTGAGCGAAGATCAAGCCAGGCGCATTGAGTAGTACGAAGGGCGCGGCGAGTGCTTCAAAGAACGGGTTGGAGCCGCCCCCGCCGCTGAAGGCTGTTGCGTGTGTGGGTGCCGCGAGACTCGCGTACTGGATACCCACTCAATGTGCCTGGCTGGTGACGGTGCGGAATTGTTCTTCCGGGCCGCGTAGTTTGATCGCGCGGCGATTGGATTGGGTTGGCATTAGTAATTCCTGTCCATCTCTTTGAGCGGGTCGGGTTGCTCGATCACTGCGGTTTCCGTGTGGATGTACCATTCCAGCTTGTCGAGTTCTGCGATCATGGCGTCGGCGAGAATATGATCATCGTGGATAAGCTGGCCGTCTGCGCCGCGCGTGCCGTCAGGCACGCCCCATCTCATGGTGTGGAGCGGGCCGACAAGGATTTCGCTCTCGCAGTTGGCGTACTGCTCAGCGACCAGTTCGGACGGTGCGCAATCTCGAAGGCGTCCCGTCTCGATGATGCCGATGAAGGCGTAGCCGAGTTCGCTTTTGACCTGCTGGGAAAATTTGATAGCAATGGTTTTGGTGGGATACCTGCGGACGAGCATTGACCAGAGTCCTTCTCCTACACCTGTAGCGTCCACGACGATGTACTGTATATTCCACGCGTCCACGATCTGGCAGACCTTCCCGAAGATGGCGACGTGACTCTCTCCCTGCCACGCCCGCCGCTGTACGATGCGGTAGGTTGGCGCTTGCAGTGTTTCCAGTGATGACAAGTCCACTTCTGTGATGTCGAGCGTGGTGTAATCCCTGCCGGGATTTCCCATGCCGTCGAGATTGAGCAGGGCTTCATCCTGTCCGCCCACGTCGATCGTGACGGCGTAGATATGGCCTGGGGTGGGGGAGTCCTGGGCTTCTCTGTCTCCGACCATCAGCGTGCGGCGTGCGGCGTTGAACATGCCCGTTAGCTCGTCGATCTCTTCGCAGAAGTATTGCGTCTTGACGAGTGGGTGCTGCCGCCCAAGCTTCCTGATCTCGCCGTCCACGAACTGCCCATAGGCGGCGTTGACCTTGCGGACATCGTCGGCGGTGTAGATAAATACGCGGCGGATGCCGTCCTGCTTTTCGAGCTCGCGTGCGGCGCGCATTTCACGGGCAAGGAGCGTTTTGCTGGTCCACGTGGTTCCGACGATCACGCGGGTGGCGTTGGTGGAGGCGGTCATGGGGACGAAGCGTTTATCGTAGACGCTCGGCTGGATGTCCTGCGATTCGTTGGCGACAAGCAGGAGTGAAGCGACGGCGCCGACGACATTGGCGGCGGCGTCGGCTGAGAGGAACGAAGCCACACAGGAGCCGATCATTCGCATGAAGTCACTGCGTTTGTTCCAGATGGTTTTTGTCAGGAGGTTGCCAGTCAGCCGCTTTTCCAGTCGCACGATGGCATTGATCGTCTGTGGTTTGTAGGTGGGGTTGGCGATTACGATCCCGGTATCGCGGTGAGCGAATAAAAGCATGAGATAAGACAACAGGTTTGCAAGCAGTTCGTCCTTCCCTGCCTGGCGCGAGATAACGATCACGATGGTCAATCCCTGCTTCTCGAAGATGGATTTGAGGATGGCCCGGGCTGGTTCTGCCTGATATGGATACAGATTGATTCCGCCGCCGCGTGCGGTGAAGTTGGGGAACTTCTTTGCGACCGCCTTGATCGTCTGCTTGAACGTGCTCATAATCCCATCTCTAGGCGGAGTTCTTCCAGGGCTTCGGTGATGGATTTCTCCAACTGTCCGCCTTTGCCGCGGGTTAGGTAGTGGGTGCGGATGAGCGTGCCAAGCGATTGCGTTATCAGGCTGAGGGTGTTCATCTGCTTTAGATAGTGGTCGTCTCTGATCTCGCTCTGGCCGCCGGCTTTGTTGGGGGCGTACACGGGCGAGATGTCGATCTGGTCATAGAGCAAGTCCAGGCACACGCGCAGTAGGTTGATCTCGGCTTGAACATCGGTCGGCTCCTGCCCGTCGAGCCGCTTCTTTTGTTCTGTGGTAAAGCGCTTCGCGTAAAAGCCATGCCGCAGGGCGTTTTTATTCCCGGCCTGTCCGCCCGGCTTGCGTTGCGGCTTCTTTCGCGTTGCCATGTCATTTCATTTCCCCGTGCAGGCTCGCTATCTCTTTTCCGAGACTGCGGATTTCGTCTGCAAAACGTTCGGCCATAGCTTTTATTGCGTTGTTGTTTGTTTCCTGTTGTTGTTTTAGGAATTCCTGCCATGCCTTATCGCGTCGATCTATCAGGTCGGTGAACAACTTGATCATGGCGAGAGAAAACCATACAAAAATTCCGACGAGTGGGACTTGGATTAGTAGGCCGATGTATTGCTCGATGTTGCTCACGGTCTCGGCCCCATAAATCCACGCTCACGCAGGAAGCGGTCAACCGCTTCGACCCAGGTGTCGAGGATGGGTAATGGCTGCTGTGTCTGCTCTCTGGCGTAGGCGTGATTGCCTTTTGAGATCATTGCATAACGCTGCACCGCGCCATTGCCTTGCGAGAGTCTTGCCCAGGTTTCGTCTTTGAGTTGGAAAATGTCGTAGGCCGTAAATGCTTCCCCTTCTGCCATGTGTCCGGTTACGGTCTTGTTGTTCGATGTTTCGGGTTTGGATCGGATGTTCAGGCCGTTGCCGTAGTCGTTTGCTACGATGAAGATTTTTTGCATGGGCTTCCTTTCTGTGGGATACAGAGCACGGGACGGCCGCGGCTCTTTGTCGAGACGCGAACACGGGAGGGCTATGAAGCCGTCCCGTGTCTGTGGGTGGATAATCGCGCCTGGGTGTAAATATGAGCAAGGAAAATCACCGTCAATTCTGACGATGATGGCCAGTAGTGATCGTTCAAAGGCGCGGGAATGTGTCCCGTCAAAACCAAGGCGGCGTACCCGCCGCCGCAGGCCAGTCGGCAGCATTGTGGGGGTTGACAATATCGCCATTAGTTGCGATACTTATGCGCGGAGGTTGTATGAATAATTACCCAGGCGGAAAGAACGGCTCAGGCACTTATCAAAAAATCATTAATCAGATGCCACCGCACCTGACGTTTGTTGAAATGTGTTGTGGTTCGGCTGCGATCACTGCCTTGAAAAAACCTGCCGCCGTTAATTGGTGTGTGGACATCGACGCCAGGGCAGTGGCGGCGGCCAGCGTGAGATTGTGTGACGTACGTGGTCTCACCGTCGTCTGTGACGATGCGATATCGTTTTTACAGTCTCATGTCTGGCTCAATCCGAAGGGCGGCGAATTGGTCTATGCCGATCCTCCTTATTTGGGTGAGACTCGATCTTACAAGAAAGCGATTTATCGGAATGAGATGATGGATGAAGATAATCATCTGCGCTTGCTGACTGTGCTCAAGTCCCTGCCTTGCAAGGTGATGATCTCGGGTTACTGGTCTGAACTATACGAGCGGCAACTGGATGGCTGGCGCTCGATCTCATTCGAAGCCGTTACGCGCGGTGGGTGGATGGCTACCGAGTTTGTTTGGATGAATTTCTCTGAGCCGCTGGAGCTGCACGATTATAGATATCTGGGGGAGAATTACCGCGAGCGGGAGCGGATCAAGCGGTTGCAAAGCCGCTGGTCTCGTCGGTTGGCCTCGATGCCGCGGCTTGAACGGCTGGCGCTCATTCGGCAGATTGATGCGCTGAAGGCGGGGATGTGATGTGCTGTCCGTGGGTGGGACCGGCGCGGGTAACGGGTGGAACTGTCGGGCGATGCTGAAGCCCCGAAGCCGTCCCGAAGCCGAAGGCAGCTGCAACCACTGCGATCTGTCCGCTGGCGGCGAAGCCGAAGGCTTAAGAAATTTTAGAAAAGCCCCTCGGGCGAGGGGCTTTGGGGTTTGGGCGGGGAGTTCTATGGCTGGCGGGTTTCCAGTCCATAGAACGGCTTGCGTTAGCGGCTGACAGCTGGCAAACCAACTTGATTATCTTTCACGACGGCGGGCAAAATGCCTGAGCCTTCAAACAGTCCGCTGCACGCTGTGTTAGAAAGCAGGGCGGTAATAAGCTGTTTACCGATCCATTCAGTGTATGCGGGCGGGATAGCTTCTACGATCTCGGCTCTACTCATCCAGGATATGCCCATCGCCCTACGAACTCTAGGTAAATTGGTGATGTGACCTGTGACAGTGACAAACTCACCGTTTTTATATTTCGCCCGATCAGTACCACGAACGCTATTACTAGAGTACGAGTGATGATTGCAAGCCATTGGGGAAAAGGTAATCGCTGGATTGCATAAAAACAGGCGATGACGAAAAACACGCAATCCAAACATGGTTCCACATAGCAAGAGATAATTTTGCATTGGTGCCCCAGGCACATTTTCAACGATATAAGGCTTACCAGTTTTCTTCAACGCTTCAAGGGTTGGTTGCAATAGATCAGGATGCTCTTTCTTGCTTGTCCATTTTGTGATACGTGAATATCTCTGGCATGGTGGGCTTGCGTGAATTACATCGAACTCCTGCCAATGTTGATCGAGAAATTCGAGAGCATCAGCCTGATGAAAGGGAAAGGGATAATTTGGCTGTGGCTCAATATCGACGCCGACAACATCGAAGCCCGCCAAATAGTAGCCATAACCCGCGCCACCAGCTTTACAAAACAGATCAAGCAATTTCATTTGCGACACCTATAGCCCTGCTTTCTAACGGTTTGCGTTAGCCGCGTGTGCGACCAACCATAACCTTTGATTTGGATTTGACGACCTTTGCGCCGCGACGCGGCACACGTCGGCTGCACGCTTTGTTGGGCGGCGTGACAGCTTTGATCGGACAACAAAACTGATGGCATTCAGGTGTAGCGTTTTTGGGATGAGAACAAGTACCATCCCAGCTATCTTTCCAGCCACAGTTTTCAAAAGGAACAAACGGAATAAATGTTTTTTGTATCATTGCACCTACTTTCTCGTTGGGCGGCTTGCTGTTTCTGCGGCTTCAATGCGTGCTTTCTGAATATCTAACCATTCCCAGGAGCCAACACAGGCTACACCAGGACTAGCGACATGCTTACGGAACTGACCGCGGCGGGTCAGATTGATACGCCGATTACATCTCAAGCAAATCGCGCTGCCCCATTCATCACTCGCGCCGTGAAATCTTTTGTGCCAATACATTGATTTCATTATTCCTCCGTGTCGCCCAACGGTTTGCGTGTGCTGCGGGTGGGTTTGATACCTGTCCAAAAATGCGGCACGTACCCACCCGTCAGCTCGACGCTTTGTTAGTGGGCGTTGCTATCCATCATTCGTTTTTTTAATTAACTCTGTGATGGCACGCTCTAAAAATTCTGTCTGTGACAGGTTCAGTTTTTCTCGCGCGTCATCTGCCTGCTCCAGCAATTCGGGAGTGGTTCGCCAATCCCAACCCCTGACCAGGTTTCCATATCGTGACTGTCGGCGGGCAGTGTCCATTTCAGCAGAGCACTCGTCAGCTGTGAGATTTTCGCCATATTCAGATTTCAGGCGGCGGGCAATGGTTTTCCATTCATCTGTTCCGTGGTCGGCTGGCTCACATGCACCATAACGAGCGGCGTAGACCATATCGGCGGCGAGAGTAAACCCGACACCAGCATTCGGGTTCTGCTCCAACATTCGGCGGTAGTGCTGTTCGTTTCTCATGCTGTCACCGCCTGACTGATAATTTCCTGAGCGCGTGATTTGCTGATTTCATGGACAGTTCCATCGTCGTTGATCAGAACAAAACCGCTCCACTCGTGATTTCTGGCAGTAGAGCCTACACAGAAATTGCGAAACTCATATATACCAGCCCCCTGCATTTCAAACGAGATGATGCCAGAGCGACCAGAGCCAGACATACCCGATTTGTTCTTGCGGCAAAACTCGCGTTTGAAACCAAATTTTGGATCTGTGCTAGTAATTTTGGCAATCCACGCGTTCGCGCCATAGCCACCACCGCGAATATCGGTTACCGATTCGGTGAGAGTAATTTCTGTGGTCATGCTATAACTCCACACGCTCAAAAATCGAGCCGTCATTGTTGACGAAAACAAATTCGTTGCCGTCTACATACCCATAGCCGTAATAGTTTGTGTGTCCACGAGTGATGGATTTCCATTGCCAGTGGCGGTATCCTAATCGTTCATTCTCACGAGCCAATTCCAGATCGCGCATGGTCAGAGGCTTTCCCTCTCCGCCCATGCGGGGCAGGGTGTTTTTGTTTTGTAGGCGCTTGATTTCATGGAACGCAGGTTCCGTCCCGCCGAGAGCCTCAACCAGTTCGTTCATCGCATACACGCGGACGCCTGAGAAATTTCCAGAAATTGCGACTGCTACTGGTTTTCTCGTTTGCACATTGTAGATGGTTTGTGTGTTCATTTTTTTTCTCCTGTTTGGTATACCCTGATATTACTACATTGTACGTACAGCGTCAAGGGTAAACAGGAAACTCGTTTTGCCATTTTTCATGGTCGCGGGACAAGCCCACTAACGGTTGGCGTGAGCGGCGGCGGAGACCACAAATTACCACCGCCACTCACGAGTCAATTTATCACGCTTAGGTCGGGGCGGAAGAAATTCCGCCCCGTGTCGTCCCTGGCTGTCACTGCGGCGCAAGGCCTATGATTTTCTGGGGCGTCGGCTGTTCGTTCTCGCCTGCTTTCATTAGGGCGCGGACTCTGCGGTTGAGTGGGTTAGGTCCTGGCTTGAGCGTGGCCGGGTCGATGTTCAGAGCGGGCAGGGTCTCGGGCCAAACACGGACGCCAAATTTCAGGAAGGGCGCGCCTTTGATCTTGTATACTGGTTCTCCCTTGTCGCCGGTGCTCATGATGATCTCGGCGCTCTCGAAGTCCTGGTATAGTGCCGCGCTCGGTGCTGGCTGGCTGGCCTGCTGCAAGCCGCCGCGTATGGATTCGATTGCGGCGTGCAGTTCGGCGATTTCGTTGTGCAGGCTCTCGAATTCAGAGCGCAATTCGGCGGGCGTGATTTTGTCGGTGTTCATGGCTAGTCATCTCCTTGTAGTGGTGCGGTGCACATTCCGTTTACGTCCAGCGGATAGCCGCAGGAATGGCACTGCCCATAGAATTGTACGCGCACTTCGGCTGCGGCCTGCTTGCCTGCCGCGATGATCTGATCTATTTGGTCAAGTAAGCGCCTTTGTTCTTCGGCGAGTGCTGCAATACGGGCGTCGATTTCCATTGCCTACGCTCCCAACTCCGCCATAATGACAGCCTTGTCCACGCGCCGCGCCTGGGCGTGTGGGCGGATGATTGACTCCCGGTACATCCATGCCGCGATGCGGTGCTTGCACACGTGGCCGCGCCGGTGGTCCTCGCAGGTGCACGCGCCCTGAGAGACCGTATACCAGCCCGTCGAGCCTTTGACCATGATGATTTTTAGGGATGGCGTGATGGACTCCCCGAGAAAGTTGCGCCGCGCCATTTGGACGGACATCATGCCGCGGAAAAGTTCCGCGGCTCTCTGCACGCGCAACGGCTCTAGCTCGTAAACTGTGACGGCCTCCTGCGCCAGCGCCTCGATCGTGGCCGACGCGCCGGGCACTGCTGCCGCCTGGGTGTATGGGCGGACATTCTCGCGGGGCGTGGAGAATGGAAGCGGCGCGCCGATGAATTGGACATCAGCGATTTCGCCGGTTTCGGTGGCTCGGACGCTCAACAGAACGTGAGCGCCTTCGTAGCCTGTGACTGAGTAAAGCAGGGTTTTCATTGGTGACACTCCTTGATAGTGAAACGATAGTGAAACAGGGCGAACCCTGAGACGACCTAGAACATAGACTGCTGAGTGGGCAACCAGCACCAGCACGCAAGGCCGAGATATGATGCACAAACCCACTCGCCCGTGCAACTGGGGATTTGCGCGGGCTGCTCGCCGAACGCGAACACTGGCAACCCTGAGCGCACACACTCGCGCGCGACGGCCAGAGACCCGGAGCCCGGCGAGAAAAACACGGCCTGGGAGCAGCCCTGGAATGCCGCAATGGAGCGCAAGAGATAGCGCGCGGGGATGGGCGCAGACCGGCCGCCAGCAGCCAGGACGACACGCGCGCCAGAGCGAGCAGCCTGCTGGACATGGACGGGAGCAACCCCCAGATGGGGCGCAACTGCGAAAACAACGAGGGACGACGCGGGGGCATAAAACAACACCATTTGATCTGCGCCAAACTGACAGCCGACATGGATTTTTTGCCCACTGGCAACCACTGCCCCGATGATTGGGGACAACGCTGTGGTGACATTGATGGATGACCGGGAGCCACCGAAATAAACTGACATGATGTTTTGACCTTTGCCTTTGCTCTAATTTTATGACCGCATAATGGGCGAACTAAACCCCAGCGTTAAATAAAAAAGCAAGGGCCAGTGAGACGCACAAAAAACAAAAAATTGGCGTGCGAATGCAACGTCCAATTTTTTGTAATTCAAATAAAGAATGCGCGGCGCAAGCCAGTGGCCTTGCTTTTTTATAGCGGGGTTTTAGAATTCGCTTATGCGGTAAAAATCTTCAAATGGCAACTGCTGGATTGGGCGAGTGGTGTTCTTCCACATCGCCCAACCGAGCTTACCGAATCCCGTCGGTGTTGCTCTTTGAGAAAAAGAACTTTGAAAAGTGAATCAATGAATTGTTCCGCGGCGGCGACTGCCGTCCGCTACCATCAGGCGGTGGGTTTCGCAAGCACACACGAACTTTTAGGCGCAACCGCGCCGACCCCGCTCGGTAATCCGAAGCGGGGGAAAAGAAAGCACCCTGCACCCCTATCCCAACTTAGACACACATTGCTAGACGCGGAGCGCCGCCATCCTGAAAGGTGGCGAGCGGCGAAGCGGCTGGGGGTGGGGGGTTGGGTTTGGGAGGGGGGCGGGGCGCTCGTGTGTGTCTTGCGTCCGCCTGGGCGGTTCTGGCGAAGGGGCGGTAATCCGCCGCTCTGAGCCGTCGGTGTGGCTTGCTCTTCTTCAAGAACTGCGAGGGTTTTACCCCGGAGCGTTATTAAGTCCGTTCTTGAAGCGGCGGGCGTTCGTCCCGCGGCTGGAATCTCCTCCGCTGTTCTGGCTTTGTGTTTTAGCGAGTGCAAGTCGAGCGGCGGGGCCGTGCACGGAGCGGACGGCGGCGGTGCGCTTCCGCAGACGGCCAGCGGAGGCACGAGACCCGCAAAACACTAAGCCATGCGGGTTCATTGTCTGTGTATTTGATGGTGTTGGGGTACGGGGTGTAATCCCGTTAGGAACGCGGCGGCGCGCTGCTGCTGCCCGCCTGCGGCGCAGCCGATAGAGTCGGCCCGAAGGGACGGAATCGGGTGGTGTGCGGTTCTGGCTGTGCGTTCTTCTCAGGTAAAGGCGGGCGTACCCGCCCGCCGAAAGAGCCGACAACCACCGCTGTTGGACGTATTGACAAATATCTATATGACGGAGTACACTTGTTCTAATCAGACTGGCTTTGAATGTATCGCAAGACGGCCCCAATGCATGACCCTTCAAATGGGAGCGGATCTCGGGGTTGCGGTTAGATGTCCCGTTACCTGAGCCAGTGAAGTAAACAGACGGCGCGCGCAAGTCGTCTGTTTTGTTTTCTGAAGCACCGTCAAAATTGGCGATGATGGCCAGTTGACTTTGCCTTTTGAAAAGTTGTATTATATTTCTGGCGGGGTTGGGTGCCCCCCTCACCCTGCTCCGCCGTTTAGATCGATATTTTATTGAAGGACCCGCCGCCAAAACGCCTGGGCGTTAGGCGGCGGGTCGTATTTAACGGTATTGACATGCGTAATGCGGTGTAGTACACTGTCTTACATGGACAAGAAACCTAAATCCCTGCCAAAGAATGAGGCCAAGAAAAATCTCTCCATGCGCCTGAAAGAAGAAGATCGAGAGCGTATTGAGCGCATCCGCGCGGCTCTCACAAACAAGGGGCGTGATGTGCCTGACATTGCCGAAGTTGTCCGGGCTGCGTTGCGGATTGCTGACAGTGAGTTGAACCCATGACGCGCCGCAGTGTGAAGCGCGCCGCCTGGCGTCACATCTATCAGACCATGGACAGCACTTCTCCGTCCCTGCTTGAAATGTTTCTGCAATGGATCCAAAATGAATTCTTCCGCTTCTTCAAACGATAATGAAAATGCGCTGCCGCTGGTGGGTAGTCTTATGCTGGCTGCGGCTGGCCTGGTCGATCCGTATGTCTATCGCTTTCAGGATGACCGCTGGTATCTCTCTGCGAATGGCGCGGAGTGGATGGTCGTTGAGCAGGAAGATGGCGGTTTGAAGTTGGTGGAGAATCCGTTCTAAGTTAAAGCACAGTTCCCGCCGTTGACGCGGCGGGAACTGAGAAAGACGGGGGCAAGCTGTGTTAGGTTGGTCGGAACCTTAACAACTTACCTGAGCGGGTGATGGGACTCGAACCCACGATATCTTGCTTGGGAAGCAAGCGTACCCCGATTGTACTATAAGCTCGGGACTGGCAGATATTTCTTCATGGCTTCCAATCGGAGTGTGCGCGTGTAGGTCTTGATCATCTGTGACGACTTCCACCTGCCGCCCTCCATGAGTATACGTTCGGCGGCTCCGTTGAGCGTGCCGATCACGGCGAAAGAGCGGCGGAAATCTTGTGGGGAAAGCTGGATACCTATCGTCTTCCCCCACTCCCCTACAATGCGATTGAGACCTTCGGGCGTGATAGCCTGGCCTGTCCGAAAGCTGACGAAAAGATAATCATGCTCACAGGCTGGGCGGTGTGACTTCCAGTGTTCAACGTGTGCCGCGGTGTCGGGGCTATAGATCGCCGCTTCCCAATCTCCACCCTTTACGACGACTTCCAATGTCTGTGTATCGGTGTTCACGTAGCGCATTTCCAGGCGGCATAGCTCCGACTCTCGCAAGCCTGTGTCGAGTGCGAGGGCGCAAAGCGCCAAGTCCCTGGCTCCCTTTGGGGTGTAGGGATTGAACGATGCGAGTAACTGTAAGGCAACTTGCTGTGTGAGTGCGCGTTGGGGTTTGCCTTCGATGCGCTGTAGGCGTGCCATTCGTGCGGGGTGGTCAGGTCCAAATCTCCATGCAAGATATTTTTGAATTGCTGCGAGCGCCATGCACTGGCGCTTGTTTCCCCATCCGCTGACTTCAAGAAAGTGAACGAGTCCCGCAGCCGTCAGGCTGTCGGGTTTGACCGCCGCCAGCAGGCGGTGGAGCACATCGGAGTATGTCCGCTTGGTCTGGGCGGCATACGGATGCGAAGCAAGAAAAGCGTCAATTGTGTCCATCTGAAAATCTCCCGTGTGTATTGAGTATGTGGTGTTGGGTGGACGCGTGAGGGTCCCCCGTGAAAAAACTCGCCGCGGCGACGGCGAGAGTTCAAATCGAAAGAAGGTGATAAAGATTTGTTCGGCGTAATCTGCCAAAATTGGCGACCAGCCACGGGTGGGAGTGTCACCTGCGCGCCCACGGCTGGCCTTTGGGAATTCTATCAGAAATCAAAAAAAAGGAGTGTCACAAATGCAATACTTTTACTTCCAAACGAACTACCCTGGCGTGTATGTTCGGTGTGGAAAAAATGGAAGCCAGGCTGAAGTTGTTACCGAGCGCGACTTACCGCGCGAAGGTTTGACGGCTTTCAAGGGTTGCCAGTTGTCGCCTGATATGCGGCGGGTACTGATGGAGTCCTGCATGGGTGCGAGGGTGGATACATCGCAGTATGCAACGGCTCAATCTTAAGGAGTGTCGCATGAAATCCGATAATCTGTTCGATATCAAATTCACCTTTCTGGATGCGGTGAAAATTCTTTTGTTGATCGTGACGATGTTCAGTACGTGGAACATCGTCGACGTTATGACGCCTGATGGGAGTTGGGCTTGGGTTCGCGAACTTGCTGCGGTTGGCATGGTCGAGGGTGCGTTTCTTGGCTTCGAAGCGGCGACGGCGAACGCAAAGAGCAAACGGCAGGTGAAGTTTGCGACCATTGGTTTCTTCTGCTCCCTGGTTGTCATTACGCTATTCGCTGGCGCAAGCGGCCTGCTTGAATTCGGCGGGCCTGTGCTGCTTGCTCAAAGCGCGGCCAACGCTTTTGGGATTGCATGGACCGGGCAGGATGTGGTCACGGTGGTGGCGCTGGCTGTGCTGGTGGTTTGGATTGGCGCTCTGGCTGCGCTCTATCGCATTTACTCTCTGGCCGATCCCGATGCGCAAGTTGAAATTGCACGGATTGACGCAATGGGCGATGTTGCGAAAGAGGAAGTCAATGCCTTGCGGGATGCCTTGACCGAAGCAAAGCCGATTGTTGCGGCTTCGCGCGCGATGGTGAAAATCCAGTCGGAGTATGGCGCCGAACTTGGGCAGGCTCGTACCGAAGAACTGCTTGGGCAGGTGAAGACGAAGTTGAATACGAGGTACGGAATTCCGTCTGCTCCTGTTCCTTCCGATGTGTCCGGCGACGCCATTCTGCCGTACCCTGTTTCGAAAGAGGCAAATGTCCCTTTAGCGGATCTGGACGGCGGGCCCGAGGGTTAGGCCGTCGGCGGCGCAAGGTTTGGCGGACCTGCGAGTGGTGCGGCGAGCGGTGGAAAACGTCTGTCCCGACTGCCCGCTATCACACCGATCAATGCAGGATTTACGCCCATCGTGAACGGGTCAAAATCATGGCTGTAGGAGCCGAAATTGTAACGGCACGTCCCGTTACAGAATGATACTTTAGGCTGGGCGGGCCTACCCTGCCCAGCCAGGAGGAAAATGACGATGCCTAGAAAGGTGAAAAGCAGTGAGATTCAGGTGCAAAGGCGGGATAATTATGCCTATCACTTCCAGATGTTTGCGAAGTTCCAAGCGTTGCCGCCTGCGGAGCAAGCGTTGTTGAAAAGACTGGCGCGTAATATTCAAATGCCAGGGCTGACCATTTGGGGAAGCCTGGACTATAGTGAAGAGGAACTGACCGCTATTTATGCGCTCGGTGTGGCGAACGCACTTCCTGATCCGTGGTTACTGATGCCGATCTACACCGAAGTGGGTTGGCAGGAATTCCAGCGACTATGGAAGGAACTTCCCGAGCCCGTGGCGTTTATCCACAGGGTGGGTACAACTTACGCGAGAGCGGGTTTTAGCCGTGAAATGCGCTGATTTTGTACACAGGGGGGTGTGTACAACTATGCTTACCCCTGTGTACAACCTTCTGAGTTGTACACATGTTGTACACAGGGGTTTTGACATTGGGGACGGTTTTCCCCAATGTCGGCTTTGTACCCATGTTGTACCCATGTTGTACACAGTTGGGGGTGGGTACAACTTTTCCACTATGAAAATGTGTCTTTCTATTTAAGCAAAAGTTGTACCCATTGTACACAGGGTCTACTACTACGACTACATATCCATCTATCTATTATGAAAGTGAGGTTTGAATGACATCATACGCAATCGAGTGCCCGTGCGGGCTGGAAGTGAAAGTGCCGTTTAGACGCCAGCGTCTGAAAGGTCGGCGCTGCCCGGAGTGTGAACGCTGGCTTGAAATTCATCTGACGGAATCGGGTGGGGTGGGGCTGGCCTTTGTGGATGGCGATCCGGTCTCTGAGAAGTGCAGCGTATATCGGGTGGACCCGATCACGGAAGCAGAAGTGGAGCGGTTGCGATGAACCTGGCTCAGGCGTGGAAAATTGGCGACCGTGTAAAGGCGGAGTTGGCGATCTATTGCCATGAGATCGAGATCGCTGGCTCTGTCCGCCGCTGCAAGCCCGAAGTTAAGGATATCGAGATCGTCTGCCGTCCAAAGGTTGTTGAGAGTGCAGACCTGTTTGGTGGAGTGGTCGCACAAGGCTCCTTGCTGCTTGAGTATTTGAATTCTGAGCGGTGGCGGCATGTGTTGTTGAAGGGCAAGGAGAAATACCGACAGTACGCCTTGACCGATGGAATTCACCTTGATTTATTTATGGTGATGCCGCCTGCACAGTTCGGCTTGCAGTACGTGATCCGAACTGGTCCCGCTGCATTTTCTCACTGGCTCGTTTCTGCTCGAAAGTATGGCGGCGCTTCTCCGTCGAATGTGAAATATGCCGATGGTGCGGTTTGGCTGAATGGGAGTGTTGTCTCTATGCCAACTGAGGCGAGTGTTTTTCGCTTTCTTGGCTTGGAGTTTGTCGAGCCATCCAAGCGCATGGCTCCGGTGGGCGGCAGATGGTAAAGCGTGTCCGTCCCATCCATGAAGAGGACTTGACCGTCATTCTGTTGGCGCAAGAAAAGGTCGTGCGAGTTTATAAACGGCTTGGTAACTGGCGTGCTGTGGCGGAGAAGTTAGGTCTAAAGAATGTGGCGATAGCCTGGGCGTTTGTGAAATGGGGTGAGATTCCGAAGCGCAAGGACCTTCGCTGTAAGCTGTTTCTTCCGCGCGTGCTCCCGAGCGAGCGCAAGCCGAAGGCGAAGCGC
>Ga0209416_1000963_pt1 | contig 23467 bp, 21 predicted proteins | sample RifGroF1_FD_184001 | JGI IMG/M metagenome (GOLD analysis project Ga0209416, IMG submission 184001) | Groundwater microbial communities from Rifle, Colorado, USA - Groundwater F1 (SPAdes) (version 2) | ecosystem: Environmental > Aquatic > Deep subsurface > Groundwater | place: Rifle, Colorado...
CCCCCCACTACTCTACTTGCTGTTTCACGAGCCGAACTTCTACCTCCACCACGATAATCTCTAATACCATATTTTTGTTCATATACATAATCGGCATGACTTGGTCGGTAAGAATTTTTTATATGCGAATAATCATCTGACTTTTGATTGGTATTTGGAATAATAAAACCTATTGGAGTTCCAGTGGTTTTCCCTTCAAATATTCCAGATAAAAATTGGACTTCGTCTTCTTCTTTTCTTTGGGTAACTATAACAGATTGACCTGGTTTTCTACGTTGCATTTCTGCTTGAATAAAATCAAAGTCTAATTGTATTCCAGCAGGACATCCATCTAAAATACCTCCCAAAGCTTCACCGTGTGATTCCCCGAAAGTGGTTAGTTTTAATAATTTTCCAAAAGTATTTCCTGACATAACAAAAGACTATAATTAATTTATTTATAAAGATTAACAAATGTAATGATAATTTAAAAAATAGTTTAGATAAAAACCATGAGTAAAAATTGTATTAAAAATTCTCAATTAATTAAGTAAAAATAGTATATTAGCTTACTAATTTAACCTAACTCGATATGAAAAAATCAATATTATTAGCATTTTTATGTGTCTCTTCATTATTTATTTCTTGTTCTAATGACGATGAAAACGGAAATGGAGCTGATAATTTTACAATTCCTTTAACTGATGGAAATTATTGGACTTACGATGTTGATAGCGAGGGTACTTTTACTCGTGATTCTTTGTATATTTTTGGTGATGTGGTACTTAATGCAAAAACCTACAAAAAATTTCAAACCAGAGATGATGTTGCTACAGGGTTTTATTCATCATCTTTGAGAAACAATGGTGTACGAAAAAGTGACTCAAAATTGTTACTATCAGGAGATTTGTCTTTAGCATCTGGCCAAAATTTGCCAATTAATTTTGATTTATCATTAGATGATTTTGTTATTTTTAACAGTAATGCATCTAATAATCAAGCTTTAAACAGTAATGCTGTAACAGGTACTATTCAAGAAACATTTAATGGTTTTCCTTTAACTATTAACTATTCATTACAAAGTTACGGAGGAGAAAGTTTCACTACTTTTACATCTCCAAATGGTGATGTATACAATAATGTAAAAGCTACAAAAATTAAACTTAATGTATCAGTCACTACAGAGCAAACTGTTGGTGGTTTTACATTTCCTATTACAGTTTTAGCTCCACAAGACTTAATAATTTCTACCTTATATACTGCAGAAGGAATTGGTGTTGTTTATACTAATACAGATACTTCTTATTCTATAAATTCAACTGTTGCTGACGAATTTGGTATACCTGCAACAGGAGCGCAAAATCAAAAAGAATACCTTGATATCTATATAGTTGACTAAATTGGCATGAAATTTGTAAAAAATTAGCTATATTTGTAAAAACATTTTAATATGAAGAAATTATTTTTATCTGCTTTTATGCTACTAGGGTTAGCATTTAGCGCACAAGCTCAGGACATTTCTAAGAACGCATTGGGATTACGTATTGGTGACAATGATGGTTTCGGAGGCGAAATTTCTTACCAAAGAGGAATTGGTTCTAACAATCGTTTAGAATTTGATTTGGGATGGAGAAACAGCAAAGATGTTGATGCTTTAAAATTAGTTGGTTTGTATCAATGGGTTTGGAACATTGAAGGCGGTTTTAACTGGTATGCTGGACTTGGTGCTGGTATTGGTAGTTGGAGTTATGACAAAAATGGATTTAGTGACAGCGGAACATTTGCTTTAGTTGCTGGAGATTTAGGTATTGAATATAACTTCCAAGAAGCTCCTTTTCAATTATCTTTAGACATTAGACCAGAATTCTATTTAAACAACAGTGGTGATAACCAGTTTAGAGAAGATAGTTTTGGTCCAGATATCGCATTAGGAATTAGATACCGATTTTAATTATAGAAAAAGTCCCAATTAAATTGGGACTTTTTTTTATTCAATTATTATTTTATCTCCTTTTGGAATTAAAGCTATACAATAAGGTGAGGTTATAACGGTTGTTGCCATTTCTCCTTTTTTAGGACCAGTTTCTTTTTTCTTAACAACAATAGATTCTTTATTGTTTGATAAAGACTCAATATCAATTTCGTATCCACCAGAGTTTTTTTGTCCTTGATACAAAACTAAAACATTCTTCTTCTTAAAATCAACTGCTAAAAATTTAGCATATTCAGATTCATCTAATTTAAGCGATTCTATGAATTGAATATACGTTTCATTATCTTGAATTAATAGATGACCTGATTTTTCAGCTCCACCCATTTCACTTTTGTAAATAACAGAAAATGAATTATCCATTACTTCTTTTGGAGCGCTACAAGACATTATTAGTACTAATAAAGGTAAAATTTTAATCATTATTTCGAATTTAAAGCTTTAAAATAAACTTGTTCATATAAAGGCATTATGTTTTGAATATCAAATAATTTAGCCGTTGCTAAAGCATTAACTTTAAATTGAGCCAACTTATTTTCATCTTTTAAAAGTGAAATAGCATCACTACTCATTTTAGCAACATCTCCAACATCACTTAAATATCCTGAAAAACCATCTTTATTCACCTCTGGCAAACCACCTGAATTACTAGAAATAACAGGAACTCCACATGCCATAGCTTCTAATGCTGCCAAACCAAAACTTTCGGTTTCAGAAGGTAATAAAAACAAGTCAGAGAAACATAAAATCTTATCAATTTCGTTACTATTTCCAAAGAAAATTACTTTGTTTTGAATACCTAATTGTTCACACAAATACTCTGCATTTTCTTTTTCTGGGCCTTCACCAACCATCATTAATTTTGATGGCACTTCCTTTTGGATTTCATAAAAGATTTTAACGATATCATCTATTCGCTTGACTTTTCTGAAATTAGAAATATGTGTTATTATTTTTTCATTTGCAGGGGCCATTAAAGAACGATGACATGGAATATTCTCTTTTAGTTTTTCTTTGTTTAATTCAATGAAATTTGGAATTACTTCGATTTCATTTTTAATATCAAACAATCGATACGTATCATCTTTTAGACTTTGAGAAACACTCGTAACTACATCAGATTTATTTATACTAAAACTAACTGCTGGTTTGTAAAATGGATGATTTCCAACTAATGTAATATCGGTTCCGTGAAGGGTTGTAACCATTGGAATATGAATACCTTCATCCGCTAACATTTGCTTAGCCATATAACCGGCATAAGCATGAGGAATGGCATAATGTACGTGCAAAACATCAATTTTGTACAATTTAACCATATCGACCAATTTGCTTGAAAGCGCTAATTCATATGGCTGATAATGAAACAAAGGGTATTCAGGAACGTGAACTTCATGGTAATGTACATTTGGATTCAACAAGGCTAATCGCACGGGTTGACTGTAAGTAATGAAGTGAATTTCGTGACCTCTTTTGGCTAATTCTAAACCAAGTTCGGTAGCCACAACACCACTTCCACCAAATGTAGGATAACAAACTATAGCAATTTTCATTTGTTTAAATTTTCAATAAAATTACCATTTCTAAAGTTGGCAATTATAAAACATTTGTTAATTTATTTTTTGAAAGCAGATTCATATAAAGCAATCCAATTAGCAACTGATATCTTTTTTACCAATTCACCAATTAATTCAAACGGTATATTTTCTGGTTTTTTTATTCGTAAACAACTTTTACCTAAATCTAATTTTTGTTTGGAATATTTTGGATATTCAGTCACAAACCACTCGTATAATTCTGGGTTTGCATAAATACCCATGTGATAAAAATTTATGCTGTTTTTTTGACTCGCAAATCCCATAAAAGGTAAAGCTTGCTTGGGATCACAATGATATCCTTTTGGATAAATAGAATGTGGCACAACAAAACCTGGCATACCATAACCCATTCCTTCTTGAAAGCCTTCAGGAAGATTTTCTAAAATTATATTTCTTAATTTTTGCAACGCTTCTCTTCTATCTTCTGGAGCTTCGTTGATGTATTGATCTACTGTAGTTGCTGCTGATGTCATTGTTAATTTTTTGAAATTAGAGAATTAAATTTACGAAAATTACTCAACAATTGCTTCGTAAATCACTTTTTGAATATTCTCTCTGATATTTTCTTTCGATAATTTATTTGTTGCATTAGAATCTGGAAACGTTCTGTTAGATAAGAAAACATAAACAATTTCTTTTTCTGGGTCTGCCCAAGTCATAGTTCCTGTAAAACCTGTATGTCCGAAACTTGTTAGTGAAACACAACCGCATGTTGGACCTTCATTTCCTAATTGTGGTTTATCGAAACCAACTCCTCTTCTATTCCCATCTTTACAAAAATAACAGGTATTGAACATGTTAAAAGTGTTTTCGGAAATATATGTTCTTCCGCCATAACTCCCTTTTTGAAGATACATTTGCATCACTTTAGCTACATCCAAAGCATTAGCAAACAAACCAGCATGACCTGAAATTCCGCCTTGCATTGCAGCTGCCATATCGTGAACATATCCTTGAACTAGCTGATGTCTGAAATAGGTATCGTTTTCCGTTGGGATAATTCTATTTGTATTCATTTTTCGTAACGGATTGTACATGATGGTATTGGCACCTAGAGGCTCAAAAAAATTAACGTGTGCTAAATCCTCAAGTGATTTTTTATTGTGATATTCTAAATATTCTTTGAATAAAATAAATGAGAAATCACTGTATTTGTATTGCTTTTTTGATAACAATTCGCTGTCTAAAATCGTTTTTACAATCGAATCATTATAATCTTTTCTCAAATACAATTTATCGGCAACGTGAATTGGAAATTCATCAGAAAATTCGCTTCTATAAAAATGTGTACTCGGTCGGTTCAAACTATCTAAAGTAGCTTTATAAAATGGAATCCAAGGTTGAAAACGCGCTTGATGCGTTAGCATATCTAAAACTGTTGCATTTTCTTTATTTGAATTTCTAGCCATTGGTAACATTGCTTTTAACTTCGTTTCTAAAGTTAAATGTCCTTTATCAAATTCTTGCATTACATTAGGCAAAGTAGCTACAATTTTAGTTAAAGAAGCAATGTCATATACATCAGTATTATTTACTTTTTGATTAGATTCATAAGTATGATTTCCGAAAGATTTTTGATAAATTACTTTTCCTTTTCGGGCTACAACCACTTGAATTCCCGGTGTCATTTTTTTAGAAATAGCATGATTAGCAATCGAATCAATTTTTGTTAAAACTTTTGAATTCATTCCAACATTTTCAGGAATGGTAAATCCCAAACGCTTGATTTCTAATGTTTCTATTCCTTCATTTACTTTAAATTCATCATCAATAGAAACAGGTAATTTTCCTTTTGCTCCCATTGATCCAAATATAATTTGAGGCGCAATAGTTTGAGCAATATCGTTATTTTGATAAGCAACTACAATGGTTTCAATATCTTCGAAGTTTTTTAAATTGGTTAATGAATATGGCTTGGTAAAACAAGTTAAAATCACATCATTTTGTTTGGAAATTTGATTAATCCAAAGCATTTCTTTGAAGTTCAAATTGTGATTTCTCCAAGCGCCATCTTGTTTGTGATAGCCAATGATTACCTTCGTATAATCTTGTAATTGTACTAAAACCGAATCTAAATTTTTGTTCGTAATTTCACTAATTGAAGCGTAATTTCTCAAATTAGCCAAAAACGTATCTGATTTATCGTTTCCTAATTTGATGTAGGCAATTTTTTCTTTTTCAATATCTCGAACCGGAATTAACTTATCGTGATTTTTGATTACTGTTACTGCATTTTCGTATAATTTATAATTCAGAGCGTCATATTCAACTGCATTCAAATCTTGGTATAAATTATCTAAAACGATGGGTTGATAATTATTCAAATTTGCTTTGTATTTATAAGCTAAAATCTTTTTAACCGAATACATCAAACGTTCTTCGGTGATGATTCCTTTATCAAATGCTTCTTTAAACTTTTTTATCGCAACCGGAACATTTTCAGCAAATAGCAACACGTCATTTCCTGCTAAAAAGGCTTCTAAATCAATATCGCCAGGTTTTTTAAAATTACTAGCGCCTTTCATATTCAAGGCATCAGTAAAAATTAAACCTTCAAATTGCAATTCTTTTTTTAGGATATCAGTAACAACTGGATACGAAATTGAAGTTGGATAATTGGCTCTTGGTTCTAAACTTGGCACATTCAAATGCGCTACCATTACACTAGATAATCCATTCTTAATCAGTTCTTTATATGGATAAAGTTCAACATCATTCAATCGATTTCTATCGAAATTAACTACAGGCAATGTATGATGCGAATCGGTTGAAGTGTCACCATGACCTGGGAAATGTTTAGCTGTTGCATAAACACCTTCATCTTGAAGACCTTTCATTAATGCAATAGCCCTTGTTGTCACATTTTCTTTAGTTTCACCAAACGAACGATTTCCGATGATTGGATTTTTTGGATTGGTATTGATATCAACAACCGGTGCAAAATTGAAATGAATTCCCATTCGTTTTGATTGTTTTGCCATCTGATTTCCAGCTTTTTCAATCAATTTCATGTCTTGAACAGCTCCAAGCGTCATGTTCCAAGGATAGCGATAGGTAGAATCTAATCGCATGCTTAAACCCCATTCGGCATCAATTCCGATGAACAATGGCACTTTTGATTTAGCTTGAAAACGATTGGTTAATTTCGCCTGACGAACAGGTCCGCCTTGGAAAAAGATTAATCCTCCAATTTTATATTCTTCAACTAATTTATCGATTGATTTATTATGTGCTTCGTCTTTGTTGGAATAAGCGGCAACCATAAACAACTGCCCTACTTTTTCTTCGAACGAAAATTGGTTGTAAATACTGTCGACCCAAACTTGTTGAGAAACCACTTCTTTAGCAGTTAAAACAGGTTTAGTTGTATTTTGGGAAAATGATATATGTATAAAAACTACCGAAAACAGTAGTGTGAGCACTCTTTGCATAAATTATAGTTTGATTTTTTAACTTAGAACTAAATCCATGCCAAAATACTACATCTTAACTTTAAAATAAAGTGTTTTAGGTTTATTTTATGAAGAAAGTTGTTAACTAATGGAAAACTTAATTTTCAAAAAATTAATCTATCAAATCGATATGACGATCGTGATAGCCTAATAAATACAAAACACCATCTAATCCAATGCTCGAAATAGAACTTTGCGCATTGTCTTTTACTTTAGGTTTTGCATGAAAAGCTATCCCTAAACCAGCAAGATTTAACATTGGTAAATCGTTAGCACCATCACCAACAGCAATGGTTTGATTGATATCAATTCCTTCTCTAAGAGCGATTTCTTTTAGATATTCGGCTTTTTTATTTCCATCTACTATTTCACCAAGATAACCTCCAGTAAGAACACCGTCTTTGATTTCGAGTTCGTTGGCATAAACGTAGTCGATTCCTAATTCTTTTTGTAAATATTTCCCAAAATAAGTAAATCCTCCAGAAAGAATTGCGGTTTTAAAACCATACGATTTTAAAGTATCTATTAATCTTCTTGCTCCTTTGGTTATCGGTAAATTAACAGCTACTTCTTCCAAAACTTCTTCTCTTAAACCTTTTAAAAGCAGCATTCTTTGTTTAAAACTTTCTTGAAAATCAATTTCACCTTGCATAGCAGATTCTGTAATGGCTCTAACTTGTTCGCCAACACCGGCAAGTTCTGCCAATTCATCAATTACTTCGGTTTGGATTAGAGTGGAATCCATATCAAAGCAAACCAAACGGCGGTTTCTTCTAAAGATATTATCTTCTTGAAAGGCAATGTCTAGATTTAATTCGGACGAAATGGCCATGAATTTTTCAGTAAATTCAGACTTATCTTTTATTTGTCCACGAATAGATAATTGAATAGAAGATCTTGGATAATCGTCTTCTTTAACTAAAGAAACTCTACCTGTCAATCGCTTGATTGCATCAATATTTAAGTTTTTTTCAGAAATAACTTTTGTTACTTCTGAAATTTGTTCTGCAGTTAATTTTTCACCTAAAAGCGTTACGATATAACGGTCTTTACCTTGAAGTTTTACCCATTTTTCGTACTCTTCAAGAGGAATTGGTTTGAATTTAGCCTTAATACCTAATTCATAAGATTTGAATAAGATATCTTTTAGTACAGCAGCTGATTTTTTTCCAGATTTGATTTGGAACAAAATACCCAATGAAAGTGTATCGTGAATATTTGCCTGACCAATATCTAGAACATTGGCATCATATTCTGCTAAAACAGCAGTTAAAGAAGAAGTTAATCCGGGTTTGTCATGCCCGGAAATACTTAATAAGAATATATCGCTATCCATGAGATATTTTGAAAATGGAATCTAAAAAAATCTGTTATGCCAACTTTCGCTAGCTGGAACTTCCCAAAAATCTTGCCATTCACCTAGTGTGTTTACTAAATTATTGAAAACAATAGTATTTCCAGAAACAGCTTTTTCTTTTGCTAATTTTTTGAAATCGATAAGTGGTTTAAAAGCAACGTGTTCACCCATTTTAAAGGTTACATTCATTTTATCCAGTAAATCAACCTCATATTTTTGTTCCAAATTTTGAATAAATGCAACAGAAGAATCAATTGAACATCCAGTTGCGGCTTGTACTTCCTGATTTATCGCAATAATAATAAAGCGATTGTATTTTGTTACAAAAGAAGCTTCTAATTGTTGACCGTGAGCAGACCAATCTTCTAAAAATGAAGTCAAATCTTTTTCAATTTCTTGAATTTCTTCGACAGAAAATTTTCTATTGGATTGATAAATCCAAATTTTTGATTCTTCTGGTAAGCTATCAAATGGTACAAACATGTTTATTTTTTTATAATATCAGTAACAATTTTATACGATACAAACTTGCCTAATTTAGCATCAAACAATTCCATTTCATAATATACAACGTCAACAGCATCAGATGCTTTTAAGACTTTATCCGTTAATAAAAAGGCATTATCAAAACTACTTAATAAGATAAATTGATTGTTTTTACCTGAATCTTCTTTTACAATAAATGTTATAAATTGCTCCGATTTAATTTCAGAAATTTTACCTGAAATCGTAAGTTCTTCAGCATCTGCTACTTCTTCAGCATCTCCTGTTTCTTCATCTAACATAAATTTAAAAACAGCAGGACATTTTAATCCCATTCTAGCACCAATATTAGTTGCCAACTCTTCCATTTTTTTATCATTAGAAATTACATTTTTCCCATAATGTTTTTCTACATCTTTCTCATAAGCATTGATACCTTCAATCAAACAGATTCCGATGGTTAATTCAAAATTTTCTTTTGTAAGCTCTTGTTTTTCTGTACATGCACAAGCGCTTTCCGCTAATTTATCAGATAATTGATCTTTAGTAAGTTTTTGTGCAAAAGCAACGTTTCCAACAAGGATAAGTAATAATAGAACTTTTTTCATTTTTAGTTTTTAATTTATAAATTTTGTGCATTTGCAATTATTTCTGCAATATCTAACACTTTGACTTCGTTTTCTTTGTGTGCAAATTTTACTCCGTCAGTCATCATTGTATTGCAATAAGGACATCCTGTAGCGATGATATTAGGAGTCGTTTCCAGAGCATCTTGAGTTCTTAAAACATTAATATCCATATTTCCTTTTTCAGGTTCTTTAAACATTTGAGCTCCACCAGCACCGCAACATAAAGCAGCACTTTTACTTCTCTTCATCTCAACAATTTGTGCATTTGTTTGAGATAATATTTCTCTTGGAGCTTGATATTCATTATTAGCTCTTCCTAAATAACACGGATCATGAAAAGTAATACGACTTCCTTTATAAGTATCTTTATTAAAATCAATACGTCCTTCTTTTAAAAGCTGCTGAATAAACTGAGTGTGGTGTAAAACTTCATAATTTCCACCTAAACTAGGATATTCATTTTTTAAACAATTAAAGGAATGAGGGTCGCAGGTTACAATTTTCTTTACTTCGTAAGCATTAAGCAATTCAATATTCATAAAAGCTTGCATTTGAAATAAAAATTCATTTCCAGCTCTTTTTGCTACATCTCCAGTACAACTTTCTTCTGTTCCTAAAACTGCAAAGTTTACATTTGCTTTATTTAAAATTTTAACGAAAGCTCTTGTGATTTTTTTTGCTCTGTCATCGAAACTACCAGCAGAACCTACCCAAAATAAAAATTCAGGTTGTTTTCCTTCAGCCATCATTTCGGCCATTGTTGGTACAATTAAATTTTCTGACATATTATATACTATTTATGATAGTTAATGTAAAATTATTCTTTTACCCAATTTAAACGATCCATCTGATTGTATGGCCATGGCGCTCCATTGTTTTCAATATTACTCATCATATTGTTTAACTCCATAGGAGCTGCACTTTGTTCCATTACTAAATAACGACGCATATCAATAATAATTGACAACGGACTAATATTGATAGGACACTCTTCAACACAAGCATTACAAGTTGTACAAGCCCATAATTCTTCTGGTGTGATATAATCATTTAATAAAGATTTTCCATCATCTACGAAAACACCTTTATTTAAATCGATATTTCTTCCTACTTCCTCCAAACGATCACGGGTGTCCATCATAATCTTACGAGGCGATAGTTTTTTACCTGTTTGATTAGCAGGACAAGAAGAAGTACAACGACCACATTCGGTACAACTGTAAGCATTTAATAATTGCACCCAGTTTAAATCCTGAACATCAGAAGCTCCAAACTTAGCTGGTACAGCATTTGGATTTGCTGGCGCTGCAAAAGGATCAGCACTTGGATCCATCATTAATTTTACTTCGTTTGTAACACTTTCTAAATTATTTAATTTCCCTTTTGCATTTAAATCAGCAAAGAAAGTATTTGGGAAAGCTAATAAAATATGTAAGTGTTTAGAGAAATATAAATAGTTTAGGAACACTAAAATTCCGGCAATGTGTAACCACCAAGCGGCTCTTTCAATAATTACAACCAAACCTTCGCTCATTCCATTGAACATTGGAACGATAAATTGAGAAATAGGAAAACTTCCTGCTTGATTGTAATGTCCAATTCCTAAATTTTGCAGGTGAAAATCAGCGGCATTCATTAATAAGAATAACGTCATTAATACAACTTCAAAATATAAAATATAATTAGCATCATTTCTTGGTTTACCATCTAAATCAGAACTAGTAAAACGTCCTAATTTGGTAACATTTCTTCTAATCCAAAAAATAATTACTGTGATTAAGACTAAGAAAGCTAAAATTTCGAATGAGCCAATTAAAACATCGTAAAATCCGCCCATGAACGATAACACTCTGTGTGTTCCGAAAAGTCCATCGATAATAATTTCAATCACTTCGATGTTGATAATTACGAATCCAACATATACTATAATGTGTAAAAATCCTGCAACAGGACGCTTTACCATTTTAGATTGACCTAAAGCAACCATAGTCATATTCTTCCATCTTTCAGAAGCATTATCACTACGATCTACATCTTGTCCTAATTTAATATTACGAATTAGTTTTTTTACGTTAATTGCAAAATAACCTATACCTATTGCTAAAAGCAATGCGAAGAAAATATTATCTAAAAATTGCATCGTATAAAATTTACTTTTTGATTGTATCGTTTACTGGAGCTACGTAAGGTTTGTTTTTCTTGCCAAAAACAGAAACATTTACATAACGTGTTGGATTTAGTCGAACGTCTTGTAATAACAATTCTAATTCTTTAGAAGTATTAGTAAAGTTATTATACATAGCATCGTCTTTCATTAATTTCCCCATAGTTCCTTTTCCTTGTTCTATGTCGGTCATTATTTTATCAACATTTGCCAATGTTTTTTCTAAATTTTTAACCGTTTGTCCCAAATTAGCTTTAGCTAAAGAATCAGATATTTTTGAAAAATTAGCAGCCGTTTTATCAAAACTAGTCATCGTTGAATTGATTTTTGATTTGTTATCAGCAATCATTTCGTTGATGTTTTTTGAAGCTACACTAAATTCAGAAAGTGTTTTATTTAGCTCAGCAATACTACTTTTTAGATTTTGTTTCGTTTTTTCATCTAAAATGTCATTTACATTAGTAAATAAAACATCTGCATTGTCTAGTAATTTTTGAACTTTGTATTGTAGTGGTTCTAATTGTTGCGCTAAAGCATCGGTTAATCCTAACTTGCTACTTGCCTTTAAATAATCACCCGAAACAGCTAAATTTCCATCAGAATCGTTTGGAATAATTATAATTTCTTTTCCTCCTAGCGGAGATGATCCTCTAAGTTCAGCAACACTTGTTTTTGAAATTGGATAATCTGAAGTGATTGATAATTCAACTACAACCTTTTTATTTTCTAAAAAAGAATATGAATTAACTCTTCCAACAGGAACTCCTTTAATAGTAACTATCGATGATGGTGCTAATCCTTCAACAGAATCAAACACTACATACAATTTGTTACTATTATCAAAAAGATTTTTTCCTTTTAAAAAATTATATCCCCAAATAAATAAAAATATAGATACAATAACGAGGACGGCGGTTTTGATTTCTTTAGTTAGTTTCAAAGCTTTGTAATTTTTAACAAAAATAAACTTTTATTTTATTTTATTGCATCGGTAACGTTTATTTTTATTCCATCTTTATAAGCCACAATAAATGCTGTTTTGTATCCTTTTTGTTTGGCTTCTTCTAATTTTTGCTTAGCTGCATCATAATTTTTTTCTGATGCGTAAAAATATTTAAATAAACTACCAGTAGATTCAACCGAAATAGGACTTAATCCTTTAAAATTTGAAGGTGATGTTGCTAATTCTTTTGTACTCGCAGAAATTTGAATTTTAAATACAATTCCTTTTTCTGTTGCTTTTTCTACTTTCTTAACAATTTCTTCTTTTTTTGGAGTTTCTTTTACAATTGTTTCTTCTTTTTTATCAATGATTTTAATGTCTTCTTTTACATTATCATTGTTGGAGGGATTGAAAAATTCATTTTTATAGTCCAATATTGCTCCCGCAATTGCCTCAGCTAATTTATTTTGACCATCTTCTGAATTTAAAAATTCTCCTTCTTCTTTATTAGACACAAAACCCATTTCAACTAAAACTCTTGGCATCGTAATTTGACGCAATACTAAGAAGCCAGCTTGCTTTACACCTCTGTTTTTGTTGTCGGTTTTTTTTGTAAAAAATTCCTGAACCCTTCCTGCTAATTCAATACTTTGATCTAAATGTTCTTCTTGAAGAATCGAAATTCCGATAACCGATTCGGGCGAATTTGGGTCAAAACCATCATATTTAATTTTATAATCGGTTTCCAAAGTAACAACCTCATTTTCATTTTTTGCCACCTCTAAGTTGGAAGCATTTCGGGTAATACCCATTACATAAGTTTCATTTCCAGATGCAGCTTGGTTTTTATTCGCATTACAATGCATGGAAACAAAAATACTTCCTTTCGATTTGTTGGCTATATTAGCACGCTGTTGTAACTCGATAAAAACATCTGATTTACGTGTATACACCACATCAATTTGTGGATCTTTTTCTAAAATAGCTCCTACACGAAGTGTTGTTTGCAATGCAATATTTTTTTCAATGTTACCATGATACACCGCTCCATAATCTTTTCCACCATGGCCAGCATCTAAAACTACTTTAAATTTTTGACCTTGACTATATCCTGATAAAAAATGCATTGCAATGGCTACAAATACAATTCTCTTAAACATACGCTTTCCTTTTTAGTTTGTAAATGTTACTATATAAGCCGAAGTATATCCTTTTTTCTTTGCTTCCTCTAATTTTTTCTTACAAGCAACTAAATCAGTTTCTTCTCCGTAAAAATACTTGTATAACTTTTTGTCTTTTTCAACAGATATTTGCTTTAAACCCTTAAAATTTGAAGGTTTTGTATCCAGTTTTTTTGTTCCTGCTGAAATTTGAACTTTATAATACGTCTTGTTTGATTTTTCTTTATTTGAATTATCCGAATTATTATTTTCAGAATTTGAATCTGCTTTTGTAGGCGTTGAATTTTCAACCGTTTCTCTTTCAGCAACTACTCCATTAAAGTAATTGTTTTTATAGGATACAATAGCATTTGAAATCGATTCCGACATTTCTTCTTTTCCTTTTTCCGAACTTAAATATTTTCCTTCTTCAGGATGAGTTACAAAACCTAATTCAATTAAAACTCCTGGCATAACGGTAGCATCTAAAACCCAAATTGGCTGTTGCTTTACCCCTCTTGAATATCGTTTATTGTTTGAAATAAAATTATTTTCAATTTCAGATGCCAAACTAATACTTTGATCTAAAAACTCTTCTTGTAAAATTTTTAAACCCAATAAAGTTTCCGGATTATTTGGGTCAAAGCCTTTATACTTTTCATTATAATCTTTCTCTAAAAAGATAACGCCATTCTCTTTTTTTGCAATATCTAAATTCGTGTCAGTGCGAGACATTCCCATTACAAAAGTTTCTGTTCCTTTTGCTGAGGTACTTTTAACTCCATTGCAATGAACCGAAATAAATAAATTGGCTTTTGCTTTATTTGCTATGTTAGCGCGTTCTCTTAAACCAATAAAAACATCTGTTTTACGAGTGTAAATTACTTCAATGTTTTTATTTTTTTCTAAAATTTTACCAATTTTAAGCACCACATCTAAAACCACATCCTTCTCTTTTATTCCGTTTTTTACCGCTCCAGGATCCTTTCCTCCATGACCAGCATCTAAAACCACTTTAAATTTAGTAGTGTTTTGACTAAATCCAAAGGTAAAAGTGAAAAATAAAACCAATAAAGACAGGTATTTAGTGTTTTTTTTAGATGGCATAAAACAATTGATAAGTTTATAAGTTATAATTTTATTAAAACATTATTTTTGCAAAAAAATATATGTAAGTTTGACACTTCAAAAAGTGAGCCAATTTTTTACAAAAATACTATTAAAAGCATTGCATACAAAGTTATTTCATATCGTTTTTTCAGTAATTTTTCTAACATTAGGAACCACCTCTATTTTTTCTCAAGAAAATCCAATTCCAGGTACCATTACTTTAACGAAGTCTGACCTTGAAAAAGTAAAAGATTCTACAGCTACTTCAACTGACACCACAAAAAAGAAAAAACCTTTTTTAGATGGCGTAGTAAATATGAAGGCTAAAGAATATGAAAAACTTGACCAAAAGAAAAAAACGGTTACACTTCATGATGAAGCCGAAATTTACTATACCGATTTTGAACTTAAAGCTGGTAGAATTGTTTTAGATTACGAAAAAAACTTAGTTTATGCTGGACGCTTAAAAGATTCAGCAGGAAATTATATTCAACGTCCTATATTTAAACAAGGAGATAACGTTGTTGAACCAGATTCAATTATTTTTCATACCAAATCGAAAAGAGCTAAAGTTTGGAATTCGAGAACAACACAAGGAGAACTCTTTATAAAAGCTGAAATTTCTAAAAAAGAAAATGATTCCGTTTATTTTATGAAGAATGCTCGCATGACTACTTCGAAAAATATTGATGATCCTGAATATTATTTTTTGGTTAAAAGAGTAAAGTTTGTACCTAAGAAAAAAGTAGTAATCAGTTCTACTCAAATGTACATTGCGGATGTTCCTACTCCTATTTGGTTACCGTTTGGTTATTTTCCAATGACCGAAAAAAGCACATCTGGTTTTATAATGCCTACTCCTGGACAAAATAATCAACAAGGATACTTTTTACAAAACGGTGGTTACTATTTTGCACTAAGTGATTATTATGATTTAGCTGTTTTAGGAGATTACTATACAAATGGAAGTTATGGCTTAAGAGCCGAGACTAGCTATGGAAAACGCTATAAGTTTAATGGACGCGCTAATGTACGTTTTGAAAATAATATTCAAAGTGAAAAAGGTTTTCCTGATTATCAAAAATCAAGACAATATAACATTCAATGGTCACATAGTCAAGACTCTAAAGCTTCACCTAATTCTAGATTTTCGGCTTCGGTGAATTTAGGAAGTAGTCAATACTTTAGACAATCGGTAAATTTGAACAATATTGGTTCAACAGTAAATAACAACTTAAGCTCTTCTGTTTCTTATTCAAAAACCTTTCAAACAGTTCCTCAAGTAAACATGTCTTTGTCTACAACGCATTCTCAAAATACAAATACACAACAAATCGATATGACACTTCCTACATTTCAGGCAAGTGTAGATCGTATTTTCCCCTTTGCTTCTGGAGATGGTGTTAAAAAAGGCATCATTAAAAACATCAGTTTACAATATAATATTAGAGGAGAAAACAGAATTCGTACAACTGATTCTTTATTTTTTAAACCTCAAATGTTTAGAGATGCGCGAACTGGATTTCAACACTCTATCCCTATTAGTACTAATTTTAAAGTTTTTAAACACTTTAGTATTACAGCTAGTGCCAATTATAATGAAGTTTGGACATTAAATACTATTGAAAAATTTTATAGTGCTACCGAAAACAAAGTAGTAACATTAGATCAAAAAGGATTTGAATCTTTTCGTACATACAATTTCAATGCAGGTATTGGAACAACACTTTACGGAACTTTTAATTTTGGGGAAGATAAAAAGATTGAAGCTATTCGCCATGTAGTTCGACCAAATATTTCCTATGGTTATACGCCAAGTTTTGATCAATACTTTGAAAGATATGCTTTAGATGCAACTGGAATAAATTTTGCTGATTATACAAAATTTGATAATGGCCTTTTTGGTTCGCCTTCAAACAGTATTTCCAACGCATTAAATTTATCTGTAAGTAATACTTTTGAAGCTAAAGTAAAAGACAAAGAGAGTAAGAAAGGCGAAACAAAAAAAGTAATGCTCCTAAACAATTTGAACTTTTCTACTCGTTACGACTTTACAGCCGATTCTTTAAAATTAAAAGAAATTTCGGTTAGTGGTGGAACACAATTGTTCAAACAAAAAATGAGTATCAATTTTGCCGCTATTCTTGATCCGTATGCGATTGATAATTCAGGGAAAAGAATTGAAAAATTCAACATTGATAATGGTGGAAGTTTACTAAGATTGCCTCGCGCCAATTTAACTTTAAACTATAGTTTTTCAAGTTCAAGCAGTGATAATAAAAGTAAAACTTCCGAACAAAACGTTCAAAATGGGGGTCGAGAAGACGATTTATTTGGTGTAGGAGCCGATTTAAGCGATAATCGTCAAAGCTTATTTGGGAAAGATAAAGAAGAGAATGATGGTAAAAAAGACTCTAATTCAGAATGGTACAATACTAAATTACCTTGGGATTTAAGAATTGCTTACTCTATGAATTATAACAATACAAACAGACAAGACGAAATTGCTTCTCACTCTTTAATGGCATCAGGAAATATTGAATTAGCACCAAGATGGAAAGTTGGATTTTCATCAGGATATGATTTTGTGCAAAAAGGGGTTACGTTTACACAATTGCGTTTTGAGCGCGATTTAGAAAGTTGGAGAATGAGTTTTAACTGGGTACCATTTGGACAAAACACCTATTGGGGCTTTTTCATAGGAATTTCATCTTCTATATTAAGTGATATTAAATACGACAAACGCCAATTACCAGACCGCGTTTTCAGACAATAATAAAACATACAACATGAAAAAAATTATTTACACGGATAAAGCACCTGCTCCTATTGGCCCTTATAACCAAGCCGTTTTAGTTGGCAACACATTATACACTTCTGGGCAAATTGCGTTAAACCCAGCTACTATGGAGTTGGTTTTAGACGATATAGAAACTGAAACCAAACAAGTAATGGAAAACATGAAAGCCGTTTTAGCTGCTGCCGATATGACGTTTGAAAACGTAATTAAAACCACCATTTTTATTATGAATATGGGCGATTTTGCTAGAATTAACACTGTTTACGGTAGCTACTTTGACGAAGCCACAGCGCCAGCAAGAGAAACCGTACAAGTAGCTTGTTTGCCAAAAAATGTAAATATTGAAATCTCAATGATAGCGGTGAAATAAACTTCTACACTTTATAATTTGAAATCCTCACCTTTTTTTGTGAGGATTTTTTTTCAGAATAAATTCTATGATGCAACTATTTTTTTATATTTTTGATAAAACTACTTTATAACGCTAATCTAGCAAATTTGGGCAATAGACGAAAGTTTTTTGCGTACATATACAAGTTAAATTTTAGAACAACGCTATGAAAAGAATAACAATCTTAATTCTATTAACCTGTTTTTCAGTTTTTGGACAAACCGATCAAATCGATACTATAAAGTTTGATGGAATTTATGAAACTACGTGCCGATACGAAAAAGATGATGCTGAGGGGTATCAAAGCTTTTTAAGATTTTATTCAAATGGAAAAGTAATAAGTGTGACAACCGATTGTGATGGACCAACAAGCGATCTAAAAGATTGGTTTAATATGGATATGGAATATCTGAGTGTTGGTAGTTATGAAACTAAAGGAAATAAAATATCATTTTCAACCAAAAGTAAAAATGGAACCGTCAATTATAGTGGGCGAATAACTAAAAAAGGTTTTATTAAACTCAAATCAAAAAGCTCAATAAATGGATATAAAAGTCAAGAGCACTACCAATTTATTAAAATAACTGGACTGAAATAAAAAAACAGATTAGATAGCGCAGAATTACATTCCGTGCCCACAAAATAAAAGTTAAACTTCATCCAATCCCAATAACAACAACTGCGCCGTTGCTTCATTAGTCGCTAAAGGTACGTTATGTACATCGCAAATACGAATTAGCATGTTGATATCCGCTTCGTGGGCATGGCTAGAATTTGGATCTTTAAAGAATAAAACCATTTTTGTTTTTCCTTCTGCTACACGCGCTGCAATTTGAGCATCGCCACCTAATGGCCCTGAAAGCATTTTCTTTACTTTAAAACCAGCTACTTCTGCCCTTCCGCCTGTGGTTCCAGTTGCAATGATTTTTATTTTTTCTTTGGATAAAATGGTTTTGTTCTTGTTTAAAAACTGAACCATATCGGCTTTTTTTCCGTCGTGTGCTATAATGGCTATTTCCATATTCTTTAATTTCCTTACAAATATAAAAAGAAAAAATCCCAAATCAGTTTGTAACGATTTGAGATTTTATTCACTTTGTATTATTTTTATTATTTATTTAAAATGTGATAGTCTATTAAACCATCTATTGGACGACGTAACACGTTTCCTATCGTAATTCCTCTCTTTTGTAATACTTCTGTTAATTCGTCTTTCAAATAAAAAGCAATCGAACCTATAAAATGTACGGGAACTTCTTTACAATTTTCGAACTGTTCTACGTAGTTTTCTACGAAACATTCCATTTCTTCTTGAATGAATTTTTGGCAAAATTCGGTGTCTTTGTGTTTGATTAAGAATTTTGCAAATGTTGCTAAATACGCATTTGGATTTGGTTCTTTGTATAAGTTTTGCTTGATATAATCGGCATCAACGTTGTATTCTTCTTCAAATTCTTGCGCTAACTCTTTTGGCATTTTATTAAAATAATACCCACGAATTAAATGACGTCCAAAACGATTTCCAGAACAATCATCCATTGCAATATAACCAAGAGATTGTACTTTTTGATGCAATACTTTTCCATCAAAATAAGAACAATTCGAACCTGTTCCTAAGATACAAACAATGGCTTTTTCGTCTTTTGGCGTTGTAGCATAAACCGCAGCATACGTATCTTCATGAACCACTACATTAGCATTTGTAAAATATTCTTGAAAAACTAATGTTAGAAAGTCTTTCATTCTATCGGTTCCGCAACCTGCTCCGTAGAAGAACAAGTGAGTGGCTTTATCTTTGTTGTGCGAAATATCAAATTTATCGTCTAAACGATTGATAATTTCTTCTTTGTTTAATACTTCAGGGTTTAATCCTAAAGTTTGAGTAGTGAATAATACTTTTCCGTTATCATCAATAGCAATCCAATCGGCTTTAGTAGAACCACTGTCAACTAATAATTTCATTTGGTTGGTGTTAGTTTAGTTTTGGGAATAAAAAATCCCGCACACAAATGTAACGGGATTTTTTTAAAGAAATATTATTTTAAACCAGCAATATATACTGATAAGTCGATTAATTTACTCGAATATCCGTATTCGTTATCGTACCAAGATACTAATTTGAAGAAAGTAGAGTTTAACCCAATTCCAGCTTTAGCATCTACTACAGAAGTTCTTGAATCACCAACAAAATCTTGAGAAACCACATCGTCTTCGGTGAATCCTAAGATACCTTTCATTGAAGTTTCAGAAGCATTTTTAAGTACTTTCATGATTTCTTCATAAGTAGTTTCTTTGGCTAATTTAACTGTTAAATCTACCACCGAAACATCAACTGTTGGCACTCGGAATGACATTCCAGTAAGTTTTCCGTTTAATGCTGGAATCACTTTTCCAACTGCTTTTGCAGCACCTGTTGAAGATGGGATAATGTTTACACTTGCAGCACGTCCGCCTCTCCAGTCTTTTTTAGAAGGACCATCGGCTACCATTTGAGTTGCTGTTGAAGCGTGAACGGTTGTCATTAAACCTTCTACAATTCCGAAATTATCGTTGATAACTTTTGCTAAAGGTGCTAAACAGTTTGTTGTACATGAAGCATTAGAAACAATAGTATCCGAAGCTTTTGCTTCCGCATGATTTACACCCATTACAAACATTGGCGCATCTGCCGAAGGAGAAGAAATTACTACTTTTTTCGCACCACCATCAATATGTGCTTGTGCTGTTTCTAAAGTGGTGAAAATCCCTGTACATTCTGCCACTACGTCTACATCTACGTCTTTATCGTCCCATTTAATTAATTTTGGATCTCTTTCTGCTGTTACACGGATAAATTTATCGTTTACATATAATTTACCTTCTTTCACTTCTACTTTTCCATTAAAACGACCATGAACTGAATCGTACTTTAATAGATATGCCAAATGGTCTACATCTAATAAATCGTTAATGGCTACTACTTCTACATTATCTCTGTTGAATGTTTCTCTGAATACAATTCTTCCGATTCTTCCGAATCCGTTAATTCCTAATTTTACTTTTGACATTTTCTTTTCTTTAATTTACTATTTTTATTATGATGATACGATATCGGATACTTTTACCAATTCCATATCTATTTCACTTTGTCCTTTAATGGCTTGTTCTAGTGGTGTTAAGGTTACTTTATCTTGATACAAACCCACCATGAAATTTGATTTTCCTTCTAATAAAGTTTCAACTGCTTTAACTCCTAATCTAGAAGCTAAAACTCTATCAAAACAAGATGGAGAACCACCACGTTGCATGTGTCCTAAAACCGAAACTCGAACGTCATATTCTGGCATGTTTTCTTCGATGTAATCTTTTAGTTCAAAAACATTTTTACCAATTTTATCTCCTTCAGAAACAACAACAATACTAGAAGTTTTTCCTGAATCCTTACTTCTTTTTAATGATTCCACTAAACGTTCTAAACCAAAATCTTCTTCTGGAATTAATATTTCTTCCGCTCCTGCTCCAATTCCAGCATTTAATGCGATATGACCCGCATCTCTACCCATTACTTCTACGAAGAATAATCGGTTGTGTGAATTTGCGGTATCTCTAATTTTATCGATAGCATCAATTACGGTATTCAAAGCCGTATCATATCCTAATGTATGACTTGTTCCAAAAATATCGTTATCAATAGTTCCTGGAATTCCGATTACAGGAAATTTATATTCTTCATTAAAAATTTCGGCACCTGTAAAAGAACCATCTCCACCAATTACAACAAATGAATCAATTCCTGCTGCAACTAAATTGTCGTACGCTTTTTTTCTTCCTTCTGCGGTACGAAAATCTGCCGAACGTGCCGATTTTAAAATGGTTCCACCTTTATTAATAATGTTTTTCACATCACGAGGTCCCATTTCTTTAAAATCTCCTTCAATCATTCCTTGGTATCCTCTGTAAATACCAACACATTCTACATTATAATAAGCACAAGCTCTAACTACTGCACGTATGGCAGCATTCATTCCTGGAGAATCACCTCCAGAAGTTAAAACACCTACTCTTTTAATCTTTGTTGACATATATTTTGATTGTTTATGTAAAGTTATAAAACGAAAAATAAAAAAACAGTGATTCTTGCAAACTATTTAATAATAGTCGCAAATTCAAACGTTTTCGTTAATAACTTTTTGATTTTTCTACTAAAAAACTACGAATTAATCGATTTCAGGAACTTTTACTGGTTCCTCTTTTGTTGCATCATTAGACTTTGCTTTACGCTGATTGATAAATTCAATAAATTCAGGTGGAAATTCTGAATCAGGTAAGTCATCTTGCGATTTAGATGGATCTTTCTTCTTTTTATTTGAACTGAATATTTTTTGCATCATTTCTTTAAACGTATTAAATTCAACATTATACGTAATTCCAAGACCTTGTGTATATCCAATGCCTTCTCCTACGTAATTGATGTCGTTTTCACGATTAAATACATGTGCATTAAGCGAACCATCTTCATTAATTTGAATTAAAACTTCTAAATTACCCACAATAACAGATTCTGTAACACCTCCCACAGGAACTCCTACTTTACCATTAATAGAAATTCTATCATTAATTCGAGTATTCATAGTTACTCCAACTCTATCCGAAATATCAGTTAATCTATTTCCTTGAGAATAATCTAAACCTAATTGCAAGTTACTATCATCATCTGCAAAAAGTCCGTTAATGATTGAACTTGCTCCTTCAATTAATGAACCATATGCAGCGTTACTAGAAGATTCTGCTGTAACAAACGAACCCGTTGCCATTAAAGCAAAAGCTTGCGTTTGACGTGTATCTTTATCCTGTAATTTGTAATCGATTTCGCTTTTTAAAACCGAACTCACCGTAGGAAAATCGATATTGAAATCAGGTTGTGGATTGCTTAAATTTCCGTTTAGTAAAATAGTTACGTTTGTATCTACTTTTCTATTTAATGACGAACTCTCAACTAAAACTGCTGGATTTGCCATCGTTTTATAAGTAGCTTTTAAGTCTAAAACGGCATTCATTGGGTCACCATCCCAACGTATGGTTCCTCCTTTTTCTACATTGAATTTTTTATCGATAATACCTCCATATTTGAAATTGTATTCTCCTTCCTGAACCTGAAAATCTCCATACATTTCAAATTTACCCAAAGTATTAATATTCATTTGCATAGAACCATAGCCCTTACCTTTCATGGCATGTCCAGTTTCACGATTTAAAATAATCTCTATATCAGTATCGGTATCAATATCAAAATTGAAATCAAGTTCTATTCCCTCGTATCTATTTTCTTTAACAATTTTTTCAGTTAATGATTTTTGATATTCTTCTACCGTCATAAAATTGATAAAAGAATTGTTTCCTAAATCTTCTTCATCATTAACAGGAATTTTAAT